>VSSQ01000885.1_pt1 | contig 14064 bp, 12 predicted proteins | sample 4763081 | NCBI WGS metagenome assembly VSSQ01 (sample SAMN12137344, study PRJNA551015) | bioreactor metagenome | isolation source: SDC9 anaerobic chlorinated ethene degrading culture | place: USA: Knoxville, Tennesee | collected 2015-01-01
TTATACCAAATATAACGATGGAAACTATTGATACAGTGGAAGCATTATTAAGTAATCCTTTTGTTAACATTGCTATTAATGCAAAAAGTGATAGAATTGCGCCGATCCAATGAGTTAAGCTATTTATAGGCTCTCTTAAATATTTTTCCAAAATAAACACTCCTTCGCAGGTAGTTTTAAAAACTACGTATTGTTAGTATTATATTAATAATATATAGTTAAAAAGTCAAAGTCCGTAAAAGTTCAAATTTTCAAAAAAATTAATATATTATATTAATTTTCTTGAAATATCTTAACAATACTAGTATATTTAATATAGATATATTAATAAGTAGTTTATGAAACTACGTGGAGGTACATATGAATATTACTGAATTAATAGAAAAATTTGATGAACTAAATTTAAATAATCAATTAACATTAGAAGAAATTCCTGAAATAGATTTATATATGGATCAAGTGATCCAACTTTTTGATGGTAAATTTAATGAGTCTAAAAGAAATGAAGAAGATAAAGCATTGACCAAAACAATGATTAATAATTATGCAAAGGGCAAACTTTTAATGTCTATTAAAAATAAAAAGTATAGTAAAGAACATTTAATATTAATGAGTCTTATTTATAATTTAAAAGGTGCATTATCAATAGGAGATATAAAAAGTTCATTAGATAAAATAGTTAAAGATTTAGAATCTAAAGAAAGTTATCCAATAAGAAATTTATACAATTTATATTTAAGTCAATATGAAGAAGATTTAAAAGATGTAAAAAAATCTATTGAAAATAAATTTGATAGTATAAATGAGATGATTTTAAAAGAAGAAGAATTAAATTCAGATGAATTCGAGAAAAATTTTTTGTTGCTTTGTTCACTGATTAACATGAGTAATACTTATAGAAAAATGGGTGAAAAATTAATAGATGATTATTTTAGTAAACTATAAGAGATATTAATATGAAAATACATAAAGACCTACTACTTATGAAAACAAATTTATAAGTAGTAGGTCTTTTCACTAAAAAATAACGCTAAATATTTGGGGAAATTTATATTATATGTCCAAAATAAGGTGAGTTATTTCGTATATAAGGTAAAGGAAATAATAAAGGAGATTTAATATGAATGATAGAGAAATATTTAAAGAGCTTAATGGCATTAATTATAATGAGCAAGAAATTAAAGAATATATGAATTTTTCTAATATTGAGGATAAGAAATTAAGCAGTATAACAAATGATGTAAAAACAAACTTAGCAAAAGAAAAGCTTATGGAAGCTTGTATTTATGTTGAAGAAAGATTATTAGAAAGGGATGAAGTAATAGAAAAGATAATAAAGGGTACAGATCCAGATATGCTTAGGGTAGCTACTGGGGTAAATTTAATGGTTAATGCACCTTTTATGACTGGGGATGGATATTCTTTTAATGAATTAATGTTTTGTACTAATAAAAGAATTATATTAGTTCATTCAAATTATTATAATAGAATGCAAGGAATAAAAATATATAATAAAGAAGATATAAAAGATATGCTGGTTGGAAAAGATGTAAAGAAAAAGTATAGATTTAAAATTCAATTAGATTATAAGAGAAATAAGAAAGGTGCAATAGCAAGCTTATTATTTATGCTATTTATGACACACGTACTTTCAAATGTATTATCAAAGTTTGCATATATGCTATTAGGGGAATCTGAATTAATAGGGGCTGTGACTTATTTTATTTTAATAATACCTATCGCTTATTTCTTTCTTACCAGGAAAAAACTTGAGTCAGAAGTTCTTATAGAATTTAGTAATGGTAAGTTTAAGGATTTATTAATAAGAAATGTAGACTGTGATGAAATACAAGAATATTTATCTGATAAATATAAATAATTTTCTATAGGGGGATAGTGTTTTGGAAGATAATGAAATACTTTTGGACTTAATGAATGGCGAGCAATTTGCATTAGATAATTTATCAAGAACTTATGGGAAATTAATTTATGGAGTAATAAATAAGGTTCTTTGTGATTATTCAGAGATAAATGATGTGGATGAATGCTTTAATGATGTTTTAATAGCTCTTTGGAGAAATATAGATTGCTATGATAGAACAAAGGGAAGTTTAAGAAATTTTTTAATTTCAGTTGCTAAATATAAGGCTATTGATTATAAACGAAAAATAAATAAAAGAAAAATAAATTTAGAACTTAAGGAAGAAATTATAGATATTGGAATAAATGAAAATATGGAATTAGATAATGAAGAATTTTATATTTTATTAGAAAGTTTAAAGGAGGAAGATAAGAAAATATTTATAAAAAGGTATTTACTTGATGAGTCAATAGAAAAAATATCTGGAGATTTAAAGTTAAGTAAAGATTTAATTTATAAAAGACTAAGCAGAGGAAGAGATAAGATTAAAAACGAGTTAATAAATAGTTAATATTTATATATTTTATTCAAAAATTAAAACAGTTAAAGGAATTTTATAATAACTACTTATACGAAATTAAAATAATTTATTAAATTAATGATTATATAATGCTACTATTGATAACATTAGCATAAAATTAATAGAGTAATTAATGCAATTATTAATTTAAAGGAGTATGAGTTCTTGTATAGAGTTAATTATATTCAGCCAAATAATCCGACATATGAAGAAAGAAAGAATATGGTCAGAATAGCACTTGAGGAAGTAGGAAGGTTAGAAGACTTTGATAATTTACTGGAATTACTTGCGCCGCCAAAGGAGATTACAAATATTGCTTCACCTGGTATTGCTAAAGGAAAAGGGATTAAAGTAGGAATTATAGGAGCTGGAGTGGCAGGGTTATCTGCTGCATTTGAACTTAGAAAACTTGGTTTTGATATAACTATATTTGAATAACAAAAGCAAAGAATAGGAGGAAGGATATATACTCACTATTTCGATAAAGAAAGAGATCTTTATGGTGAATTAGGGGCAATGAGAATACCAGCAATACATGAAGCAGCATGGCATTATATAGATCTTTTCAAGTTGCCAACAAGTAAGTTTGTTGAAAATAATCCCAATACGTATATATATATAAGGAATACTCGCGTAAGAAATGACCCACAAGGGATAGGGGTTTCAAGAGAAATATATCCACAATTCAATTTGACAGCAGCTGAGAAAGAGTTGTCATGGAGGCAGCTTATAGGATTAGGGCTAGAAAAGGAATTATATAAAATAGACCCAGAAACAAGAAGGGAATTAGTAGAGATAAAAAAAGAATACTCACCTCAAATAAATGCATTAGGGGATTTGAGTATAAGAAGAGTAATGGAGTTAAATGGATTAAGCCAAGGCGCCATGGAATTAATAGCTTCAATAAGCAGCTTTTTAGGATATTTTTATTATAATAGTTACATGGAAAACTTACAGGAGCAGTATACTGTGGATTATGCTTTCAGGTATTATATAAATGGAGGATTTGCAAATTTACCAAATGCTTTTTATAACTCATTAATATCGGGAAATCCAAAAGAATATATAAATATACCCCAAAGTGATTTAGGGACTGTGACTTTTAAAATGGGCAGAAGTGTAAATGAAATGCATTTAAATAGTGATAATAATAAAGTTAGTATTAATTATAGTTATGAAGATAGACCAGAGCCAGTATATTCTGAAGAATTTGATTATGTAGTTTGTGCAATTCCATTTTCTTCACTTAGAAATATTGATTTATATCCAATGTTTTCTACGGATAAAATGCAAGCCATAAGGGCTTTAAATTATACTCAATCTCAAAAAACATTATTTTTATGTAATGACCGTTTTTGGGAAAGAGAGCCATCTAAAATAGTGGGAGGAAGCTCCATAACAGACTTAGTTATATCAACAATATGGTACCCAAATAACCTTACTATAAACAACACTAATAGAAGAACAAAGGAATCTAAGAAGCATAAGAGGCAAATAACGCTGGACAATCCTGGGGTACTTTTAGCATCGTATAATTTAAATCAAGATGCAATAAGATTGGGAAATAATCAGCCTTATATTGATAGAGTAAAAAGACAAGTAGAAAATGTTCATGGTCTACCATTAGATTACCTTAACTCAATAGTTGAAGATTATAAACTAATACAATGGGACCAAGAAGATGGCTTTTTTGGCGCATTTTGTTATTATCTACCACAACAACAAAGATTATTTGCTTATTCTTCAGCAAAATCAGAATATAATGAAAGAGTTTATTTTGCAGGTGAACATGTATCAACGGCACACGGATGGCTTCAAGGTTCCTTTAATAGTGCTATGAAGGCAGCCAATGATATAGCTGCTCATTATAAAAATAATTTTATTAATTAAAGCAAAATAATATTATAAAAAGTATATTAATAGATTACCTTGATATTGATCTATTAATATACTTTTTTTAAGGGATTATTATTAACTATTTAATCTAAAATGCTTTTTAAATCCATTAAGCAATTAATTTCATAAGTAGGTGTAATCTTTGATTTATTAGTACTTTTATTAGGGTTATACCAACAAGTATCTATACCGAAGTTTATACCACCTTGTATATCTGAGGTTAAGCTATCTCCAACCATTAAAACTTTACTTTTATCAGTATAATTAATAGAACTTAAGGTAATTTCAAATATTTTTGGATCTGGTTTAGCTACTTGTAATTCTTCTGATATAGCTATAGTTTCAAAATAATTAGAAATAATAGATTTTCCAACTCTTTTATTTTGAACTTCTTTTAATCCATTAGTAATTATAGCAAGTCTATGGTTTTTGCTTATATCTTCAATTAACTGAACACTTTCATTATATAAAAAAGAAGCATCAGATAAATGATTCATGTAAGCTCTAGCAAAATCTACTTCATTAAAATATATCCCAAGTTTATTTGATAATCTTTTAAATCTCTCGACTTTTAACATTTCTTGGGAAATACTGCCTTCTTCAAATTCTTTCCATAATTTAGCGTTTATATCTGAATAAATTTTTAAATGATAATCTTCATTATAGCTTAAATTAAACTCACGCATAGAGTTCTCAAAAGCATATTTTTCAGATTTTCTAAAATCAAATAAGGTTTCATCTGCATCAAATAATATAAGTTCGTATTTCATATTAACCCCCATATAATTAATATTTACTAAGCGTATTGCTTATATAATAAACTGTCATAACCTTATAATTAAATTACAGTATTTATATTAATTTGGATATGACATATGTCATTATATGAGAGAAGTCATTAAATATTTTTAGAAAAATATTCTATAAAGAAGCATAGTGCTCAGCTGCGATACAAATAAAGTAACTTAATCCAGTTTGTATATTTTCTAGCATTTCGCGATGAAATTCATCAGATAAAAAGAATCGTGATTGTGCTACAAAGCCGTCTTTATCAATTTCTATATCATTTTTTAAGAAATTAATATGATTTTTAATGGCTTCCATTATCTTATCATCATTAGGACTTAAATTATTTTTTAGTGAATTAGCCATGAAATCCATAAACTTAGTAGCTTCAGCTGCCTTTTTATTCATTTCATTAGTATTTATTTCATCTGTATTTAATTCTATATTATATTTATTTTCTAAATGTTTATTTTGATCTTTAAAGATAACTGTCCATTCTTCCTTATTTAAACCTGTAAACATATTTTCCTTATTCATACTCTTACCATTCCTTTCATACTCTATTGTTTTATTTATTGTTTGTAAAATATTAGTCAACTTTTTTTGACGTGCTTCAAGTAGCTTTTGTTGTTCATATAGGATCATTAACCTATTTGGTTCACTTTCTAAAGAAACTTTTATCTTTTCTAATGAAAAGTCTAACTCTTTATAAAACAATATTTGTTGTAGTTTTTCAAGTTCTTTATCACCATAATATCTATAACCATTTTGAGTTATCTCTTGTGGTAGTAATAATCCTATTTTTTGATAGTGATAAAGAGTTTTTATTGTTGTTCCGGATAACCTTGCAACCTCTTTAACTGTATATAGCATTTTTCTCACCTCGTTTTCAGTATAAAGTCAGACCTAAGGTTGGAGTCAATAGAATTTATTATAATAAATTAGAAAAAACTTATTCAATATAAAAATGGTAATTTTAAGGAATTAGGGTTATAATGTATGATAAAAATAAATTTAATATAAATATTAAATCTATGAAGGATAATAAGCAAAATATATTTTATCAAATTAATAAAGGTGTGGTGAGTAATTTATTATGAAAAGCAGTAAGATTCAAAAGCCTAAGTTTCTAGATGAGCTTGAAGAAGTAATAGATATTAAAGAAGAAATAATTGAAGCAGATAAAATTCAAAATAAGGTAGTAGAAAATATAACAATAGAAAATATGATGAGTAAGGGAATTACAATAGACTCTTGTATATTTAAGAATGTTATATTTGAAAACGCTTCACTTAGAAATATAGATTTATTAGATGCAATATTTGAAAATTGTGATTTATCTAATATTGACTTAGGTGATGGGAGCATACATAGAGTAGAATTTATTAATTGTAGGCTACTTGGAGCAAAATTAGATGAGTGTAATATAAAGGATGTAAAATTTCACAAGAATATTGGAAAATATATAAACTTATCTTATTCAAAGTTAAAAAATGTAAGTGTAGAAGAATGTAATTTTAAAGAAGGTATATTTCAACAGGTAAAGTTAGAAAAGGTTAGTTTTAATAATACTGATTTAACCAATGCATATTTTAGCAAAACATCATTAAATAAAGTAGATTTAACTACTTGTGAGATTGTAGGTATAGATGTTGAAATAAATGATATATCAGGAGCAATAGTAAATAGTATTCAAGGCTTGGATTTAACTAGGTTAATGAATTTGACTATTAAGTAATAACCCAAAACAAATATTTAATACAAAGAAGAGGACAATAGAAAATTTTAAACTATAAAATTTTCTATTGTCTTTTTTAGATATGATTATTAAGTTTTCATAATTTAGTTAATGTTACTATAGAAAGGTTTTAGTATTAAATTAGTTAATTTTTTCCCAAGCACCCCATTGGTTTGTGCCAGGAGTTTCACCTTGTGTCCACCATTTAGCTCTATATTTAATACCGTTATACATAACAACGTCGCCAGCTACATAAGTCTTGGTTGGGCTATAGGTTGGGACTTCAGGATTTGTATTATCAACTACTGTGATTGTTACTTTAGCAGTAGCGTTTAAACCTTTACTATCAGTAACTGAGTAAGTTAAATTGTAAGTTCCAGCTTTAGTTGTATCAACAGTACCAGAAACAATTATTTTATTAGTTAAATCACCATCTTCTTTGTCAGAGGCAGTAATGCCTGCCAAAGGATTAAATGAATCACCTAAATTTATTGAAGCATTTGAAATACCTTTTAATGTTGGAGCGAAGTTTCCATTTACAGGCACGTTAGATGGGTTCATTCCATTAAAGGTTAAGTTTTTAACTCCTCCAAAGCATAGTTTAATTGATCCTGCTAATGAAGCAGTTTCTCCAACTCCAAGATTTTGCCATCCTGATGATGTTATTGTAACTCTATTAAAGTCTCCAATATCTTCAATTGTTGCAGTTCCGCCTTGAGGTTGAGCAAATATTGCTGATTTAGGTAAATCAAAACTTACCTTCCAGCCCTTATCTATTGCCTTGTCTGTTTTATTTGTAACTTTGATATCATAAGTGTAATTTGGATGATCATATTTTCCTCCAAATATAACCTCTACATCAGTTTGAGATAATCCAGGAATGGAATCATCGGTTACTTTACAATTACCTATTGAGTCTAAGCCAGATTTTAATCTACTTGTTAAAGTATCTCCAAAAGTATATTTTCCTTCATTTATATTAGTAGAGCCTGGTTTATAATTAGGATTTGGACCAAAGTCTCCATTCATTACCCATATTAGTGCTCCACCTAAGTTTTTATTTTTAATATATTCTACTCTTTTATCTATTGACTTTTCATTTTCAAAAGATAGGAATACTTTCTTTTCATTTTGCCAAACGTATGGAACTCCACCAACTTCATCAAAATAAACTTTTAGGTTTGGATCACTTTCCATTAAGTTTAATACATGCCACAATGGGTTTGCGCCTGCAGGGTCTAAGACACCATTATTATCTACGTCATCTCCCCAAACATTGTATATTCCAGTAGCAGGTGTTCTACTAGAACCGTGTAATCCATTAGTTCCACCTTGTACATTTTCCCATCCTCTTGTATAGTAAGGGATTCCCATAATTATTTTTTCAGGAGGTAATACTCCTCTATAGTATTTATAAGCCCAATCCATATTTAATGTAGGCATGGCCATTTGTATAGTTTCTCTATCAGCTGGATCAGGATATATATTAGCTAAGTTTTCGACAAACTCATTCCAACCACCGTGGAAGTCATAAGACATTACACTAAGAAAATCTAAATATTGAGCATAGGAATTATCAGTCATTCCGCCAAGAACCCATGAAGATGCAGTTACTGCAGCTGTTTCAAGATATTTCTTACCATCTTGCTTTCCAGCAGAATCAAGCTTTTCTCTTAATGTCTTCATTAATAGATTATATCTTTCGTTTAGCTTGCCTCTTCTAGGTTCAGCTAAATCTTGATCAGCTGGATTACCTGAAGTTGATGTTGCAGATGGATATTCGAAGTCTATATCTATACCATCAAAGTTGTACTTTCTTATAAATTCAATGCATGAATCAGCAAAAGTATTTATACCTTGATCAGTATCCAGCATTGTATAAAAACCTCTACTACCAGCCCATCCTCCAACAGACATTAATAGCTTTACGTCTGGATATTGTTTTTTCATTGTTTGAAGAACATTAAAGTGTCCTTTATATGGGAGAGTTGGATCAAGAGTAACAGCCTTACCATTGTGAGTTAATGGATGGTCTGCAAATGTTTCTTCAATAGCTGCATGCTTATCTCCAAGTGTTATTTTATTAGTGGTCGGATCAATCATTCCAAAGGAATACTGAATGTGAGTTAAGGATTGCCATTGTAAATCAGCAGCATCAAAGTATCCTTGGGCTTCACTTTTATATGCCCATTCAGGAAAATATCCAATTACTTTTCTACTTAAATCTGTATCATTAAGATCAGAAGCTGTTGGTGTTATATTTTCGTTATTATTTACCACAGCAGCTTGAGGTTGTATTGATATATTAAAAAGTGTAAATAGTGAAAGTGTTATTCCAGTTACTATTCGCTTAATTTTGATCTTTTTCATATTTTACCTCCATAATACTAATTTAAAAAGTTGATAGAAGTGGCTAACAAATAAGGTTAGCCATCTTCAAATTATAAATATCTAGGTATACTAACTAATCTTTTCCCAAGCACCCCATTGACTTGCACCAGGAGTTTCACCTTGTGTCCACCATTTAGCTCTATATTTAACACCGTTATACATAACAACATCGCCAGCTACATAAGCTTTGGTTGGGCTATAGGTTGGGACTTCAGGATTTGTATTATCAACTACTGTGATTGTTACTTTAGCAGTAGTTACTAACCCCTTACTATCAGTAACTGAATAAGTTAAATTGTAACTTCCAGCTTTAGTTGTATCAACTGTGCCAGAAACAATTATTTTATTTGTTAAATCACCATCTTCTTTATCAGAGGCAGTTATACCAGCTAAAGGATTAAAAGAATCGCCAATGTATATTTGTTTATTAGTAGCCCCATTAATTACTGGAGCAGTATTATCTTCTGGAGATGTTGCGTTACCATAAATAAATTGTCTTCCCATTTCAGGAGATGTTGAATACATTCTTTGTGACAATTCAACACTTACTAAACCATTTAGGTTATCTATAGATTCAGCAATGTTTAAATCAAAAGATACTGTTTGACCAGGTTTCATAAGCTTTCCATCATATGATCCAGAAAAGTCTATTACGTAATATCCGTTTTCTTGCTTAACTGCAGGACTTGGATATTGAGCACCTGTTATAGTAATACCATTTGTCTTAATATAAAGCTTTACATTTTTTAAAGTTTTAGCTGCAGTTTCAACAGAACTAAGAACTTCTCCAGATTCAATTAGCTTTTCATTATTTGTAAAGCTTAAATTTATCACGCTACCGCTTCCCCATGCAGGTTTACTTGTAGTTAATTTAGAAGTCACATTAAGCTTATTATAAGTTATGGTATAGTTGTCTAGACTGACGGATCCAAATAATGCTTCCTTGGTTACTTTTGTAAGTTCATCATGTTTAGTAGATGTTGTTTTAGCATCTTGTGAAGCCATCCAAGCAATCATTCCACCTAAGTTATGCTCTTTAACATATTTAACTTTTTCTTGTATTGATCTTGCATTATCGTAGGTAAAGAATGCACCTGTTGTTTCATTATATAAATAAGGAGATTTAGCACTATCGTCCCAATATTCTTTTAGGCCAGTATATTTTGATTTTAGTTGGTTAAGAGCATTGTATGACCATACTCCACCAGCACGACCACCTTCACCATTTTTTATAGGAGCTTCATTAAGAGCTCCTGGAGTTGGAGTAAGGTCTGCATCTTTATTAACAACTGCAGCTGTTCCAAACAACCCAGGATTAGAAGCATCTGGTCCATTATTGCTTACTTTTTCCCAGCCACGTGTATAATAAGCTGCTCCAATAACTATTTTTTCTGGTTTAGCTCCATTTGCAATATAATAATTAACGCTTTCATCAACAGAAAGGCATTCTCCTTTAAATGGAGAATTAGGATTAGTGTAAAGTGCTGTTTGATGACCGCTAACTGTACTCCATGCACCAGCCATATCGTAAGTCATAATATTTGCAAAATCAACTACATTAAATAATTTTGCTACATCTATTCCTTCATCAACTTTAGCTTTACCAGCAGGGATAGCAACTGAAAGTTCATAAGTTTTTCCAAGCTCAGCACCTTGTTTATTTAAAGCATTCTTTAAATCTTGCAATAAAATTATGAAGTTTTCTTTGTCAGCAGGAGTTGCTTTAGTAGTTCCTTCGTCGTTAGTATTATCAACTTTATCTGGATCTCTAAGGCTAGCTGGATACTCCCAATCTATATCAACAAAATCCATATTAGTATATTTAATAAATGCCATAACATTTTTTACAAAGTTTGCTCTTACTGATGGATTAGCAGCTATAACTGAGAAGTCACCTGATTTAGACCAGCCACCTAAAGATACTCCTATTTTTAGGTTAGGATTTTCACTTTTTAATACTTGAAATGCATTTAGAATACCTCCATTTACATCTCCATAGGTTACGCCAGCATTTCCTAAAGGATGACCAGTAGCAGCATCTTTATCAGTGAATTTTAAAACACCTTGTGCATCAAAATCTACAAATGCAAAATTAAGGTGAGTTAATTGATCAGCAGGAATATCCTTAGGATAGAAGTTGCCTTGACCTCCCCAAATTGACCAGTCTCCATAATACATTACATTACGATACTTTTGAGTAGATTGTTGAACTGCATTAGGTGCAAAATCGGTAGTTTTATTAACAGTAGCCCTAACTGGAGTAACACCTGTTATAAGCATTGCTGCTATTGCTGTTAATGCAACAATAGGCTTTGATTTTTTATAAAGTTTTTTCCTTATCATAATATTAAATCCCCTTTACAAATAAATTTCCAATCTTATTTAATTTATTTTTTCCCATGGGCCCCATTGAGTTGCACCAGGGGTTTCTCCTTGAGTCCACCATTTAGCTTTATACATAACTCCATTGTATAAAACTATATCTCCAGCTACATATACCTTATTTGGACTGTATGTCTGAATTGAAGAATCGATTACTGTTATTTTAGAACTTACAGTAGTTGATAAGCCTTTACTATCAGAAACTGTATAGTTTACATTGTAGATTCCAGCTTTAGATGTATCAACTAAGCCAGTAACAATAATCTTATTAGTTAAATCACCATCTTCTTTGTCAGATGCAGTAACTCCTGCTAGAGGGCTAAATGTAGCTCCAATATTAATTTGTTTATCTGTAACACCGCTAATCACTGGAGCAGTATTATCGCTAGGAATTGCTGGTGAACCAAATTTAGAAAATATCTTTGAATGTTCATACTGAGAAGTTATTCCTTGATTACTTTCTATTTGAGAATCTCTATTTAGTGACCAATAAGAGGTCATTCCAATATTTTTAGATTTAGCATGGTCAACTACTAATTGAGACCATGCTGGAGTAAATATAGGATCTGAAGAGCTTTCATATCCTACAGATACTGTAGCACCAATTTTTGAATAAGCCTCAGAATCAGATAAAGTAGTATTAGCAAATTTTTGGTAAGCTTCTTTTATTTGATTCTTTGTTGAGTCTATTGCTCGTATTGAGGCTGCGCCATAATTTTCTCCAGGTAGCAAAGTACCACTTCCATAGCACACAGCCATTATATTTATATATTTTAGAGTAACATTATTAGATAAATAGGCATCTAATAAATCTATTTGAGTTTGAGTTAAACCAGATGGTAAAACAGGAACGGTTAATGTCACTTCTACTCCTGTAGTATCTTGTAACATCTTTACAGCCTTTGCATTAGCAATATTGCTTTGTTTATTTTGAGCTCCGCCTTCAACATCAAGCTCTATTCTTGTTAATGCATCTCCATTCACTATGTCTAAATAGGTATTATAAAGAACATTAACATCTTGAGAAGTTTGCCAAAATGCAGTTCCACCAGCACCACCAAAGGATATAGCTGCATCACCACCAATTGCTCTTAGGTCTTTTAGAGACTGTTTTATTCCGTTGTATTGACTATCATTTTTACCTTCGCTTAAAACAGAATATCCTCCCCAGCCCCAATTAATTTTTCCATTTGTAACACTACCAGTTGATTGTATAAAAGCTAAGTTAAAGTATTTTATGCTAGTTTCATCTGATAGCTTTTTAAGATTAGCAGCTCCTCCGCCATCATTCCCCATATAATATCCATTTTTAGTTACCCAGCCAACCATATCAACATAGGGAGCATTAACTTGGACAGGCCAGTTTTTTATTCCAATACCAGCATTATAACTACCAACATTTGTAGCTGCCTTAGTAATAAATGAAGTAGATGTAAGTGTAACGAAAGCTATCAAAAGTGTGCAAATAACTTTTTTAAGAAAGTTTTTCTTCAATTATATTTACCTCCTAACAATATATTTATTTATTCTCATCTGTATATTGAATGAGGATCTTTTTTGAGTAGGTAAATATCTAATAATTTGATATTAGATTTAAAGTAAGTTAGGTATTTTTATAAAAATAAGAGACTCACTTTAAACATTTGTACATCTAAAAGGAAAAAATCAGGTGTTTATTAAAAACTTAAGAACACTTTAATTAGTATACAAAATGCGCATTTTATACACTAAGAAATGTTTATAAAAGAGTTTGTTAGATATTCCAATAAAGTACTTGGATACTAAATGGAACATATTAAATGTAATTTATTAGGATTTGTCTGAAGTGTTTATTAGTTCCTATATTGATTGAAGTGACAATGAGTTTTTTAGGAACAAAAAGGTTAATAAATAATAAGCGATGATGCTTAGTATTTCATCGAAGGTAACGATATCACCTCCTTTACAATAAATGGAACACACCATTTATTTACAATATAAACTATTAGTAAATTAATAGCAATACATTTAAATAAAAAGTCGAACGATTAACAGTATTTTACAAATTTTGTATGTTATTTACGAATTGGAATTAAAAAGAATAGAGTGAATAGAATTAAAAAATATAGAGTGTTGAATTTAAAATAATAAATATATAAATTATAAGCGATATGATAAAAAGCACATATGATATATTATTAATTTCTTTGAGAGGATATGTATGGAAAATACTGTTGGATGTAAAAACTATTTAGATGAAAATTCTCCTGGATATGTAGTTGAGTATAGGGGTAATTTTAAAGATGAAATTGATAAAGTTGATTATGCTTGTGGAGACAAGAGGAATATATGTATTACAAGATATTCATCCAGTAAATGTAGATAGTATATATAACATAAAAATTAACCCTTATTTAAACTTAACAGGCAAAGGTGTAACAATAGGTATAA
>VSSQ01000886.1_pt1 | contig 14028 bp, 12 predicted proteins | sample 4763081 | NCBI WGS metagenome assembly VSSQ01 (sample SAMN12137344, study PRJNA551015) | bioreactor metagenome | isolation source: SDC9 anaerobic chlorinated ethene degrading culture | place: USA: Knoxville, Tennesee | collected 2015-01-01
AAAGTATTTTATAATTAAATTATCTGGAACTTCCATCACTTTTTTAAACATTACATTTGCAGGTTCATTTACCCCAATGTAGTTGCCTAAACTTTTGCTCATTTTTTCAATTCCGTCTAAGCCTTCTAAAATAGGCATAAACATTGCAACTTGTTGCTCTTCTCCCATTGTCTTCTGAAGTGTTCTTCCCATTAAAATATTAAAGGTTTGATCAGTACCTCCAAGCTCAATATCAGCCTCTAGAGCAATTGAATCGTAAGCTTGCATTAAAGGATAAAAGAATTCATGAACTCCTATTGGTACATTGGTTTTATATCTATTTTGAAAATCATCTCTTTCTAACATACGAGCTACAGTAGTAGTTGCTGCTAATTTTAATACATCATTAAAATTTAATTTTGAAAGCCATTCACTATTAAAACGAACTTCCGTCTTACTTTCATCTAAAACTTTAAAAATTTGAGTTTTATAAGTTTCTGCATTTTTTAATACTTCTTCATCCGTTAATGCTTTTCTTCCCTTTGCCTTTCCTGTTGGATCTCCAATTTTTCCTGTAAAGTCTCCAATAACAATTACTGCTTTATGGCCTAAATCTTGCATTTGTTTAATTTTACGTAAAACTACAGCATGACCAAGATGTATATCTGGTGCACTTGGATCAAGCCCTAACTTGATAATTAATGGTTTATTATTTTTTGCAGCTTTTTCTAATTTTTTTCTAAGCTCTTCTTCATTAACTATTGTATCTACCCCCTTTTTAATAATTTTCATTTGCTCATCAATTGTTTTTTTCATTTTTTAACACTCCTCTTATATTATTTAAAATATAAGCAAGTTCTATAAGAATAACTTTACGAAAGGCTATTTGATAAAACTATTTGAACTACTAGTGGACATACTCAAAATTTTATACTTTTCTAGAAATAAAAAAACTCCCACCCCTTATATCAAAAGGACGAGAGATAAAACTTCGTGTTACCACCTTAAGTTCATAGACAATTCACATTGCCTACCTTTTCAAGTACTCCAGAAAATATCTAGGTAATACTCTAGCACTATAACGTGTGCAAGGAATACGTCACAGCCTACTAAATGCTTCGCAGAATGAAAAATGTAAAATGCAGAATGTAGAATTAATGAAAAAACTCTGATAGAGTTTTCAAAATTAAATTTTAATAAATTAATATAACTATCATTCTAAATTATATTTTCCTTATGCTAAAACTTCATTTGGTGTGAAGCTCAAAGATGTATTCATAATTAGCTTATCTTGCACCTCTCATCAACCGGTTACTTTCTGTAAGTTTTACTAACTACTACTTGTTCTTATCACAGCTTTTCATAATCTTATACTCCGAAATATAATAACTTATAAATCTTCGTTATGCTTATTATTAATATGGATTATAAATCTTATTTTTTATATTGTCAATATTTTTGTAATTTTCAATTAACTAATAATTAATTTTAAGATTTATAGTCCTATCTTTTTTCTTAATATCTAATGCTTTATTATGAGCAACAAAAAAACCTTTGCTTTCAAAAAGCTTTTCTTTCTCTCCAATATATAACTGTCTTCTCATAAATATAAACTTTCTATAATCCTTACCTAAAAAATCATCTATATTACTTTTATGAATTGAATCCTCATATGAAATAACTCCATCATAAGGAAGTATTTCATAAGGCACGTATTTATCAAACCATATTTTTTTATATTTACTCCAATAAGCTATATCCACCACTTCTTTCTTTTCATCATATTTTAACTCTTCTATAAATAAATTATCATTTATCCAAGTATCTTTAATATTACTCTTAATATCAATATTTAAAGCTTCGCTAAAGTTTGCTGATTCTATAACTATCTTAGCCTTATTAAATTTGTCTATAGCTAAGTCCTTTAAAACAAAGTTTTCAACTATTCTAATACCATTATTTATAGCTTCCTTTTCATCATATGCAACTACACCCATTCTTTCGATATTTCTACCCTCTATATCAGGCCTAATATATATACCTTCATTAAAGAAGTTTCCATCATTTTTTTGAATAGCCTCAATTTTTTCTTCATCATCAGAAACTACTGAATAATCTAAATTTATAGCAAGTGGGCTAACTCTTAAATTATTTACTATAAAACTTACTCCATCTATTTGAATTTCATTATTTTCTGGCCTTATATTCTTAATTTTAACTATCTTAGATGAATCTATATCTACAGTTACCTCTTTAGCTTCGCCTTTTTCTGTAATTTCTAAAGTAAAGTCTTTTTTATTTTCCCCTATTTTAAAGGTCCATACACTTAATGTATCTCCATTTTTATCTTTTTCACTAAATGCACTTGAACCTGATGCAAAATCCCCATCTAAAATTCTTATATCAGATTTAGGTTTAGCAGAATCATATTCTTCATTAGGTTCATCTGTCGGTAAAAATCTATCCGTATAAGCAATGCTTCCTCTCATAAAAACAGAAAGATACTTATTGTCATAAACAACTGCTTCTATGGTTATTTTTTTACCGTTGCTAAATTCTATTGATTTATTAACCTCTTGAAGTTCCCCTCTATTATTAAGTTTTTTCACATAACTATTATAAGAAAAATAATCATCATATCCCATTAGCTTTTTTATCATTGCAGAAACTGTACTTAAATTAAAAATGAATATAAATGCTATAAATATTAAAGCTATTTTTATATATTTGTTGTTTAAATTTATTTTCTTTTTATTTTCTCTTTTTGTATTATTTAATGCTTTTCTCATTAAATTTTCAAATTCTGGTGGAGCTTTTAAAGCCTTTTCTTCTAGATTATTTAATTCTTTATCTAAATCAATCATTTATATCACCACCTATAATTTTTCTTATTTTATTAATACCTTTATTTATTCTAGATTTTACTGTTCCTAATGGTATTTTCATAATTTCAGAAATTTCTTCATAAGTATAATCTAAATAATATCTAAGCCTAATAGCTTCTTTTTGATTATCATTTAAATATTCTATAAGAGATTTTAGATAAATTTTATTTTCTGATTCATTAAAAGTATCTTCTTTTGGCATATTTTCTAAATTAGCATCTTCATATTTCTTTCTCTTAGATAGCTCCTTTTTACATAAATTAACAAGTATTGTTTTGCTCCAACTATAAAATGAATCAAGCTTTTTAAGCTTTGGAATTTCTTTATATAAAACTACTATCATTTCCTGTAATATATCTAAAGCATCTTGTTCATTTTTCATATATACAAATGCTAATTTATAGTAGTTATCTTTTTCACTCATGATTAGTTTTAAAAGAGCTTCTTTATCACCATTTATAGCCTTCTTAACTTCTAGCTCCAAGCTTCTTCCCCCCCCAAACCTTGTCTCCTTAACTATTAACTATATATAAGAGTTTTATAGCTGGCAAAAAGTTCCCTAAAAATTTATTATTCTAAGGATTTTATATAATCAAGGGGTCTATATATTACACTATCATCACCTAAATAAAGCTTGCCACTTTTAACTCCTCCAATTGGATATGGCAATTTATTATATGCATTTATTATTTCTCCTCTACCTTTGTATAAAACTACATGACCTGGTGTATATATTAAGTCTCCTGGCTGCAAATCTTCTTCACTTACCTCATATCCCTGTAATATATCTTCTTGTTCAAAAGTTGAATAGCCAATTTCAACTCCCGTTACTTCCCTATAAGTCCAATAAGTTAATCCTGAACAATCAAAGGCTTGATTTCCTATATATGTTTCTTTTTTCAATGGGTAGTACTTATCTCCATAATAACCTATAAGTTCATCTAACCTTTCTTCAGTCATAATTTCACCTTTTCCGCCCCATACATATTCTAAACCTATTTTTTCTTCTGCTAATTTAATAACTTCATTTACTATTACCTTTTCTTCTTCTGTCATATTTATTCCCTCGTTTTCATATTTATCTTTTTCATTAAAATTAATAAATATTAAAATTCCAACTACTATTAAAATTATTAAAGCTAATATAAAAGCTATATTACTATTGACTACCTTCTTTCTCATCACAAATCCCACCCCATATAATTACAATATATATTAATTTTAACTTACAACCAAATTTTTTCATAATTACTTTTTGGTTACAAAATAGTTTACTCCAATAAAAAACTATATCCAATTGAAAATTATAACTTCAATTGGATATAGCTTTTTAATATATATCTTCTTCTTAGATATTCATAAATTTTAAACTTTACTTTATTAATCCTTTTCTGTATGCTGTAAGTAACATTTTTAAGTCTCTTATTTGACTTTTTAATTCCATACCAACATCCGTATCTTTAACTCTTTTTCTTTCTAATCTCTTTTCTACTATCATTGTTGTAGAAAGAATATCTCTTTCTTTAACTATAGCTTCTTCTGTGGAATCAAATGGTTCGTGAGCAACTAATTGAAACCCATAAGAATTATATATTAATGTATATCCTGCAATTCCAGTATGGCTTCTATAAGCTTTAGCAAATCCGCCATCTATTACCATCAATTTACCATTAGCTTTTATAGGACTTTCTCCACTTTTATTTTTAACTGGAACATGTCCATTAATTATCCTTCCTTCAATATGATCAACCTCAAATTCTCTAAGGATTTTCTTACATACTTCCTCATCATCTCTCCATTTATAATATGGATTTTTATGTTCTTTATGTGTAGATTTGTCATCTATAAAATATCTTTCAAAAGTAGTCATTTTTTCTTTACCAAAAAGTGATGAATTTGCCCCAGTCCAAAGATACCACATTATATCCATTCCATAGTCTCTTTCTCTTGTATCCCTTTTACTAAAATATCCTTCTCTCACTAAAGATTCAAATTTTTCTAAAAGCGCTTTACCACTATATTCTTTTCCTTGTATATTCATACTTGAAAAATTTTTATTAGAATCTAGAGGAATACATCCATGAAATAATAAGCTGTCGTTATACTTTAAATAAATATTTCCTTTTTCAAATAAAAACAAAATATGTCTTTGTAGTTTTTCACTATTAACAAAAGATGATTCTAATTTTTCAATTAATATTTCTTCTTCTTTTGTAAGTTTATATGGATTGTTTTTATCTATAGTTGGAAAGGTCTTGTCATTAAGCTCATATATATTGTTATTTATTTTAATAGTTCCTTTTTCATAGTCTATATAATTCAAAAGCAGCCTATGTTCCATTTCAAACTCTTTATTTCTCTTAATTATATCGTTTTCAAGTTTGAATTGTATTATAGTTATTGCTTTATGCATTTTAGAAATCAAATCAATTTCAGAGTTGCTATATATATTTTTATCAGTTACTTTTGGAATAAAATTTTTGCATAAATCATCTTTATAGTATTTCAGTGCAAATGTTGCTAATGGTAACATATTAATTCCATAGATATCCTCAATTATATCTAAATTAGAATATCTTGCTGAAATTCTTAAGACATTTGCTATACATACCTTTGATCCAGCTGCAGCTCCCATCCAAAGCATATCATGATTTCCCCATTGTATGTCGACTGAATGATAATTAATTAATGTATCTAGTATTATATCTGGTCTCGGTCCTCTATCATATATATCTCCCAATATATGAAGCCTATCAATAACTAATCTTTGTATAAGTTTAGATAAAGCGATAATAAATTCATTTGCTCTATCTATGTCAATAATTGTAGTAATTATTTTATCATAATATTTCTGCTTATCTACTTCACTGCTTTGCTCATGTAGTAACTCCTCTATAACGTAAGCAAAATCCTTTGGCAAAGCCTTTCTGACTTTAGACCTTGTGTATTTTGATGAAACAAATCTACATAACTCAATCAATCTATATAAAGTTATTTTATACCAATCATTAATATTTTTTTCTTCCTTTAAGACTATCTCTAATTTTTGTTCTGGATAATATACTAAAGTTGCTAAACTTTTCTTCTCACTTTCCATTAGTGAATTTCCAAATATATCTTCAATCTTCCTTTTAACCATTCCAGATCCATTTTTTAAAACGTGTATAAAAGGCTCATATTCTCCATGTATATCGCTTAGAAAATGTTCTGTTCCTTTTGGTAAGTTTAAAATTGCTTCTAAGTTAATAATTTCTGTAGATGCTTCTGCAATACTTTGATATTGTTTAGCTAATAATCTTAAATAATCTTGTCTTGAAATATCTTGTATTAGTATATTTTCATCATCAATGTTATTATATTTATCCATACTAATATTCTCCCCCATAAATTTAAAGATATAATTCTCCCTTTAATACTATAGCCGCTTCACCACTTAATTTTACTCTATCATCTTCTAACAATTCTAATGAAATTTCTCCACCTCTATCTGAAGCTTGATATGCAATAATTTTTGTTTTATTTAATTTATTACTCCAATAATTAGCTAATAAGGTATGAACCGAGCCTGTCACTGGATCCTCATTTATACCTGCCCATGGATTAAAGTACCTTGAAATAAAATCATATTTCTCATCTCCTATGCAAGTAACAGCTATCCCCTTTACATTAGTTCCAAAATTTAATGATTTTAATATCTCAAAGTTTGGTTTTAAATTTATTACCTCTTCTTTATCTTTTAACTCTATAACAAGTTTTCTTGTTTCTTTACCTACTATAGCTTTTGAATAATTTATTATGCCCATAGCCTTTAATACATCTTTTGTTAAATGAAAATTTAAAGGCTTATCTATTGGAAAGTCTAAACTTATTTTTTCATTTTCCTTTTTAGCAGTAAGTATTCCACTTTGAGTTCTGTATTTTATCTCTTGTTCTTTTACATTAAATTCATCAAATAAAATTTTCGATGTTGCTATAGTTGCATGACCACATAAATCTACCTCTACTTTTGGAGTAAACCACCTTAAAGAAAATAAATTACACTCACTTATATTAGAGTTTTCTAATGGTTTTACAAATGCTGTTTCTGATAAATTCATTTCCTGGGCAATATTTTTCATTAACTCATCATCTATGTCTTTTTCTAAAATACAAACAGCTGCTGGATTCCCTTTAAAAACTTTACTTGTAAAAGCGTCTACTTGATATATATTAATCTTCACTTTTCCCTCCTATAGTTTCATGACAATATTTACTTATTTTATTCTTATAATTTTAGCATCTACTTGAACAGGGTAACTTTCTCTTATTGGTCCTGTAATTATCACTTCTACTTTATCTCCTACTTTAATATCTGATAATTTTAACCTTTCATTTGCCTCTTCTTTTATAATTTTCGTTCTTTGGGTTATATAAATACTTGCCTTATCAAATTCTGTATCTTCTTCAATATTTCCTTCTACTAAAATATTACCCTTTTCATTTTCTTCATTTATTACTGTTACTACTCCTCTTATAGCTACTTTATCATTTTTGTGGTTTGCTATAATCCATACACTAAGCATACAAATACCTAATACTATTATTCCTATATAGATTTTCTTAAACTTCACATTCTTTTTCTCCTTAAAACTAATTTCTAACTATTGTAATTTTACTATTTTTAGATATATAAATATACATTAATTTAAATTTATTTTTTAATTTAAGATTTCTTTAAGGTTAGGTTTATATAATTACTTCATAAAGATTATTCAATAGGAGGTAATAGTATGGCAATAAAATCATTTCAAAGATTTGAAAAAAAATTTATATTAAATGAGAAACAATATAACAAACTTATTCCAATTTTAAAAAACTATATGAATCCAGATAAATATTGTAAAGATGGGAAAAACTATGATATTTATAATATATATTATGACACACTTGACTGTCACATAATTCGAAATTCAATCAACAAACCCTATTATAAAGAAAAACTTAGATTAAGGAGCTATAATGTACCTAATAGTAAGGATGATAGAGTTTTTTTAGAGTTAAAGAAAAAAATTAATGGTATAGTAAATAAACGTAGAGCTACTTTAACTTTGAATGAGGCTTATAGGTTCTTAGAATTAAGGGAAAAACCTGCTACTTCTGATTACATTAATAATCAAGTTCTTAATGAAATAGAATACCACTTAACTAATAATGAAGTTAACCCAACTGTATATATAGGCTATAGCAGAAAAGCCTTCTTTGGAAAAGATAATAGTGATTTTAGAATAACATTTGATTCTAATATAATTACTAGACGTGATAACTTAGCTCTTGAACTTGGTAGCTTTGGTGAAAATTTACTAAAAGAAAATCATTATCTTATGGAGGTAAAAATACTTGGAGCAATACCTGTTTGGTTTACAAAAGTTCTTTCTGAATTATCAATATATAACACTCACTTTTCGAAATATGGAAATGAATATATGAAATATTGCTTAAATGCAAATTATTCTAATAGGAGGGACAACGCATGTTAGAAACTATCATTTCATCAACTACTGGAGAATCATTTACTCTAGTAAACGCACTATTAATTATTATATCTTCAATTATTCTTGGACTAGTTATAAGTCTTGCCTATATGAAGACACATAAAAGAGAGGGATATGCCCCAGGTTTTACAGTAACACTTATAATGCTACCCGTAATAATTGCTATTATTATACTTTTAGTAGGAAATAATGTTGCAAGAGCATTTAGCTTAGCAGGTGCATTTTCAATTATACGTTTTAGAAGTGCACCTGGTGATCCAAAAGATATAACTTATGTATTTTTCACCTTAGCTGTTGGTTTAACCTGTGGGATGGGTTATGTGGGATATGCCTTTATATTTACTTTAATACTCTGCGCCTTAGTAGTTATCCTAGATATGACAAGATTTGCTATGCCTAGAACAAAAACTTCTAAACTTAAAATTACAATTCCTGAAGATTTAAATTATGATGGAATATTTGATGACATACTAAATAAATATACAAACTCATGGAATATTGAAACTATAAAAACTAGAGATTTTGGCTCACTATTTGAAATTCACTATATTATTCATATGAAACTTGATGTTGATCAAAAGAAATTTATAGATGAATTAAGATGCAAAAATGGTAATTTAAATATTTCACTGAATTTTGCTGGTTTTGAAGAAAAAGTTTATAATTAAGTCATTGTATAAAAGCGAAAATAAATAGACTACGTGAAATGATCCTAATCTATTTATCTACGCTTTCTTATATTTAATTACTTTAAGTTGCTAATAAACAATTTCTCATAAACCACATTAATTAATCTATCTCCACTATTATCTATTATTAAAAACATTTATGATTAACAAGTTAATGAAGGAAATTATAAAAATTAAAATTTATTTAAATATATCATAAACTTTATCATTCTTTATATACTGTAAATCTATTGCCATGTTTGATTGAGGACATCTTAAATAACTAACCTCTTCATTTTCAAGCTTTATATATGAATAGCAATATTCTCCATCATAACTTTTAAACTCTTCCTCTAAAATTAAAGTTTTAAGCTCGTCATTAGATTTTTCATATTTAGTCCGTATCAAAGTATTATTTTCAACGTTATAAACATACATATTTTCACTACTAGATGGATGTAATCTTATTATATTCCCATTCTTACTAACAGAAACAACACATACATTATCACCTTGAGTAGATCCGCACCCTATAGATTTAACATCAATACCCCTAATAATTTTCTCTTCATTTAAATCATAAATAAAAAGTCCAAAGTTTCCGTGAATAACTATTCTATCATTTGAGGCATAATTAATAGTTGCCATATCTACACCAATCCATGTCCCTAAATCTACCTTAGCTTCTGTAGGAGTAATAGTCTTAATCATTTCATTTCTCTTTGATATAACCTCTTTATAACTATTGTTATTATAACTTATATTTCCACACCCCAATATGATTGTTGGTAATAAGGCTATTAACCATATAAACTTAAACATTCTTTTTAATATCATAATCTCTCCTATTATTCTATATTAATATCTTTGAATATATCTTCTCTTAAATTTATACCATCATTTCTAATTACTTCTGAATTTTTATTATCTATATTAATAACTTGAAACAATTCAAAAATATAACATATAAAATTTAAAATGTTTCTTATTATTGTTTGTTATTTATTTTTCAAATAACTTCTCATAAACCACATTAATTAATTCTTCTTCACTTACATTATCCATACTTGATATTTCTACCATTTTATTTTGAGATATTATTGTATATCGATGTCCATGTTCATTCATATAAACATTTATACCTTTTGGTAAACTGGTTTTCTTTTCTATATATTCTACCCCTATTTTATTTACAAATTTTATCCTCTTATTAAAATTATACTCAACTACCCATTTATATTTACTTTCAAAAATTTCATAACTTAAGTAATTTTTTTCTCCTTCATCTCCATAATACAAATAAGCAGCTACTGGTGTTTTCTCTGCTCTAAAATATAATAAATCTTCCTTACTAACATCATTAAAATCTTCAATTTTTAAATTATCTACTTTATTTAACATTTTATCGCTATAATTATAGTCTTTAATAAATACATCTCTAAAAATCATATTAGTAATAGTAAAAAATATTGCTAATGTTAATACTAGATAAGCTCCTTGAATTATTATTTTTTTATTTTTAATATTCTTATTCTTAATAAAATTAATTATATAATTTGATGCAAGTACTAAAAAAACTAAAATAATAACTATTTTTAAAATACTAACATCAGATTCTATAGCAAAGGATAGCCAAGCTATAAATAAAACAATAGACATTAAACAATAAATAATTCTTCTTACTAATGATATTTTCTTTAAATTATAACTTACTTTTTTCCCATTATTTATAGATAATTTCCCCTTAATATTAAATATTAAAAATGTAATTAATCCCATTATTTCATGAAGTGAAAAAATAATAACAAATATAAATGTTCCTAAACCTAATGGATTCGCTAAAAAGTGTGCACTATAACTTCCAATTGTCGCAATATATTGACCAAGTAAAAGGCATATGATTGTTATCAGATTTAAAAGTACATATTTTAATGATGCTTTCCTAACAGTATTAAACTTTTCCACTTCATCAGTATGAATATCTATTCTTTCTTCATCTAGCTCACTGCAATAAACTTGTATTTTATTTCTTTCACAAACAAATTCCCAACCAGCCTCTTTGCAATATTCCCTATATTCTAGAGCTTTATCAGTATCTTTTCCATCCATAAAGGATATGCTGTCTAATACATCTACTGAATATCTTAACTTTTTAGGAGTATCTTTTCTAAATTTTAAATAATATCCTTTTATATTTTCTAATATCCAACCCCTTAATGCCATCTTTTCTAAATAATCTTCTAAGCTTTTATGCTCATATGGTAAAAAGTTAAATACAACCCATTTTTTATTTCTAAATATCATCATAAATTCCTCCAAAAAAAGATTTTCCATCTTTAATTAACATTATTAATCTCTCATATTCATCTTTAAGTATTTCTAAGCCTTTTTCAGTAATTATATAACTTCTTTTTCTTCCAACAACTTCTGTCTCCCTAATCATTCCTTCTTTTTCAAATCTACCAAGAAGGGCATATAATGTTCCCGGTCCTACATTAACTCTTCCCTTAGATAATTCTTCAACTGATGCCATTATATCTACTCCACATCTTTCTTCTATTAAAGATATTAATATATAGTACATTGGTTCAGTTAAATTCTGAAATTGTTCTCTTGGCATCCTTTGCCACCTCCAAACATCGATATTCGATATTAAATTTATAAAATAATTACCATATATTACAATATAATTCTATTATCGAATATCAATATTGTCAATATATCTTATTACATAATATATATCATATGTTTATTATTAGTAATTTGATAAGTATTTGCATAATATTTTTTAATTTATTATAAGCATAAAAAAACAAAACATAGTATATACAAATAATTTATAAATTATTTGTATATACTACTTTTCAATAAAATATTCTATTAAGGTCTTTTAGGCATTTCTCCTCCTGGGAATTCTCCTTGACCAGGTATCCCAGCACCAGGGCCTCCAAATCCTCCAGTTACTTGACCTATGTTAGTTACTACTCCTGATACTGTAAAACTTTCTAATTCCGTACCATCTGAATAACTTCCTTCTGAATATATACCATCATTTACTGACCCTGTTGATGTTCCTCCAGTATAAACCTTGTAAGTTTCTCCAATTTTAATATTTGCTGAAGATATTACTACTGATTGAACATTCTTGCTTGAAACAAAGGTTACTACTTCATTTCCACTTGAATCTTCAACTCGGACTAGTGTATTAGCTTGTATTGCTGAGAATATATTAATTGAATTTTGACTTGATGTTTCACTTGGTGATTGAGCCATACCTGAGCTTCCAGATGCAATTAATAATCCACCTGTAATTTGGAATTCTCCATCATAATCTAATGACCCATTACCATTGTCTTCCGGACCATTTACTATAACTGTTCCATCTTTCATATATATTGATCCATTTGCATCAAGACCATCTCCACTTGCATCTACAACAATTTTTCCACCATTAATATTTATTGTTCCCTTTCCTGCTGAAGCAAAATTATTTTGTCCTGGTCTTCCATTTATTGAAGATCCATCATTTCCGCCTGAAGCATTTACTCCATCATCACTTGCAGTAACTTTTATATTTCCATCATTTATATTTATTGTTTCTGCTTCTATACCTTCATATGATTTTACTATAATAATATCTCCCTTATTTACATCTATTGTTGAGTCTGCATGAATTCCATCGTCACCTGATATTATATTAATAGTTCCACCATTAATTTCAACTTTATCATTTGAATGTATTGAATCATCAGCTGAATTTATATTGATATTTCCTCCATCAATTTTAACATTAACTGCTGCTTTTATGGCCTTTGTACTAGTTGTATCTATTTCTTCATCTTGCTCTACTGCTGCTCCCTGAGTTTTTCCAAAGCCTCTAAAATCGCTATGAACTTTAGATGTGTTTTCATTTCCACCGCCTGAATTTATTGTTATATCTCCACCTGTTATTGTTGCAACTGTTTCTGCTTGTATTCCATCTTCACCTGATGTTATATTAATTGTTCCTCCTTCAATTAATACATAACCCTTTTCTGTATCTTCATCATTATTAGACTTCATACCATCTCCCTGTGAATTAATAATTATATTACCACTTGAAATAGTAATTGAATCTCTTCCTCTAATACCATCTGCTACTGAATCAATTGATATAGTTCCATCTGCTATTTCTAAATCATCTTTGCTTGTTATTCCATTATTATATTTAGCATTTACTTTAAGAGATCCTGTTCCACTAATAAACAAATCACTTTTACTAAAAATTGCTGCATTCGGTTCATCTGTTGAGATATCTTCAAATATATAATTTTCACCATCCGTAACTTCATTGCTAGTTCCATCTTCTAATATTACATAAGTATTTTTAGAATTTGCTACATATATCCCGGAACTAGTTGAGTTAGTTATATTAACTCCATTTAATATAAGTTGTACATTGTCTTCATCTCCAGCATTAACTTCTATTTGTCCATCTCTTAATGTTCCTGATATACTGTATGTTCCTGATGAATTTATAGTAACCTTATTTTTTTCAACTACTACTCCTTCTCCATCTACAACAATTGTATCTCCTAATGTTATTGTTGTGTCCACTTCAACTTTGCTAGCTACTGAAGTTTTATTTGAATTTGCTTCTTTATTTGAACATCCTGTAGCTACTATAAATAAAGATGCTATTGCTAACATTGCTATAACTTTTTTACTCATAAATCTTCCTCCTAAAATTTCAATTAAATAATCATTTGATATTAATAAGATAACATCATTACCTTAAATTAATCTTAAAACATATACATCCTTAAAACCTAAAGTAATAAAATAAAAAAAGAATCTATATAATTCACTCCTATGAACTATATAAACTCTTTAATATTTTAGTAGAAATTCATTCTTTGAATGAATTTCTACAGTTTGTTGAAAAACCCCCTGTTTAAAAACAGAGGGTTTTTCTATATATTAATT
>VSSQ01000887.1_pt1 | contig 14022 bp, 12 predicted proteins | sample 4763081 | NCBI WGS metagenome assembly VSSQ01 (sample SAMN12137344, study PRJNA551015) | bioreactor metagenome | isolation source: SDC9 anaerobic chlorinated ethene degrading culture | place: USA: Knoxville, Tennesee | collected 2015-01-01
CAATAGAAGGAATAGATAAAATTGATATAGAAATAGAAGTAAGTAATGTAACTATAATAAATTATGAAGGTAATGATATAGAAATATCAGGAACTCTCGGGAATTTATCAAGAGGGGTAACAGTAAGTAAAAATTCTAATAAATTAGTTATTAGTGAAAAGGCTAAAAAGGCTTTTAATATAAATATTAATACTAATAATGCAAGCAATTTAGAAATAAAGATTCCTAATTCTTATAACAAGGATATAGAATTTTCTTTTGGCGTTGGAGAATATAATATTAAAGATTTGAAAGTTAATGATATTGATATTAAAGGTGGAGTTGGAGAATTATTAATAGAAAATATCTCCTTCAACAAGTTAGATTTATCAAGTGGAGTTGGTTCAGTTGACATCTATACAAATGAAAGGACAGGAGAAATAGATATTAAAGGTGGAGTTGGAGATGTTAATATATCATTAGGAGATATTAATGGAAATTTAAAATTTGAAGGTGGAATGGGAAGTGCAAATATAAAAATTCCTTCAGATGCACCGGTAAATATAAAAACAGAATCGGGACTTGGAAACTCTAATATTAGAGCAAAGACATCAGGAGAAAATAAATATATATTTGACATTACAATGGGAATTGGAGAATTAAATATAACAAATTAAGATTAAAATGCTAAAATATAATGAAAATAAGTGTTAATATAAAGTAATAGAATTTTTTCTAAATTACTAAAAATAATTTTATTTAAAAAACTCCTTTGGGAGTTTTTTTCTTGTTTTTGAGTTTATTTTGTTAATTATATAGTATTAATAAAACTATAAATTTAAAGAAATTAATATATTATTGTTGTTCTATAATACTTTAATATTGTATATAAAATAGAAAAATGATAAAATGAGAACAAAAGTTCGTTTACATTTTAAAAATAAAGGTGATAATATGAATAAAGTTAAAATATTACAATCAGGAGATTTACATTTTGATACTCCTTTTAAGGATTTAAATAAAAATATATCATTAATAAGCAAAGAAGAACTCCTAGAAGTATTTAGTAGAATTATTAACATATGCGTACAGAATTCTGTTGATATTTTACTACTAACTGGTGATATATTTGATAATTTAACTGTTGATAAAAAAACTTTAGTTTTTATCAGAAGTGAACTAGAAAGAATATCAAATATAAAAGTATTTATATCTCCAGGAAATCATGATCCATATAATGAAAAATCCTTTTATAAGATGATAGAGTGGCCAAATAATGTTCATATTTTTAAAGGAGCAATGGAAAGTGTAACTCTAGAAGATTTAGGCGTAGTTATATGGGGAGCTGCATTTACCTCTCATCATATTAACAAAAGTATCATGAAGAACATTTATATTGATAAGAAATATATAAATATAATGACTATTCATGGAGATATTTCAAACAATGAAGGTGGGAATGCTTATAATCCAATAACACTAAAAGATATAGAGTCTAGCAATATGGATTATATAGCAATAGGTCATAGACATAATTATAGTGGTATATTAAGAGAAAGAAATACTTGTTATGCTTATGCTGGATGCCCACAAGGAAGAGGTTTTGATGAACTTGGAGATAAAGGAGTAATAATTGGGGAAGTTTTCAAGGGTTCAGTAGATTTGAAATTTTTTAAAACTTCCAAAAGAAATTATCATGTAATAGATGTTGATATAAGTGATTTAGTTAGTTATGAAGAAATAAAAGATAAAATAGTTTCTTCAATAGAGGAAACTGAAAGAAAAAATAATTTGTATAAAATTATTTTAAGGGGAGAAATAGATTCATATATAAAACTAAATGAGGAAATAATTTTTGGAAAAATTAAAGAATATTTCTATTTTGTGAAAGTAGTTGATAAAACAGGAGTAAAGCTAGATTTTGATAAAATATCAAAGGATTATTCAATTAAAGGTGTTTTTGCAAGAAAGTTATTAGAAGAAAATGAATTAGAAGATGAGATTATAAAAATGGCTTTAAAAATAGGTATACAATGTCTGTCTAATGAGGAAGTGAATTTAAATGATTATAAGTAAAATACATATAATTTCTTTTGCAGGATTAAAGAATAAAATATTAGAGTTAGAAGATGGAATAAATATAATATATGGTGAAAATGAAAAAGGGAAAAGTACAATTCAGAACTTCATAAGAATTTGGTTATATGGTATGAATTCGAAAAGAAGTAAGGACATAAAGAATAATGATAGGATAAGGTTTATGCCTATTGATGGTGAAAAAATAAGAGGAGAGCTTTATGTATCGAATAATGATAGAAAATATATAATAAGAAGAAGTTTTGGAACAACTAAGAAAGATGATACCTCAGAGATATTAGATGCAGAAACAGGAGAAATTATTACAAATATCCCAAGTGATGAGCCAGGAAAATATTTTTTAAAAGTAAACTCCTCAACATTTATAAAAACATTATTTATAAGTCAGCTAGGAGTGGCTTTTTCCAAAGATAGAGAAGAAGAGATAATAGATAAAGCTGCAAATTTATTAGGTGATGAAGAGGAAAATATATCAATCCAAAAAGCTTTAGAAAAATTAGATGATATAAAAAAATCAATAACCACTACAAGAAAAAATGGACAATTAGATTTACTTAGAAATAAATATAACCTGCTAATAGAAGAAAGATATGAAGGGTATAATTTATCTAAGAATAATCTTGAAAATGAACAAAAGTTAATAAATTTAAGAGAGAGCGGAAAATCTTTAAGAAAAGAAATAAAAAACTTGGATATATACAAAAAATACATTAAGAAGGTAAAGCTTCAGAAAGAATATGAAGACATAACTGAATATTTAAAGAAAAAAGAAGAGTTAGAAAAGAAGGAAAGATATATAGAAGAAAGTATAGCTTCAAGAAATGGGATAATAGATGAAGTTTTACTAAATGATATAAAAGATGAAAATTCACTATATTTTAGCTTGTTAGATATGAAGATAGATGAGGAAAAAAAATTAGAAAATAGTAAAGTACTTTATCAAAATAAAAGAAATGAATTTGAAGAAATAATTTTTATAGAAAATTTAACTAATGATGAGAAAAATAAATTTATAAAAGCTGTTATGGAAAAAGAAAATTTAGAAGAAAAAATAAGTAATTATGAAAATTTGATAAATGATATAAATTTAATTAAAAAAGAAATAGAGAAAAAACAATCATTAATAGGAAATGCAATAAATTTTAAAGGAAGAAGAGAAGAAATTTCAAGCCTATTAGAAGAATATGAAGATAAATTAAAAGAAATTAAATTCAAATTAGAACATGTTCCTAATGATATCAATATAAAAAACACAGATAATAAAATAAAAAAGAGCTATAAATTAATAAATATATTTTCTATACTTATTGTGATGCTTTTAATATCAATAATATTATTAAAAGGAAATTCGGCTTTATCATTAATTGTATCAATAATACTAGCATTGATATTAGGTGTATTAATGTATATATCTTTTACTATGAAATCTAAAATAAAAAAAGGTAGTGAAATTAATGATAGTGCAGAAGGTGTAAAAAAGCTAGAAGATGAAATAAAAGTAATAGAAAAGGAAATATTTAAATTTACTAAAATTATAGGCTCAACTTCATATGAAGATTTTATTAGGAAATTAAAGCTTTTTGATGAATTTGTATTATATGAAGAAAAGCAAAATATAAAAATATCAGAAAAAGAAAAGCATGTTAATTTACTTAACATACAAAGTGTAAAAGATAATTATAAAAAGAATAAGGAATATATAAGGGATATATTGAATTTAGCTAAAACAAATGATACAAATGAGGTTATGATAATGTTATCCAAATACGATTTAGTAAGTAATGAAATATTATCAATAAAGATAGACATAGAAAAAGAACAAGAGTCAATTAATAAGTTAGAACAAGAGCTTAATATAAGAGAAAAAAGAATAAGGGAAAAGCTAGAATTCATAGGACTAGAAGATATGAATTTGTATAATTTAGAAGAAAAACTATTAGAAATAAAGCAAAAAATAAAACAAAGAGATGATGTATTAAGAAGCTTAGCTAGTATAGAGGAAACCTATAAAGCATTGACTAAGGATAAAGATATTGATGCTATAAAAGAAGAATTAAAAGATATTATAAATGAAAACATAAATTATAGTTATTCCTCAGAAGATGAGATAGATAATCAAGTTACAATAAAATCAAATGAATTAATTGAGGTCGAGAAAAATATAAAAGATGTAGAAAATGATATTAATAATAGGTTTATAGGTAAAAGAGCTATATCTCAAATTGAAGAGGAGATAGAAGAAGTACAAGAAAATATTAATAAATTGGAATTAAGGCTTAAAGCTACTGAACTAGCTATACAAAAAATGAATGAAGCAATAAGAGAAGTTAGAGGTAACTTTGGTAGTATTTTAAATTCAAGTGTTATAGAATACTTCAATAAATTAACAGAAGACAGATATGATAATGTGATGGTTTCAGATTCCTACGAAATGAAAGTTAGAAATGGGGTAGAGGTATTACCGGGAGCTATGCTGAGCAACGGAGCTAATGATCAGTTATATTTATCCCTAAGACTAGCTTTTATAAATATGATATATAAAGATATATCATTTCCAATGATATTAGATGATGCCTTTGTACAATATGACGATAAGAGAACTGAAAGGGCAATAGATATACTTTTAATGTGCAAATTTAAGCAGTTACTGATATTTACATGTCAATTAAGAGAAAGCAATATAGTTAAAAAGAAAAATATAGAAATTAATTATATTTATCTATAGTCTTGACAATAATAGTATATGGAGATAAAATTATATCAGTAAATAATGCAAATCATTTGCAAAAGAGGTGGATGAATGAAGAAAAATTTATTGATTTTAGCTTTAGTAATGGGAATGATATTTTCCTTTTCAGGCTGTACTAACAAAAATAATGAGGACAACTCGCAAAAACTAAGAGTAGGAGTTACTATTAGTCCTTTAAAAGATTTTGCTGAAGCTATAGGTGGAGACAAAGTAGAAGTGTTTTCAATAATACCAGATGGTAGTGATGCACATAGTTTTGATCCAAAACCAAAAGATTTAAATAATTTAATAAACACAAATATGTTCATATACAATGGACTAGGAATGGAAGAATGGATAGATTCTGTTTTAAATACAATTGAAAATAAAGATGTTAAGGTTGTTGAGGCAAGCCAAGGGATTGAAACTATTGAAATTTTAGAAGATGAACATAATGAAGATGAACATGAAGAAGATGATGACCATGAACATAGTGGAAAGGATCCTCATGTATGGCTAAGTTTAGAAAATGCAATAAAAGAAGCTGAGAATATAAAAAATGCATTATCAGAAATAGATTCTGATAATAAAGATTATTATGAAGAAAACTATGAAACTTTAAAGAAAGAATTTATTAGCTTAAAATCTGAATATGAAACTAAATTTAAGGAAATTGATAATAAAGATTTTATCACTGGACATGCAGCCTTTGCTTACTTATGTAGAGATTTTGGATTAACTCAAAAAAGTATAGCAGATGTTTTTGGAGAAGGTGAATTAACTCCTAAAAACTTAGAAGATTTAATAAATTATTGCAAGGAAAATAATGTTAAAGTTGTATTTAGCGAATCTGCAGCAAGTGCAAAGGAATCAGAGACTTTAGCAAAGGAAGTAGGAGCTAAGGTAGAAAAGATATATAGCTTAGAAACAAAAGAAGATAATAAATCATATTTAGAAGGAATGAAATATAATTTAGAGACTATTTATAATTCACTTAAGTAAAAAAGGCCGTAAGGCCTCTTTTATTATTTACGAGGAAATTACCAAAACATTGCCTTGTGAATAATTTTTTATAATTTTCTTACTTCAGTTCTTTTACTTAAGAATTAATGAGAAAGTTTAAAGTTTTATGATAAAATAATGATGAAGGGTGGTATGAAAGTGAACAAGGCATTAAGTTTTTATGAAGAAAAAATATTAAAATATAAAGCTAACATAGAAAAATTAAATTATATTATATCCAAGTTATCTATATTAAGATTACTTATAGTTGGGGTGGCTATAATACTATCGTATTATTTTTACAAAAGAGAAAATATTATATCATTAATTATGTCTTTAATTTTACTTTTCATTATATTTATCATAATAGCCTATTATCACAATATAAAGATAAATGAGAAAAAGGAATATGAAGTTTATATAAATATAAATCGAAAAGGAATATCTAGAATAAAAGGTGAATTTAAGGAAAATGAAGATAAAGGAGAAGAATTTTTAAAAGATGAGCATCCATTTGTTAGCGATTTAGATATATTTGGGAGAAACTCGCTTTTTCAAATGATTAATTCAACTAAAACGAAATTTGGAAGAAGTAAATTGTTTAAAATGTTAACTTTAGAAAGTATTCCAACTAGAGATGAAATATTAAAAAAACAAGATGCAATTAAGGAATTAGGAAGTAAAGTTGAATGGAGACAAAGTCTAGAAGTTAAATCCACACTTAAGAAAAGTGGAACAAAAGATATTGATGAACTTTTAAAATGGGCAAAAAGTAAAAATGAAATAAAACCATTATTTAAAATAATTCCATATTTATTTATAGTAATTACTGTGATGTCAGTAGTATTAGTAATTCTTAATGTATTACCAATAAGTTATTTGATTTTAATGTTTATGATTAATTATTTAGTTGTAAAAATACTTACAAAAGATTTGATACCAATAATAAAATTATTTGATAAGCATAAAAAAGATATAGAAGCATATACAAATTTGTTAATGCTGATAGATAATGAAAACTTTGAGTCTATATTTTTAAAAGATCTAAAGCTTAAGCTAAAAAACAATAGCAAAAGTTGTGTTAAAGAAATGAAGGAACTTAAAAAATTAGTAGATTGGCTAGGGGATAGTTCATCTAATGCATATTATCTGCTATTAAACATAACAATACTTTCAGATATTTTTATCTTAAGAAATTTAGAAGAATGGAGAAAAATAAATGGAGATAAGCTTAAGAAGTGGCTTGACATAATGGGAGAATTTGAGGCACTATCAAGTATAAGTAATCTTTCATTTGATTTTGAAAACTGGAGTTATGCTAAAATAGTCGATGAAGATATAGTAGAAGCAATAGATATAGGCCATCCTATGTTAGGAGAAAGAGCAGTAGTAAATAGTTTTACATTAACATCAAATGAAAAAGTTGCTTTAATTACCGGTTCAAACATGTCTGGGAAAAGTACTTTTTTAAGAACAATAGGATTAAATTTATTACTAAGCTATATAGGAGCTCCAAGTTGCAGTAAAAGTTTTACTTGTGGTATTTTTAGTATATATACTTGCATGAGAACTAAAGATAATTTAGAAGAAAGTATATCATCTTTTTATGCAGAAATATTAAGAATAAAAATATTAATTGAAGCTGCAAAGAAAGGGGAAAAAGTATTTTTCTTATTAGATGAAATATTTAAAGGTACAAATTCAAAAGATAGGCATGAAGGAGCAAAGGTACTTATAAATCAATTGGTTAATAATAAAGCTTTAGGACTTGTGTCTACACATGATTTAGAATTATGTGATTTAGAAAAAACAAAAATATGGTTAAAAAATTATAATTTTCAAGAATACTACGAAAAAAATAATATAAAATTTGACTATAAACTAAGAATCGGTAAAAGTAAAACCCAAAATGCAGTTCATTTAATGAAGTTAGCTGGGATTGACTTTAGTGATAATTAAATAAGTGGAGCTGTCTTTGCGGCAGCTCTTTATTCTTTTGATTTTCAGGAAATTCTTATATTAAAAATTATAAATTATAGTGAAAATCATTAATAAAAATGGCATAATATACCTATGAATAAAATTTTTGAGAGGTACACTAATGGCATTTATAATAATTGATTTAGAATTTAATAATTTAGAAGGAATACATAAGTATTATTCAAATATATTTGATGAATATCCAAATTTAAAGAATGCAGAATTAGATAACGAAGTAATAGAAATAGGGGCAATAAAGCTAGATAATTATATGAAACCATTAGAAGAGTTTAAGACATATATTAAGCCAGTTGCTATTCCTATATTAAATCCTAAAATATCTGAAATTACTAATATAACAATAGAAGATATAGAAAAAGGAATTTCTTTTAAAGAAGGAATAGAAAGATTAGCTATGATGATAGAAGATGATGATATTATTTGTTCATGGGCAAAAGATGATATTATCGAAATAATAAATAATGCTATGTATCATAATTATGATAATTTAAAGTGGCTTAAAAACTATCTAGATTTACAAGAATACTCAACTAAAATCTTAGCTAAGAAGAAGTCATTAAGTTTAAAAAATGCATTAGAAGAATTGAAGATAAAAATTGACAATAATAAATTACATGATGCTTTAAATGATGCGGTGTACACTTCTTTAGTATTTAAGAGAATATATAATTCAAGAGCAGTTAAGAACTATATTATTAAGGATATTTATAATATGCCAGCAATGGATATAAAAAATTTAGAAGAATATAAATTAGATATAAAAAAGCTTAATGAAAAATGCCCAAAGTGTAATATTAATTTAGATATTGAATATAATTTTACTCCTGTAAAGTGGAGATTTATATCTCTTGGAAAGTGTCCTAAATGCAATAATAAAGTGATGAATGAATTAATAGTTAAAAAGACTTTTAGTGGAGAAGAAGTATACAATGAAATTTCTACCATTATAGATGAAATCGAATATATAAATTATGGATATAAAATTAAAAAAATATATGATAGATTAATAAAGTATTAAATAATTATAAATTTAAAACAATTACATTTCAAATGTGATAAAATATATACGTGATTTAGTTTTAAAATTTAAGTATAGGAGAATGATAAAATATGAATATAGCATTTTTCTTAACACCAAAAAATGAAGTTATATATGAATATTTAGATGCAACAATGAGGCAAGTGATAGAGAGAATGGAACACCATGGATATACGGCTATTCCATTAATAGATAAAGTAGGTAGATATGTAGGAACATTAACAGAAGGAGATTTACTTTGGAAGTTAAAAAGTACTCCAGATTTAAACTTTAGGAATACAGAAAATGTTAAGGTAACTGATATTCCAAGGAAAAGAAAACATAAAAGTGTATCAATAAACTCAAATGTAGAGAGCTTAATTTCTCTTGCAACAAATCAAAATTTTGTACCAGTAGTAGATGATGAAGGCATATTTATTGGTATAATAAAAAGAAGTGATATAATAAATTATTGTTATGGTGAAATGAAAAAGAAAAAGATAGTATAATAGAAAAAGGAAGGGGGATTGGTTATGATAATAGTTATTTCTCCTGCAAAGACTTTAGATTTTGAAAAGAAAGATAATAACTTACCAACGAGTGAACCAAGATTTTTAGCAAAATCAAAGATAATAAATAAGGAACTTAAAAATTATGATAGCTATTCTTTAGAAAAACTTATGAAAATAAGCACAAAATTAGCCACACTAAATAAAGATAGAATTGAAAAATGGACAACTAATTTAGAAACATCAAAACAAGCAATTTTGGCATTTAAGGGTGATGTTTACAGAGGAATGGATGTTGGAAGTCTATCCCATTCAGAACTTTTTTATGCAAATGATCATTTAAGAATTTTATCAGGATTATATGGAATATTAAGACCTTTAGATGGTATTAATGAATATAGATTAGAGATGGGAATAAAATTACCTGTAGATAAATTTAAAAATTTATATGAGTTTTGGGATAATTCTTTGGAAGAAAGTATTCTAGAAGATATAAAAAAACACAAGAATAAAACTATAATTAATTTAGCATCTCAAGAATATTTCAAATCAATTGAAGGATTACTTGAGAGAGAAGATGTTACTGTCATAACACCGACTTTTAAAGAACTTAGAGGAGATAAATATAAAATAATTTCCTTAAACGCTAAAAAAGCAAGGGGAATGATGACTAGATACATTATTCAAAATGAAATAGAAGAAATAGAAGAAATTAAAAAATTTAATTTAGATGGATATGAATTTAATGAAGAAATGTCTAATGAGGAAGAAATAGTATTCACTAGATAAATTGTTTAGATTAAAAAAGAACTTCAAGGAGAAGTTCTTTTTTGCATTTATTTATTAAATATAAACCCTGTAAATGAAAGTAATACAATAATAAATCTTGAAACTAAACTTAGTATGAAAGCCCATCTACTTAAGCTTGACTGAAGTAGATGGGCTTATCTTTTCAAAAATCCTAAGAATTTTTTTCCTTAATTATGCATTATCCATTCTTAATTTTAAATTTATAACCTGTTCCTTGTTTTTTGATATCTGTTCCATTATTCCAAAAACTGTGAACTGTGAATTGTGCACTGTGCACTGAAATATTTTGCCTTGCAAAATCAACCTTGTTCATAAGTTTCAACAATTAAATTAAACTCTTCTTCATCTGTTATTTCACCAAAATCATCGTTTGAAATACCAGGATAGTAATAAAGTATAAATTTATCATTAGAATCATAAATGTTTTCTAGTGCTATATATAATCTATTAATATCACAATTTTCTAATGTAGCAAGAACCTTATATTTACTTGCTTTTCCAGTATTGTTATTAGTTAAGTCTAAAATAAAGTTACTGTGAAAACGAACATTTAACTTATTTTTATCGCAACTCTTAATATATGAATTTGATCTACAACCACTACAACTTTCGAAATTACATTCTTTTATACAATTTAAACATGAACATTTAGAACAATTCTGAAATTGATTAAAAGCTTCTAAATTATTTTGCTTATATTTATTTAAATTTGATATCGTATCATCTTTTCTAAAAAAGGAAAACTTCTTATTTTTCGAAGCATATTCTTCATCATTTATCATATCCATATATTCTTTTAATATAGGGAGTTTAGAGTAATACTTTCGCTTTTTTAAAAAACTTTCATCAAGAAAAGGACTTATTTCACTTATTGCATAAGTTATATCAGTATAAACTTTTCCTATATTCTCTTTTTCTTTATTTATAAAATCTATAGTATTTGACATTTATACACCTAATTAATATTCTTATATTTTTCAAGTTCTAAATCAAGATCTACAGTATCCAATGCTTCAAATTCACTATCAAATGTATCAACATCTCTAAGCTCTCCTAATCCTTTAGCTAAAGATTCATGTCTTTGGATTTTTCTTTCTATACTATCAATTTCAATAGAGTTTGATTTAGTTTGAACATTTGCAAGAACTTCATTAACTTTTTGAGATGCTTTAGCATTACTATATCTTGCAGCAGCCTCATCTCTATAATTTCTTGTCTTTTCAATTTCTGCTTCTAGTGCAGCAAGGTTCTTCTTAATAGTGTCAGCTTGTTCTCTTGCAGCTTCATAACTAGATTTTAAGTTAGCAAATTTCTTTTCAGCTTCTATTTTTTTAGCTAAAGCTCTTTTAGCTAAATCCTCATTATTTTTAGATAAAGCTAATTTAACCTTATCTTCGAAATCTTTTATCTCTAATTCAGATGCTTCCATTTTCTTTTTAATTTCATGAGCATTACCTATTATTTGAGCTGAATTTAATTTAGCAGAATTAAGTTGCTTTTCCATATCTCTAACTTTTTGATCTAACAATTCTATTGGATTTTCCATTTCATCTAATGTTGAATTAACTTTCGATTTTAACATATTTGACATTCTTGTGAATATTCCCATAATTGGTATCCTCCTAATATTAATATTTTCTATTTTTTAAATACGATTTTACTACAAAAACTATAACTATGAAGATAATAGCAAGGGTTAGAATAGAGCTTAAAGAGAAAGAAGATCCCCCTCTACTAAAACCTAAATTTCTCATAGCAGATAAGCCATAAGCTATATCTCCAAAAGAAAAACCACCATCATAACTAGTTGTTGTGTCTTTATAATCTTTATCTTGGGTAGTTTTATTTTCATTAGCAGTGTCGGTTGAATTATTTTTATTTTCATCAGTGGTACTAAAGGAACCGGATGAAAAATTCTTTGATGTTCCAGACTTACCTTTATCTACATTGCTAAAGGAACCACTTTTGTAGCCACTAGATGAGCCGGATGTAGATTTTGAATTGGAACTTGAAGTACTTGTCTTACTATTACTACTAGATTTTGAACTATTTGATGAACTACTAGAGCTATTACTAAAAGAGCCGCTTTTAAAAGAATTTGATGATTTAGACACATTGGATTTACCACCACTTGATTTAAAGCTGCTAGAACTAGATTTAGAACTTGACTTAAATCCAGAACTTGATTTAAATCCACCAGAACTTTTAGGTTTAGCAGATACAGTAATTTCACCATGAGTTACATTATCAAATATAGATATTGTATCGATCAGAAAACTAGAAGTTAAAAAAACAAATGTAAAAAATAAGGTTATTATTATTTTTTTGTTATTCTTTTTTATAAGTTTCACCTCCAAGAAAAGATTATGTTTATATATTACAGTAAGAAATATAATTTCTCAAAATGCATTTAAAGTTAAATAATAGGATTTTTGATAGTAAATTAGATAAAAAGTAAAAAATACTCTTTATATCGTAATATTACTGCTATTTTACAATATTAATTAACATTAAAAGAGTTAATAAATATTACTTACCTAATTAAAACTATAATTATATAATATATATAATTATAGCATATTTAATTTATATTATTGCAAAGATATATTTAGGAGTATAAAAATATTTATTGAAGCGTATATACTTGTAATCAATAACATATTATTCTAAAATTAATTTATGATACAAGATTTTTTTAAGGAGTGAAGTACATGACTAACCAAATTTTAGAAGAAACAATGGGGGACTTACTAAAGGACTTTGATGTTAAGAGAATAAGAACTGGAGATATATTAGACGGTGAAGTAATTGATGTAAATGATAAAGAAGTTATGGTAAATATCAATTATGCATTTGATGGAATGATTTTAAAAGAAGATTTAACTAACATGGATAAAGATCCAAGGGAAGTTGTAAGTAAAGGAGATAAAATAAAAGTATATGTTTTATCACCTAATGATGGAGAAGGTTATGTTAAACTTTCAAGAACAAGAGCTTTAGAAATAACAGAAAAGGAAGATATTTTAAACGCATTTAATAATGAAGAAAATATAACTGTATACGTTAAGGAAGAAGTTAAAGGCGGACTAGTTGCTTATTATGGAAACATAAGAATATTTATACCAGCTTCATTGGCATCAAGAGAAAGAATAGAATTAAGTTCATTAGTTGGAAAAGAAATAGAAGTTAGAATTATAGAACTAGATTTTAAAGCTAGAAAGATAGTTGCATCAAAAAGAGTATTAGAAGATGCTGTATATGAAGATAAGAAAAAAGAATTATGGAAATCTGTAAAATCAGGAGAAAAGAGAAGTGGTATAGTTAAGAAAATAATTAAAGCTGGAGCAATAGTAGATATTGGAGGAATAACAGGTTTAATTCATTTAAGTGACTTATCTTGGGGAAGAGTTCATAATGCAGAAGATGTAGTAAGTGTAGGAGATAAAGTAGAAGTATTCATTGGAGAAGTAGATACAAAAAATGAAAGAGTTTCATTAATATTAAAAGATGTAGATAAAGATCCATGGGAAACTAATGCAACAACTTTAAAAGTTGGAGACATTTTAGAAGGAAAAGTAGTTAATTTGCTAAAATTTGGAGCATTTGTAGAACTATTTCCTGGTGTAGAAGGATTAGTTCACATTAATGAAATAACAGAAGAAAACATAGCAAAGCCATCTGATGTACTTAAAGTAGGACAAATAGTTAAAGTCAAAGTTTTAGATGTAGATAAAGTTAACAAGAAGATATCATTAACAATAAAAGATGCAGAAGAAAAATCAAAAGAATATATGAAATACAATGATTCAGATGAAGGAGTTTCATTAGGAGACTTGTTTAAAGGACTTTTTAATTAATAAAAGATATAAATTGCAAAT
>VSSQ01000890.1_pt1 | contig 13973 bp, 10 predicted proteins | sample 4763081 | NCBI WGS metagenome assembly VSSQ01 (sample SAMN12137344, study PRJNA551015) | bioreactor metagenome | isolation source: SDC9 anaerobic chlorinated ethene degrading culture | place: USA: Knoxville, Tennesee | collected 2015-01-01
ATACATAGACAATGAAAAATATATTGACCTTATTGAGCCTGCACCAAAGGTGTCACTTTCCCATGACGAAATACAAGCGATTCAGAAGTACATTTATCCGCTAAGAACATATGAAGCCGACGGGGGAGATACCAGAGACCTGAATGTGCTGGACAGGCTGATTGGTAGTAGCAAAGTTGTCGCTTTAGGAGAGGTTTCGCATGGCTCGAGTGAAATATTCAAGATGAAGAACCGTATTATACAGTACTTGGCTGCAAATAAAGGGTTTGATGTATTTTCCATAGAAGCGAATATGCCCGAATCATATAAGGTTAACGACTATTCAGTCAGAGGAGAAGGCGACCCGCATAAACTTATTGCGGGCATGTATTTTTGGACATGGAGAACGGAAGAGGTGCTGGACATGGTTAAATGGATGAGAAAATTCAATCAGCCACAAAAAAGCATCGAGTTCACGGGCTTTGATATGCAATTCTATGAAGGGGCGGTAGATGAACTGATTGATGCATTCAAAGGGAATGCAGAGGCCCAAGATAAAATCTCTGCCTTGAATGAGATGCTTGGCAAAATTAGGGCTAGTTCACGAAATAATAGAGGTTTAATAGCTGTCGGGAAGGAAGAAATGGAAGAGGTCAAATCTCTGCTTTCATTTTTAAAAAGTTCTGTAGAAACATCATTTCAAACGCAAGATAAAGAATGGTTGTTACAAAACATAACTATTATCGAACAATATCTAGGGAAAAATAGTTTTTTATGGAGAGATAAGTGTATGGCCGATAATTTGTTATGGATAAAAAATAATAACCCGGAATCAAAATTTATCATTTGGGCGCATAATGCACATATACAGAAAACTAATGAAATGATGGGCGATCACCTTTCCCAAAAATTGGGGGATGACTACAAAACCTTTGGTTTTGCATTCTTTAACGGCAGCTATACGGCAGCAGGCAACAAAGGACTTACTGCTTACAATGCAATTCAAGCTTATCCGGGAACATTAGAGTATCTGCTCGAGCAGTTAAACGAGCCCATATTTATTCTTGACCTTAAGAAAATAAAAACCGATAATCCTAAGAGTTGCGAATGGCTGAAAAGTCAATTGGAGTTTAGAGGCGTCGGTGCAATGGGAGGTATGCCAAATGAGTTCTCGGATTTAAATGTATCCGATAATTTTGACTATTTGATTTTTATCAGGACATCATCACCTTCCAAGCTTTTTGATTAAACGGTGGCACCTCTCAGGCACGGGCGGGTGGCACCTCTCACTTTTTTTCACATGTGTTTGATAATGTGGGAATAAAGCATGAGGTGTTTGCACTTTAATACATTTTCCTGTGAATTTAGTGCAGAGGTCTAGTGCTTAAATGCTTTTATTTGTGGAAGATGTGAAAAAAGGTGAGACCTGCTACCCGGGTGAGACCTGCAATAATTTATGCAGCCAGTCGGTCAGTGGGATGGGGCAGCTTAGAAGGCCGTCGTTGAGTTTGTGGTCGTTTGTAGAAAAGCGGACTCTGCATGGCGGATTGTACTTGCTTGAGTAGACTGAAAGACTTTTGCCACTGACCCTCGATTCCGATTTTACTTCAATCGGGATAACATCATCTTTAAGTTGTAAAACAAAATCAACCTCTGCCTTATTTCCGGAGCTCCAGTAATATGGTGTTGCATAATGTTGAGCAACAATAGATTGTAGGATGGCATTTTCTGTCAGAGCTCCTTTGAATTCTGTATAACCTGAACTGCCCGAAAGAACTGACTCTGGGGAGAGGCGGGCTAAGCGCCTTAACAAACCACAGTCACAAGCATATAACTTAAATGCAGATAAATCTTGGTAGGCACTTGTAGGGATTCCCGGTTTTGATCATCTTTCCACAGTTGCAAATGATCCAATATATCCCTTTGAATATTCATTTTGTTCACATTTTATGTGCCTAAAATGTGTGTGCAATCACAAAAACGGCACGTAATTGGTACAGATATAGTTTTTTTATTCAAATTACGCATAACCTATCCGGCTTATTGTTATTTTCTGAGTTTATTGTAGTACCTGTTCCGCTGTTTGAACATCTTGTCGAAATAATCAATTTTAGAATCCCTATAATCAAAAATAACCGGCGGTTTGCCTGAGCGTTGAACCCTTCCGATATATTGTACCAGCTTACCTTCAAACGTGAAGGGATAAACAATAAACAGACACTCCAATGTGCTTATATCTATTCCCTCGCCGAAATATTGTCCAGTGGAGATAATAATCCGAAAATGCCCTTGTTCTATCTGTTCCAGTTTACTCTTGCGGCTTCTTTCCGAATCATCACCTGAAATAGCAATCGTTTCATATTTTTCTTTCAAATAAAGGTTCAGAATATCTACATGAGATTTTCTTTCGGTGAGTATCAAGATAGACTTAAACCGACTTATGTTCTCGTCAATATCCTTCAAAATCAGATTATTTCTATTGGTGTCGTATATCAGAACACGAGAAACAGTTTCGTAGTTATCCGTTTTATAATCAAACGGAACAAACAGTTCGGTTTCCCTTATATTGATTTCGGCTTTGCTGTTTTGCTGTTCCAACAATTCTTTTTGGGTCATTTCGTAAATGATATTGCCGATATATACGTAAATTAGCTTCTCATCCTTGTTTGTCCGCTTCGGGGTGGCCGTCAGTCCATACAAGTAATAACAATTCAGCTGAGTGATGACCTCCCTGAATGACTTAGCCGGTATATGATGGCATTCATCGACAATAACCATCCCGAATCTGTTTTTTAATTCGTTCAGGTCACCTCTCGCCAATGATTGTATCATGGCAATCGTTATCTCCTTGCCTATTTTATCTTTCTGATTGCCAATCTGACCGATTTGTTTTTTAGGAATGGACAAAAAATTCTGAATCCTGTCAATCCATTGGTCAAATAATTGCTTCCTATGAACCAATATTAGGGTCGGTTGCTTCTTCTGTGCGATTAGTTCCAACCCTATAATTGTTTTACCTGAACCGGGCGGCGAAACAATTACGCCAAAGTCTTTCGTTTCTGTTCGCTCCAACACCTCTTCTTGGTGTGGAAGCAATTCTATTTTGGAATTTACTGTAATTTCTTCCTGCTTACACCGTTCGTCGATTATCTTTATCGGAATATTCTCCGAATTGCAGAATTTTACTAACGATGAAGCAAAACCGCGGGGAATAATGATTCCTTCGGGTGTTTCCTCAATCAACTTGAAATATTTCTCAATGTTATATGCGGTTTTTCCTAATCGCTTCTTCACGATGTAGTCGGAATTCAGAAAATTCAGATTATCCCTCAAAAAATCTATTAATTTCTGATTCAACTGTATTCTTTTCAGATATATCTCGCTGTTTATTAGGATTTCCAGCTCAAATGCAGATTGATGGCCGGTATGTTTTAAAGTAAAAACCTCTTTTGAATTTCCGCAGAGTTGCAAATATAGGGAATCAATCTTTTGCTTGGGTACTTTCTGTATAGTTCTCAGGAAGTCCCATTGGTCTTCGACAGGTTCGAATGTATCCGGCTCCAAAAAACTTGAGTTTCCACATGTTAATGAATGTCCTTGTAATGGAAGGGCAATCAGGTTGCCGATAGCTTTTCCTGAATGCGTATCCTGATTAGGAAAAAGCCTGTCAAAACTCGGTTCCTTCTCAAATTTGGAAACGATTTCCGCCTGCAACAGAAGTTCAAACAAAATTTTACGGCTCTGAAATGCAGGAATGTTCTCCTCGAAGAACAGCCATAGATGCCCGCCATTGCCGGAACGGGAACGTTCAATTATGGCTGGCAGTTCGACCTCCTGACAAACTTTGTACAATTTGAGAATGGATTCCTGCCAATTATCCTCATCAAAATCGGCGGCAATAAAAAATGAAGTGTTATCCGACAACAGGGGATATATTCCGACTGTAGATTTTCCAGAGAAGTGCTCTTTTAGTGCGCCATCATTAAAAGGCAGGTATTCTTTTTTCGTGTAGTTGGTAAAAGTTCCTCCCGATGACTTATGGCGATTGTAATCGTCCCAATCCACTTTGTAAGCGGGCATATATCCGCTTCGCCCATCCTTTTCCCAACGAACGGCATAGACATCTTTCCGCCCTCGAAAAAGAGATTTGTAAATATCTATATGGGATTGGGATATCTGCATCGGGGAAATTAATCGTTAATCCGTTTTGTTCTCGTCGTCCGCCTGAGATTTCATTTCTTTAACAGCCCTGTCGAAATCACTTTCATATTGTAGCATTTCTTTACGACGATTCTTTTCAAATTCCTGTGTAGCTTTTTCTACGGCTTGCTTGTGAGTGACTGTTCCCGCATTGCTCAATAAAGGACGGTTACTTGCTGGTACAAGTTCCGCTCACTTGAACGAATATCTAGAATACGTTGCAATAATTCCCTAAAATAACGATTGCCATTCCCTTTCAAACGTTCATCGTCCAGCGTATATCCCTTTTGGATATATTCATGTAGCCGCTGAGTCGCCCATTGCCTGAATCGTGTTGCTACTTGCGATTTTACCCGATAGCCAATGGCGATAATCATGTCCAGATTGTAATGCTCAATTTGCCTTTTTACTGACCGATTACCTTCTTGTCGAACTAACAAGAAATACTTGTGAGTTGCCTCTTTCGACAATTCACCTTCATCTATAATGCTGTTTATGTGAAGACTTACGTTTTGCTGCGTGGTATCGAAAAGCAAGGCAATTTGTTGCTGAGAAAGCCAAACATCCTGTCTGTCAAAACGAACATTGACGTTGGTAACGCCGTTGTCGTCCTGATAGAGGACGAATTGGCTGTTGGTCGGTTGCATTTTATCGTTAGACATAGTTGTAATTTTTTAGTATATGACATTTTTCAAGAAAATATCATTTAATATGCTGATATATAGGTAGTTAAATTTGCAAAATGCCCTTAAAATTAGTATCTTTAAGGAAAACTTCTGACTTTTTTCTATGAGATATAATTCCAGGGCCCAGTACAAAAATAATGAAATAAGCCATAAACTATACACCCATTTTGGGAAAATATGCTGTATAATAATAGGGCAGACTTGTATTTAAAAATGAAAGAATATGACAAAGCAATTATTGACATAAATAAATCTTTAGAAATTGACCCCGATTATTTAGTTGCTATAATTACTAAAGGTGAAATATATTATGAAATAGGAGATTTCGAAAATGCTTGTAAATATTTTAATCTGGGAATTAGTAAAGGATTTCAAAAGGAAAGGATAGCAACTTATTTGGAAAAATGTAAACAATAACCAACTTTAAATTCCGAAAATAACTTTTTGTCAGTCACAGCAGGAACACAATTATATCCAAGGGTTTTTATAGGCCCGTAACATGCAACTTATGTGCTCCTGCTACTGTATATTCCGGAGCATCGTGACCCCTTAGCCTGTTTTGATTAAGTTTGAGAGACCCTTAAATCGATTAGAGAATGACCTGAATACAAAAAACCGGAAATTTTTAATTAGGGTTTTTCAAATTTTCTGATTGCTTAGGAGAATGAGTTAATTTTGCATCCTAACAATATGATAGACACTCCAATGGACAAAGTATAACAAATTTTTCAATTATTGGAACAGGGTGTTTCTCAAAGAGAAATTTCCAGACCTGCTATTGTTGTGAAAAAAGATGAGACCTGCAATTGCTGTGACACAAGTTGTCAAACTGAGCGTGTAAATTTGCTGAACTAATATTTCAAATTATTGTAGGAGAGGTAGAGTTTGACGCATTAATGCCCGTAAATATGCCAAGGAGTATTTCCAAAAACTATGTCAGGGAAAATGAAGTATGTAAAAATTTTAATTCCATAGAAGTCAGAGCTTTAATATTAATAAAACTGATTTGATTATGCTAACTTGATCATGCTTATTTCATTGATTATAAAATGTATAACTATAAATTTATTGCAATGGTTTTATTGTTAATTTTGCCCCAAATGTGACGAAGATCCCATATTACTGGGATAGCTAAGTTGTACAAAAAGTACAAATTGAGTACGGATGAAGTGGCATTTATCGAAAGTATAATAAAATCCATGGCGTTAAAATAGTAAATTTGCAACATGTTTTATAGAAGAAAAGTCATATTAGGTTTAATTGAATTGCTTGGTGGTGAAGTAGAAAAGCTACGACTCCAAAAGTTGCTGTTTTTATATAGCATGAAAAAGCAAAAGCCAGAGTACGACTTTGTGCCTTACAAATTTGGATGTTACTCTTATTCCGCCAAGGCGGATATAAATACCATGGTCAACAAAGGCTATTTATCCGAGACGGAGAACAATTATGGCAAAAGTGATACGGCAAATTATTTCCAAAAGCTGAAAATTGAAGATGCCAAGATTTTGCAAAATGTAGTTTCTGATTACGGACAAATGAGCAGCAGTGCTCTGATCAAACATACCTATTTGAACTTTCCTTTTTATGCCATTAGAAGCACCATAGCCAAAGATGTCTTGCCGGGTAGACTTTATGACCGAGTGGAGAAAGCTATCCCTAAAGACGGAGAAACCACTTTGTTTACCATTGGTTATGAAGGTATTTCCCTAGAAATGTATTTGCAAAAGCTAGTAAAGAACAACGTTAAGCTGCTAGTTGATGTTCGGAAAAATCCGTTGAGCATGAAGTTCGGTTTTAGCAAAACCTTGCTGAAACGATTTTGCAATAGCTTGGAAATTGAATACATACATATTCCAGAAGTAGGAATTAATTCGGAAAAGCGTCAGGAACTAGAGACCCAAGCAGACTATGACCGTTTATTTGCAGATTACCGTAATACAACTTTATCCGAAACAACCGATTCTCAGAAGAAGATTTTAGATCTTATAAATGAATACAAGCGCATAGCTTTAACCTGTTTTGAGGCGGAACCTTGTCAATGTCATCGTTCACATTTGGCAGAAGCTATTGCAAAGTCGCCAGACTTCAATTACTCATTAAAACATCTTTAAAATGGCATTGGCAAAAGTTTTGATCACTGTTAAAACTTATCCGACTATTTCAGCAAAATATGATGAATTGGTTTGCACAGCAGGTTTTCGGGAAGATGGAACTTGGGTTAGGATTTATCCTGTGCCTTTTCGAAAAAGGTCTTACACAGAGCAATACAAAAAATACGATTGGATTGAATTAGATCTAGTTAAAAACACAAGTGATTTTCGCCCAGAAAGTTTTAGACCATCAACCTTAGAGACAGTAATTAATGTGGTAGGACATATTGACACCTCAAGAAATTGGGAAGAACGGAAAAAATTCTGCTTGAGCAAAATTTACTACAATTTGTCTGAACTCATTGCAGAAGCCAAAGACAAAAATACTGGAACTTCTTTGGCAGTATTCAAACCTACCGAAATTTTGAACTTTTATGCTGAACCCGCTGAGCGGGAATGGAGTTCCAAACAAAAAGCCGCTCTTGCCCAACAAAACCTTTTTGAAACCAAATTAGAAGTGGTAAAGAAATTACCATACAAGTTTAAGTTCCGATTCAAAGACAATCAGGGTAAAGAGAGCAATATGATGGTTGAAGATTGGGAAACTGGACAGCTTTTTTGGAACTGTCTCTCCAGACATAAAGGTAATGAAATGAAAGCCATTGAAGACGTCCGTAGAAAATACTTTGATGATTTTGCAATGACCAAAGACCTTCATTTTTATTTGGGTACAACTCAAAAGAATCATTACGTATCTTATAATCCATTCATGATTATTGGAACATTTCACCCCAAATTTGAAAGTCAAATGAAATTATTTTCATTATGATTAATGTTCCCGACAAAAGAGGAATTTGGCGTATCCAGGATTGGGATATTTAACACTCCGGTTGCACGGGCGGCACCTCACCTGGCGGGTGGCACCTCTCATCTTTTTTCACATGTGTTTGATAATGTGGGAGTAAAGCACGAGATGTTTGCACTTGATGCATTTCTCCTGTTAATTTAGTGCAGAGGTCCAGTGCTTAAATCCTTTTATTACTGGAAGATGTGAAAAAAGGTGAGAGGTGCAAGAATTTGCAGCCAGGTGCTTGCAGATTATTTGTAAATAATATAAATTTACGATGAGTTTGCTGGGCTAAATAAACTCACATAAAAGTGTGGTTATCCCCGGAATTTGGGATGATAAGAGCACTTTTTACACACCTATAAACAAGTTATGGTGCATTTAAAACGACAACGATAAAGTGAGAAAACCAATCAAAATAGGAGAACTTGAATTTGCGACTAAAAAGGACGCATTAACCCACTACAAAACTATTTTGAATGCTTACGACTTTGGAGAAGAACTGACCACGAACGACTTTAATTACATAATGAACTTGCTTGAAACTCATCCAAGAGTAAAAGAAAAAATTGGTGTCGGGATTGAAAAAGTAAAGATTGCAAAAGTTCAGTATAACACGAAATCTTTTGAGTTGGTAAGAATTGACGGCTCGACAGAATTTTTCTCGTATACAAAACGAATAAACGCTCCGAAGACAAGTTTTACAAAATTCAGAGAAGCGTGCAGACAGGCAATTCAAGACGATTTGAGAAATGTGAAACTCGACTATTTTGAAAAGCACTCAAAAAAAGGACAAGTTAAATGCCAAGAATCAAAAGAACTTGCGAAATACGAAGAACTTAACGTTGACCATAGACAACCCAATACTTTTTCAGTAATCGTTGACAGATTTATTGAATTGAACAATCTTGACATTGAAAAAATTGAGTACCTCCAAGTTGACGGTGGACCAAATGAACTCAAAGATGATAAGCTAAAACAGGAATTTAAAAAGTATCATCAAGACAAAGCGAATTTGAGAATAGTAAAAAAGGACTTGAATTTAGGACGTTCGTTTCAAGCAAGAGTAACCAGACAGAAAAAGGACTTGGCAATTAAGGAATTAAACACAAAATGAGAAGAAAAACGCACCATAACAGCACCTACCCAAAAGTGGCGGTTCAGTGGTTAAATCAAGCTTTGTGCTTCTATCATAGTTTGTGCTAGGCTGACAGCGAACCGCTTCGAAATAGCCACCTTCGGGTAGCTGCAACCGTTACAAGCAACCCTAAAAGACTGACAGTATAACGATAAAAAGACAACAAATGAACAAAAATGACTTTTCAAATATTGGCTTTGATTATGGATTAAAACCTCACTTTATACTCGTTGGAGACATTGAGTTTTCAGAATTATTTACAAAGGCAGATTGTAGGGGAATACTTTACATGTTTGCACAAGGAAAAAGAGATGAATTGATTCCTGTACAAATGGCTTTTATATTCCAAAATGAAGAACCGGCTGATAAATTTCTTAATATACTTTTAAGTTGGGTAGAAAAATCAGACAATGATGGAGATGCGGTTTCTATCGACTTCATTGAAAATAATAAAGGAGGTTATACCTTATCAATAAGCCCTGAAATAAATAGGTTTGTTGAAAGAATGATTCCAAAGAATTTGAAAGATAAAGTAAATCCAATCATTATGGTTCAAACTCATTACAAAGAGATTGATACTTTAGGACAGAACTATTTAAACTTCAAAGCAAATTACAAGAAAGTAGAAAAAATCGCAGTAGGTTATATAATTGGAACACCAACAAAAATAGTAAAACAGAGTAAACGGTATTTCACAAAGAAGGAGTTCAATTTTTATAAAGAAGACGAAATCCCAACCAATTCGGTGGCATTAGGTTATAGAGCAACCCAAAAACTTTCTGGTTTTGACCCAAAAACCTTACCCAAGCCACCCAAGGAAACCCTTAATGAGATATCACAAAGAAGAATAACTGAACTAAAATCTTTGTTGCCTTTAACATATAATAGGCTTAAAAATCTCTGGCTAGGAGATACTCAAGAAAGATTAACACAAACTTATCCTTCTGAAATTATTATGCAGGCAATTTGTAATCTCACAATTTTCGAAAGACTTAAAAAAATCGAGGACTTATCACCAGATTTCACAAAATCAGGATATCCTAACAGAATTTTGGATTACTTAATTGAAACATATGAATCATTTGATAGTTACTACCCTCCCGACGAATTTTATACTGACGAGCTTATAATTAGACAAATACAAAACGATAAAAACGAATTGGAAACCTATTTAAGTAAATAAATGGAAACAGAAATGGCAACGATATTCTCATCAATTTGCGCTTTCTTATTAGCAAATAAGACAGCTATTGCAACAAAAGTTATTGCGAGTGCAACATATGACGGTTTAAAAAAAGTTCTTGACTTCTCATCTCTTAAAAACAGAATAAAGAAATTCTTTAAAAAAGATGAAGATGCAGAGAAATACATTGAAACAATTTGCAATACCCAATCAAAGAATGAGGCGAAACCATATAGAGACATTGAGGACAGTTTTGAAGAATTAACAGGTGGGAAATTTGACAATGAATTATTCAATGAAATAAAAAATTGGATAGAAGAAAATCAAGGTCAGATATCTAATGTTTCTAAAATGGAATTCAAAAACGAGGGAGGATTTAATATTGGTATACAAAATGCTGGAAAGAACATCTTCAATATTCAAGGGGATTATAAACCCAAAAAAGATTAGTAGATAGATGAAAATTGAAACTCAAAATGCAGAAACAATTTATAATGTTGCTGGAAATATGCACTTGCATAATTCCCCAGAGGTTGTTGCCTTATTGAATCAGAGTAAACAAGATAAGCTCAGAGAGTTTAATTCAATTTCTTTTTTTGAAATATTGACTAAAGAGTTTTCCAAAAAAAAATTAATTGAAAGAACCATAGAATTAAAAGAAATAGAAAAACGACTGAGTGAACATAGACAACTAATACTGCATGGTGAACCTGGGCTAGGTAAAACCACAACTTTGTTTCAACTTTCAAGGAAACTTGAAAATCTTGTCTACATTTCCGTCAAGAGTAAATCACCAATTTCTGTGCTTTCATATTTAGTCAACAAAATTCGCCTATCAATTGGAGATGAATTGTTAGAATTAAAAGATGTTGATGAAGCATGTGAATGGTTACAAGTAAGTTTACAAAAGTCAAAACATTGTTTCATCATTGATGATTGCGAACAAGATAATGAAACTGTCAGTAAAATAATTTCACTTGAAAAATTTGATTCTATTTTTCTTTTTGCAACCAGAAATAAATTTATGTTTGAAGGCGAGGGGGTTGCATTTTATCCTTGCTCTCCATTTTCCGAGGATGAAGTAAAATCTTTCTTAGAATCTCAAGGTGTTCCCTTAGACAAGTTGGAGTTCAACAATCTTTTTAAAGCATCAAGAGGCAACCCTCTTTATTTATACTACTTCTCAAAATTTCAAATTTCTCCACTCCCTGAGGATTTGGCACAATATCAAAATTCTATCTTGGGCGGATTAAGTACAAGACATCAAGAAATACTTACATTGATATCAATTCCATATTTCAACATAACGCTTGCCGAACTTACAGAAGTAATGAAGTATGAATCAATTATTGAAACATCAAAAGATGTTGATGATTTATCTTCCATAATCAAAAACTATGAAGGTTTGTTAGAATTATTCCATCCTTCTTTTAAAGAATTTGTGCTTGAAAAACTTGAAAGTAAAGGTTTACTTAACTTTTATAAAGAAAAACTTGGAGAATACTATTTAGCAAAAGAAGAAATAATTCAGGCAACCTATCTACTCATTGATATCTCACCAAGTAAAATTGATAAGTATTTATTCGATGTATTCCCAAGTCTTGTTAGTTGGGGAGAATTAAATTTTGCACTAAAAGTATTAAACGCAAAGCTTAAAACTTCTGACAAAGACCTTGATAAAGGATATTTGTATTATCATTTATGTAATGTCCATCATTTATTAGGCAATAAAGATGAAGCGACTATTTGCATAGACAAGTCATTAGAACATTTAAAAACAGCAAAAAATAAAAAATTCTACAGTGCTGCACTCATGTTTAAGGCAATGAATCTTATTGAACTTGGAAAGGTGTCTGAAGCCACTAAAATAGCTGACAAAGTATTTGCAAATATCAAAGAGAACGACAAAGATTTTAAAGCTCCCTTGCTTGTTAATCTTTCCAAAATATATGTCGATTTATCTGAATTTGAAAAGGGTGCCATAGCATGTAAAGAAGCATTCGAAATTTTTGAAGAGCAAGATGAAACCGAAGGGATGAAAAATAGTTTGGTAAACTTAGTATCCTGTTTGGCACAGATTAGCGAATATAAAGATGAAGCAGAGAAATATGGATTACGGTTATTAGAAATTACTAGACAATCTTCTGAGTTCTCAATTGAAGTGATTGTTTTAAATGCATTGGCAAGTATCTACAGAGAGAAAAAGGATTATCCAAAAGCAAAAGAGTTTAGCAACAGGGCAATAGAACTTTGTCAACAATACGATATGAAGGACAAAGCTGTTCTCAATCTTATAAATTTTGGAAATATTTTAAGGGATGATGGTGATATTGAAGGGGCAAAAAAAATTTACGATGAAGCATTAATTAAATCGAAAGAATATAACCTAAAAAAGGATGAAGGAAGAATCTATTGGATATTATCAAGCATTCATAGAGATTCGGGCAATTTAGATTTAAGTATTGAGTTCGCAGACAAATCAATTAAAAACAGTAAAGAATTAAATTACTACTATGGTACTGCTAATGCTTTAAGGGAGAAATTCGATACTTTATTGTTAATGGATGAACCATTAAAAGCAGCTGATGCATTAGTCGAAAGTGCGGAATTCTTTGGAAAGATTGAGCATTATTCTGAATCCTACCAATATAATATTTCAAAGGCAATAGAAATCTATAGAAATGCTGGCAAAAATGAAAAAGCAAATAAATTAATAAACAAGTTACTTGAAAACACCGCAAGAAAAATTAATGTTGAAGAAGTAGTAAGTTTAATTTTAGATAATACTAGCGAAGAAACAGTTACTTCGAACTTTGAAAAATTGTTTAATAACTATTTTACAAATGATAAAAATATCCTAAACATAATTAAACAGATTTTGTCCTTTGCCAGTTATTGCAATGGGTTAGATGGGGCTAAAGGCAGTACAATATTTAGAAAGACACTTGATTTAATAATTAAGAATATTGGCAAGTCGAAGTTTTCTTACAGTATCTTAGGTATTGCTATTGAACAATCAGGTACATTATTAAATCAAGATGATTTAGATGTTATTAATAATTCACTTCAAGAAAAATTGCCTTTATTTTCTTCTAGAGAAATTAACGATGAAAAGATATTTGTTACTTCAATTGCTGGTAAAATCAATTTAGAAATTCACACTTTTACTGATGAAATAGTTTGCAATAAACTTGCAACTGCATTGATTCTGATTTTGCATGAGCAATATGAACTTATACTTGAAAACGAACCATTTCTTGAAAAGTCTTGTACTATTTGGCTACATTCTTATTCAGAAGAAATGAAGAAAGCAATTGGTTCATATCTTGCTGATAAAGAACCACTATTTCAAGAACACATACAAACATTACATTGGAGAAAGAACGGCTATGACATTCATGAAATGATTGTTGTAAACCCAGACTACGAAAGTAATTGTAATCTTAATACGTATCCTGAGAACAAAGCATCATTATACTTCTTTGTGACAACTATTATGGGTATCAAAAGTCACTTTTATCATTCAGAAGTTCACGAAGATGGTTCACAAAGGAGATTTATTTTAAACTCTGTAGCAAGACTTTTTGATTACACCAATAAAGAATTAAAAAATAACACAAATAAGTCAAGATTTGAGATAAATATTGATAGAATTAATTTTAATGAAGAATAAAGGGCAGCTTGTAACATCGTATATAAAACATTTGGCAGTCAGTGGGTTATCAACGTTTCAGCCCGTATCAAAAGTACTTGTAACTTGACAGGAACGTGCTTCGAAATGCCAAACGTTTCATATACGTATTCCGGATTATACCCGTTCAGTGATTCCAGTGATACCCGTTCACTTACA
>VSSQ01000891.1_pt1 | contig 13960 bp, 9 predicted proteins | sample 4763081 | NCBI WGS metagenome assembly VSSQ01 (sample SAMN12137344, study PRJNA551015) | bioreactor metagenome | isolation source: SDC9 anaerobic chlorinated ethene degrading culture | place: USA: Knoxville, Tennesee | collected 2015-01-01
CCGGATATCAGGCAGATAACCAAATCGTTTTCTTTTGCCCCGCGGGCGATGCCTGTAATTTTCCCGGTAGCTTTCACGCCATTTTCATCCGGTACGGGATGTGCCGCTTCTGTCAGACCGATATATTGCAGTGCACAGCCATGATCATATTTGGTTACCACATGACCTGCCGTGATTCTGTCGCCCAATATCCGTTCTGTCTCCTGTGCCATCAGGGCGGCGGCTTTCCCCGCTCCGATAACATAAATGTGGTTGATGTTACGAAGATCATAAGCTTCTCCGCAAATGGTCAGCACATCGCCGGACAAAATCATTTGAGCACGTATCAGTTTGTCGGGCAACACGCTGCTTACACCTGCAAGGAATATTTTTTCAGCCTGTTTTCTCATATCAACCTAACATAAATTTTGAGGCAATCCATACACAGGTAAAAACAGTGATACCCATGATGGCCGTTGCAGAGCTATAAACTTTCAGCGTTGTGTTCATACTGATACCTGTGAATCGCGATACCACCCAGAAATAGGAATCGTTGGCATGCGAAACCATCATGGAACCGGCTCCCATTGCCAGCATGGTCAGCAGTTTTCCCGTTTCAGAATCCAATCCGAGTGAGGGCAGCATGGGTGTTACAAACGAAGCCGCTGTGATGATGGCTACGGTGGATGAGCCTTGTGCAGTTTTCAGCAGGAAGGCAATCAGGAAAGGCACTGCCAGTCCCAGCCCGGTTTCAAGCAATAACGAACCTGCATACGCCCCGATCCCGGTTTCTTTGATGACTAATCCGAACATGCCTCCGGCAGCTGTTACTACCAGTATCGGTCCGGCTTTTTGAATGGCTCCTTCGATTAAATTGTTCACGAAACTGATTTTCGGTTTGCGGATTAACAGTAGCGACAACAACACTCCGGCGAGCAGGGCAATGACGGGCTGGCCGAGAAATACAAGGGCATGCACCAATACATTGGTTTCCGGAGCACGGAAGACTGTTAACAAAGAACCAACCGCAATCAGTAAGATCGGTACAACCACGGGCAGGAACGACAGACTTACGGGAGGTAAATCAAGCTGTTTTTGAGTGTCGTTGTTGGATACATCTTCGTAAAGTTCTTCAGTTTTCCCTTTTGTTTTCCATTTAATCCACCAGAAAGCAGCCAGTGCGCCCGGTATAGCGGCTAATGTGCCCAGTAAAATGAGATTTCCTAAATGAGCCTCCATGATTCCGGCAGCAGCCAGTGCCCCCGGATGGGTTGGGATGAGGCAGTGAACCGAATAAAGTGAGGTGGCCAGCACAAAAGCAACGAATGGCAGCGCCACCTTTGCTTTTGTACTGAATGACCTCGCCAGTCCGCTCATGATGATAAAACCTGAGTCACAGAAGATAGGCATGCCGGCAATAAAACCGGTCAGTCCCATCGCCGAAGCAGCGTTTTTGGCGCCAGTTTTCGACAGGATAAATCCGGCGATACTTGCTGCACCACCCGTCTGATCGAGTACTACGGCAATGATAGCCCCGAAAATAATCAGAAAACCGATGGATGCCATGGTATTGCCAAAGCCCTGTTTCAAAACTTCGATGACACTCTGCTCGGGTAAGGTTACAACGGCCAGTAAAAGCGATACCGCAAATAAGGACACGAATGCATTCAGCCTGACTACCGAAGTCAGCAGAATGATAAGCACGATGCTTAATATGACCAGAACAGAAATGGTTATGATACTCATACGAATTGAATCAAAATGATACGAACCTGCACTTGTTAACTAAACACGAAACTTTTTTATAACTGAGTCTGAACTTTGATGTTTAAAATCAAGGGTTTGTGGAAAAGCTGTTTGGCTTCTTCCTGTCCGATTTTTTGTCCAACTCCCTCTACGTTTACGAATGTTTGTGTGTCATCATACATTTGCACGATTTGCATGATGCCGTAATACAATTTTCCGCCTTTGGTATTCTTCAGGATAATATAATCACCGGCACGGAAATTTTCAGTCATGGGTTTAACACCGGAAGTTCCTGCATCAGTACGGCGACGGGCAAAATTTTGCGGACTCAGGCTCGTTGGGTTGTTTTGTTCGCCCAGGGTTGAGTTATCCAGTGTTGACTGAATTTTTCCCAATTGATAATAAGCCCTCATTTTAGCTGCATCGGTAGTAGCCTCGTTGTTGATTACAAGAAAGAGCGAATCCACGAATTTGTAACGGGCTTCGTTCCAGTCACCGCCAACCCAGGAACCGGCAATGATTTTAAACTGGGTAGTGTCAATATTGGCCTGACGAATGGCGTTACCGCCGATTTCATATAAGTCACACTGGCGACCGGTGGTTCCTCCTCCTAATTGAATTGTCCAGAGATTGGAGAACATATAACCGCGCTGACCACCTATATAAGCTTTGTTGGCTGTATTCTGCAATACATTCAGGAAACAGAAACTACCGTTCTGTCCCTGTACCGAACGTAATTCATCAGCCGTAAGCACATGTTTCTTTTGCCCGTTAATCATCGTTCCGTGAATAGAGAAGAAAGAAGGTGTGTTGGCTAAAGCGCCGGTGTTAGGTGTTGTGTACACATCGGGCATATTTTCGGCATTCCATACCATGGTGTCGGCACGTAAAATTACCTGTCCCAGGAAAGCTAAACCTTTGGCCTCGCCTTCAACTGTATTTACACTGATGTAGGTTTTCTTTGAAGCATCACCCACCACAACTTTTACTTCGATGTGGCTGATTTCCTTGCTGTCAACAAAATACTCCATGTTCAGATTCACTGTAGAGGCGCCTTTGGCCAGGTATTCCTGAGCTTCTCCTTTGGCGGTGTAGCTGTTGTTTTCCTGTTTTACACCGGTGAAGAATATCCCGGTTATGGGTTTGTCGGCGGTAATTGTTCCGGTAATCTCAACTGCGCCGGCGTATATCAATGTATCTAAACTCACTTGATCCAGTGCAAACTGTACGTTTGCTTCCTTGACCTCGTCTTTGTCGCAGGCTACAAACAGGGTAGTTGTAGCGATTAAAATACTCAGAAATAAAAAATTAAGTTTTTTCATAATGATAATTTTTATTGGTGATTGATGTTTTATGATTAACTGTTTATTTTTTCAGGCGGATAACTGATGATACCGGAAAATGGTCGGAAAGTTTACAATCAGTATCAACCGCTGTTTTAACTAAACTGAATTTCTCTTTCGGATATCCGTAGATATAATCTATTTTGATTTCCGGTTTCATGGTTGAATAAGTCAACACGGTGTCGGTAGCATTGAACCACTTAGCAAAACCTTGCTGAATTTCTTCGGATGTAGGAATGGCGTTCAGGTCACCGGCCAGGATAATGGGTGTTTTTATTTGTTTGATTCTTTTGTTGATAAATCTGATTTGTTCTTTTCTTGCCTGGGCTGAAGACACTTCGAGATGCGTGGAAATAAAAGTGAGCACCGATTTGTCGGGCATTTCAATTTCAGCAATTAACATCGTACGTTGTTCGTGTTTCGGATTGGGATTGGGGAGCAGAACCCGTTCACTTTTGATAACCGGATATTTTGAAAGGATTCCAACACCATAATACCCCCCTCTGTAATCAATGGCTTTACCATAAATGCCGAACAGGCCGGTATGATACGCAAGTTCGTTTACAAAGGCTTTCCCTGCTTGTTTGGGAGCACGTTCGCGGGTTGTTTTCCAGTCGCATTCCTGGAGCGCAACGATGTCGGGCTGTTGTTTGCTGATGTAGGATGCCATCTCCTCCAGCGAAGAAAGTTCGCCGAAACGCAGGTTGAAGGTCATCACGTTTAATTCGGTGGTTTGCGCTGATAATGCCGCGCAGCATGCAATGGTTAATGCTAAAAATAAACTTCTGAATCTCATCTTGTTGATATTGTTATTAAATATATTGTAAATTAAAACTACTTTTGTTTTGATGTTAAACCACATGATTCAAATCTGAAAACAGCTAAATGCACTTATATGACTTATATGGTTAAAATTTAATATTCTAATTTAAGTATTCGATTTTACACTGATACATGGGCAAGTTGCCAACATTATTCGATACAACTTCCCTGGCAACAAAATTGACCGGTGTCAGTACGAAAATCTCACGGGTTTTTCCTGCTGTGTTGGTCGCGTGAAACGATAGTCTGAAATCTTTCAGATTGTATTTCAGATATTCTTTTATTTCAGCGCTTATGTTTTGTTTGACTGTGCCGATCATAATTTTGTTGGTTTTTAATCCATCTCCAAGTATTCTGACCAAAGCGGGAAATTGCATTTTGTCATCAAGTTTACATGTTATCAACGCAACAACAACCGGATTCCCTAATGGCGCCATCAGGGTACATCCGCCGACAAACAAGGTGTCGGATATGGCTGCGCCTTCAAAAACGTTGATAACAGGTCGAACGATCATTCCGGTTCCCTGCACGAAACTTTCACTTAAGGTGTTTTGCACGAAGAATGACTTGGTTCTTGTTCGCCAGCCGATTTCCACGACGGGAGAAGTTTGTCCGATCTGTGCATCCGACCGGTCGAATAAATAAGCCAATGGAGTCGTAATGCTGTTGATACGATTGACTATCAGGTCGGTTTCGTTTTCCTGAAACAGCGTTTCATCGTTCAGCCGGGTATAATATTCGATTGTCATCAGGTTTCGACTGTTGACTTCTGCCGGAGGCGCCGGAGCTTCATAACCTTCATCGACAACAACCGGATCTTTGCATGAAAAAGTAAAGCAGGTGATGCAAACGAGAAGTAAAGCTGTGTATTTAAATCGCAGATTGTTCATTTCTTAATTAATTACGGGTGTTCAACATCAGCCACAATAAAACAATGGTCGGATAAGCCCGGGTTACAAACGATCTCATAATTTTTTCTGATCCATGTTTTGGGATAACCCATTACATAATCGATGCGTTTCGTTGGATTCGTACTGGATATGGTGTTGCCGGTTCCTTCGCCTATATCCTGCCATTTGAATTTAGCATAATTTAAGGTCTCCGAATCAGGAGTCGCATTGAAATCTCCAATCAGCAGGGTCGGGAGTTCGTTGTTCGTCAGCATATTCGTGTTGATGGTTGCCAGCATGCTGATGCGCACCTGCTCGTCGCTTGCCACATCGAGATGCGTCACGGCCACCCTGACTTTCCGTTTGTCCGGCATCAGCACATCTATCCACGAGCAGGCTCTCATTTCAGAAGCGCCTGTTGGTTTTGCCGTAATGGTGCGTGCGTTGTAAAAGGGATATTTGGATAAGATGGCATTCCCGAAATCTCCGCCCGCATAGGTGAATGCTTTCCCGTAATAAGGAAACATCCCCAGTTTAACCGCCATTTCCGATAGCAGATCCTTGTTCCCGTTGCGCGTGGTGAAATTATCCATTTCCTGAAAAACCACTATATCAGGATTGTACTGACGAATAAAATCGCTGTAAGCATCCGCATCGTAATTGGCAGGCTTACCTCCTTCCTTCATGTTCATCGATATCACACGAAGTGATAAACTTTGAGCCAGCAAAGCCGGGGAAATAATCACCCAAATAATCAGTAATATGTTTTTTTTCAATGTCATATATATATTTTTAACCACAAAAGGCACAAAAGAAAAACTAAGAAATCACAAAAGAAAATTTTTGAACCATATAAGCCATAAAAGTTACATATAAGCTAATATTCTTTTCGATTTACTATTAAGCATTTAAACCAAGTTAGAAACATTAATTTTGAATTTTTTAACCCTTAAACCAATTAACCACTAACCACTATCCACTAACCACTATCTTCTCAATCCCATCCCGGATTATTCGGTCTCAGATTCGGGTTACGTTGCATTTGATTCAGCGGCAATGACAATAAATAATGTTTCGCCGGGTTGAATGTTCTTCCCGATTCAATGATCAGATATTGTTCTCCGCCCACGGTTTTCCATTTAAGCGTGTTCAATATTCCGGCAGTCAGTTTCGACGGGTCGAGCCAGCGACGGTTTACGCCCAGCAAATCCTCGCCGAGCACTTCAGCTTCCCGCCAGCGAATCAAATCAAGGTAACGGTGACCTTCGAAAAACAACTCAACGGTTCTTTCTCTTCTGATTTCTTTACGTAAATCGGAACCGGCGGGTATGTTCGACAACGTCAGATGTACCATTCCAACCCGGTCTCTCAACAGGTTGATGGTGCTGTCGAGTGTTGCCTGGGTAACACCTCCCGCACGTTCGCGGGCTTCCACGTAATTCAGCAATACCTCGGCATAACGGAAGAAAATAATATCGTTGTCGTCCTGACTTACCTGACCCACTTTGGTTGGTTCAACATATTTATACAGGTAATATCCTGAATAAGTCATGCATCCATCTTTGTCGTTGGAAAATTTTGGATAGGTGAACACAGCCGCGTTGGTATTGTTCGGGTTTCCGTCTTTCCTGCCTTCCCAGGGCGTGTTGGGAGCCAACAGCGACTGTTTCATCCTTGGGTCGCGGTTTTCGAATACCTCTTCGTAAGTGTTTACGGTTGCCGGATTCCAGATTTGTCCATCGGCGGTAAGCCATTTCTCAATCATTTTATTTGTCGGAGCAAAACGGGAATAATCGTTCGGCACCCATAATTCGCGCGACAGGTTATGTGAGGTGCGGGCATCTTCTCCCAAATCAAAATTGTACACGTAAGCGAGAATGGTTTCCTTGTTAGCACTCGTACGTGATGCCCTGCCGGTAAAGGTGAATAAGTTGCGGTAGTCGTTGGCCGGGTTGCCGGTAGAGTATAGTTCGTACCCGAGCCCCATGGCTCTTTTGGCGGCACTGGCTGCTTTGTCCCACTGCTCGTTGTAAAGATAAATACGTGACAATAAAGTCAGCGCAGCTGCTTGCGAGATGCGACCGAACTGGGCAGAAGCGGGGGCGATAAATGCCGGCAAATTTTGATAAGTGTTTTCAAGATCTGCAGCTATATTATTGATGACGGTCTCTCTGGGATCACGTCCACGGTAAACCTCCGGGGAATACACGTTGAGTTCTTTCGTGATGTATGGAACATCTCCAAAAAGGGTGGTCAATATCCAATAGTCGTAAGCCCTGAAGAAATAAGCTTCTGCGGCATATCTTTCCCTGATATTTTCAGAAACTGTCACGGCGCGTTTGTAGTTATTCAGGAAATAATTACAACGTCCGATGTTATGGTATGCCCTGACCCAGATGTTGTTGATCTGCGAAATGTCGGTGGCATAATTTCCACCTCCGATGGTACGGTAAGCGGTCGTGATTGCCCAGGGAGCAGTTTCACCCATCGACTCGAACATGTTTAACAGGTCTTTACCGTTCATGGCGGTGTACAAGGCATTGGCGGCACTGACCAGGTGTGCCTCGCTTTGCCAGAAATTCTCGTTGGTGAGCGTATCTAAAGGCGGTCTTTCCAGAAAATCATCGTTACAGGAAAGAATCGTGAATAGCGTTGCTAATATGATTAGGTACTTTTTCATATCTGTATGCTGTTTTATTCGTCAGTATTAATTATTGAAAAGTCAGATTTACGCCGACAACAAAGGTTTTGATCTGCGGGTAATATCCACCACTTGAAATCGGGGTTTCCGGATCATAAGCATAGAAGAAATTGCTCAACGTGAGCAGGTTGTCTCCTGATACATAAAACCTGCATTTCTCGATTTTGGCTTTTTTCGTGATTTCAGCCGGCAGGGTGTATCCTACCTGCACATTTTTCAGTCGCAGATAAGAAGCGTCTTCAAGCCAGAATGTTGAAAAAGCAGCCTGATTGAAGTCGGTATTGTAGGTCAACCGCGGATAGGCAGCGTTAGGATTCGGGTTGGAAACCACGTTGTATCGCTCCATGTGAATTTTCTGCGGATAGGCAGCCATATCCTGAAAAGCATGACGGGCAGTACCGGTCAGGTATCCGTCGGCTTTTCCAACTCCCTGCAATGAAAACGAGAAATCAACACCCTGATACATTAAATCGGTTTTAAAGCTGTAGGTGTAGCGGGGAATCGCGCTCCCCAGTACCACGCGGTCGTATTCAGGCGATATCCTGCCGTCGGGAATTCCCTGCGGGCCACTGATGTCTTTGTATTTAATGTCGCCCGGCTGATAATCGGGTCCCATTACCACGGGAACTTTCGGACTGAAGTACTTCTGTTCAAAATCATCGTAGAACGTAAAATCATCAGGAGTCATCAAGCCTTCTGCAATATATCCGTAGAACGCGTCGATCGGATCTCCAACCCTGCGGATGAGATAAGAACTCATATCAGGAGCCGTGTCTCCCAAATCCGTAATTTTGTTTTGTACATCGGATAGATTGAATGACAAGCCGTAAGAAAACTCCCCGATTTTGTCGCGCCACGACAGATCGATTTCCCAACCACGGTTATTTACTGAACCCACATTCTGTTCCGACGGGCTGGCACCGATTTGATTTGGATATTTGAGTTGTAGCAGAATGTCGTTGGTGTTTTTGTTGTACCAGTCGAAGGTAATATTCAGGCGGTTTTTCAGCAAGGTAACATCAAACCCGATATCAAGCATATCGATTTTCTCCCAGGTAAGCAGCGGGTTGGCAAGTGTTGTCTGCGTGTAACCCGTGGTTCCTTGTGTACCGATGCTCGATAAACCGGTCACTTCGTTAAGTACTGATAAATAAGGATAATCAGTAGAGCCTACGTATTGGTTACCCAGCATACCCCAGGATGCACGCAGCTTAACATTGTCGAGAAAATTTCTTGAAAATTCCATGAAAGATTCTTCGCTGATTCTCCATGCCCCGGAGAAAGAGGGGAATAAACCTCCCCTGTTTGACTTGTGAAAACGGGATGAAAGGTCGTAACGCAGGTTTACCTCCATCAGGTAACGGTCGCTGTAATTGTAGTTCAACCGGCCGAATCCCGAGCGGATAGCCCACTGCGATGCGCCGCCATTGTTGCTCATTCCTTCCTTGGAACCGAGATTGAGGGTCGGATCCTGCTCGGTAATCAGGTTGATGCGGGAAGCTTCAAACTGTCTCAATACCGACCATTCCTGGGAAAAACCGCCAACACCCGAAATCTTATGCTTATCAATGTCAAACTCGAAATTCGATTGTAAAATGAAAGTTTGCTGACGCTGACGGGCATCACTGTTATTCAGACTGTTTGGATTGTTGTATATATACAATGGAGTTTCTGGGGTTTCTGGGTTTGTAAACGTGATTGACTTCCTTAACACCTGGGTAAGTGAATTCCTGTTTACAATGCTGTATGTTGCCGAAATATCCCACCCTTTTAAGATGTCGATCTTTGCCACACTCATCAGCGACATTTCATCCGCATCGAATTTGGTATTTCCGCCATCGTGCAAAATGGCTACCGGATTGGTGTTGCCACCGCCGTAAGCCCAGGAGCCATCGGTGAAATAAACCGGTACGTTTGGTGCAATACGCATGGCAGTATAGATAGCTCCGCCTCCGCTTGTTAAAGCACCGATTGGAGAAACGACATTACGCATTGTATAGCCTATATTGGTGCTGATTTCTACTTTATCCAGCAAGCGTGAATCTACTTTAAAACGCAGGTTGTGGCGTTGTTCCCCGGTTGAATTGCCGACCGTTAATCCGGCCTGATCAAAATATCTGTATGATAATAAATATCCTGAACGTCCCAGGTTTCCGTTTACATTGACAGCATAATTTTGCTGTGGTGCATTGCTGTTCAAAACAGCTGAAATCCAATCGGTATTGCCGAACAGGTTCGGAGCTGTGCCATTCAATACATGGTTGAAATGATAATCCTGCCAGGCAACTCCGGTTCCCACATTATTGCGAGCTTCGTTGTCGAGTGTCATGAACTCGATGGCATCAGCCATTTGCGGCAGACGGGTCGGCGTTTGTGTCCCGTAATAAGCATTCACCGAGATAGTCGGCGCCTGATCTTTGGTGTTTAGTCTTTTTGTCGTAACCAGAATAACTCCGTTGGCAGCCCTTGCTCCGTAAATAGAAGCAGAAGCGGCATCTTTCAGTACAGATACACTTTGTATATCTTCGGGGTTTAGAGTACTCATGTCGCCTTCAACGCCATCGACCAACACCAGAGGATTGGAGTTCCCGATGGTTCCCAGCCCGCGGATGCGGATGCTGGTGTTGTTGGTTCCCGGTTGACCGGAGGTGTTGACAACTGTAACTCCCGATAACAAACCCTGCAAACCGCCGGATACACTTGATACCGGTCTCGAATTTAAATCGTCGGCTGTAATCATGGAAACGGAACCGGTCAGGTTGACTTTCTTCTGGGTTCCATAACCAACAACAACTACCTCGTCGAGCAGTTTCGTATCTTCTTTTAACCTGACATTGATAACGGATCTGTCGCCTATATTGACCGATTCGTTCAGATATCCGATGTAGCTTATCAGGATCGTTCCGTTTACGGGCGCTTCTATCTCGAATTTTCCATCGAAATCGGTAATTGTACCTGTGGCAGTTCCTTTTACCTGGATGTTTGCCCCGATAATGGCTTCACCTTTTTCATCAGTGATGTTTCCTGTAATTCTTTTCTGCTGTGGAGCCTGGTTGCTGCGTGTTTCTGCAATACGTGTAATCACGATGGAATTTCCGGCAGCAATATTATACTGCAACCCTTTAGCGGGCAGTATGGCTTGCAGAATATCTTCAATCTTTTCAGACTCCATCTTCAGGCTGATATCCCGGCTTTGATCCAGGATGCTGTTGCGGTAAGAAAACTTATAAGCCGATTGTTGTTCGATGAGACTGAATACTTGTTCCAGACCGACATTTTTTACGTCAATTGAAATCGTTTTACTCTGTGCTGAAACTATACCTGTAAAACAATACAGCAGCAATGTTAGTAAAATAACGATTCCTTTTTTCCTGTTTATCATATTTGTATGTTGATTTAAATGATTTTCTTCCTTGTGTATCTTTATCTGGTTCAGCAGCGTTTAATTCAGTTGTTTTTTCTTATTAACACTGAAATTATCTATTGCCACTTGTTTGCCATTTATCCGGTAATCAAATTTGTAATGCATTTTCAGTATCTCAAGTGTTTCCTGCAGGTTATCTGTCGAGAATGTTCCTGTAAATAAATCATTATCCGGCAAATTGTTTTGTGTTAACTGAATGCTTACCCCGTAACTGCGCTCGATAGCCCTGATGACCTGCCGGATAGGAGTGGCGTGGAATACGAGTTCTCCTTTGAGCCAGGGTGCTGCAGTTGCCGGATTGTCCTTAAAGACTTTGATACTTCCTGTACGTTTGTCGAGCACTGCGCGCTGGTTGGCAAACAACAGTACTTCCTGTTGGGTATTTCCTGCTTTCAATGCAACCTTCCCTTCAATCAGGTTGATCTCGGTAGTCAGTTCCTCATCTCTCGCCTGTAAGTTGAAAACCGTACCCAGCACTTTTACATCCATCGAATTTGTTTTGATGATAAAAGGTACTTTTTCATTTTTTGCAACCTCAAAATAAGCCTCTCCACCCATGGATACTTCCCGGAACTTGCGGTTGAAGTCATTTACGTTATAGCTTAACTTGGTTTCCGAATTCAGGTTTACCTTGGTGCCGTCGGGCAATACAATGCTGACACGTTCGCCCGAACCAACCGATACAATCATATCGCTGGCAGCAGGAGCAGGAATTCTCTCCGCCATAAAATACATGAAGGTGGCAAGTAAAGGCACTGCAATAATCGCGGCAACCCGGGAAACTTTACGAAGCAACATGGTTCTCGACCATTTCCGGCTGGCGTTAGCCTCATCGATACGAAGCTTCATCTCTTGTAAAATATCCGGATTCACTTTTTTGCCGGTTTCATTCTTCCATAATTCCAGTAGATACGAGTCCAGTTCATCATCAGAAGCAATATTGATATGCTTTTTCAGATCTGAAATATCTTCTGTTGAAAGCCGGTTTTCTGCAAATTTTTGAAATAATTCAGTCATGTTGTTAGTTTTCATGCTTTGCTATATTAAGTTATACACAAGGATTATCGAATTGTACCGAAGAATTGATATGTTATAAAACATGTTTTTAAAACAAGAAGCGGAAAGAGGAGAACTGAAAGCGAGTAACGAATAGTTAATAGCGAATAGCTTTTGTTAAATTATAAAAAGAAAATTGTGAAAAGCACTGCATTTTCAGCCAGTTTTTTCCGAAGAGTTTTCAGCGCTAACGACAGTTGATTCCTGACGGTCTGTTCGCTCAGGTTGAGCTGTTTGGCGACTTCAGTATGGCTAAGTCCCAGTTCCTTACTAAGTTCGAATACGTTTTTCTGTGTCTCAGGGAGTGTTTCTTTTGCCTGTTCGAGTTTTTTTCTGAATTCATCCATCTCCATTCCTTCCGAGGTATTATCTGCTGAAAGATGATGCTCATTCATATACTCCATGTAATCTACGAAAACCGGCATGTTGATAAGCGTTCGCATTTTGTTCAGAATGGTATTTCTGGCAATGGTGAACAAATAGGACTGAAAAGAATCTTCCGGCAGCACGTTTTCCCTGTTGAGCCAGAGGCGGACAAATGTGTCCTGCACAATTTCTTTTGCATCCAAATGTGATTTGGTCATTTTCAGCGCAAATGCATATAATCTCCGCGAATACAATGTGTACAGGGCATCGAAAGCTTTATAAGATCCCCGGTTTAATTCAAGAATATATTGCTTTTCTATGGAAGTGAAATCGGGCATTGCTGAATTCTTTGGCGCAAACTTACGATTTTTTCAGTAAAAAACCGGAAGATTGATGTAAAATTACTATGAAATCATTTTTCAGTTTTATGAATGCATGACAAAGTTATTTTGATATTTTTAGCTTTTTGATAGAATTTTAGGTTTGTATTTTTCAATTTTACTGTATCTTTAGCGATTCTTTATAAAGGTCATTGTCTGAAAAAGATTTAGTCAGATATTTTCTTATAATCACATTCAAATACCATGAACAGAAGAAATTTCATACGCAACAGCTCTTTGTTGGCGGGGACCATGCTGCTCAGTAATTTACAGTTTGCTGATGCGAAAGGAAAACCAAGACCCCGCAAAATTCCATCGAACGAAAAAGTAAACCTGGCCTGTATTGGCATTGGTAACCGGGGCGCCGACATCATTAAGAGTCTGTACAAAACCGGACACTGTAATATTGTTGCCCTGTGTGATACCGATATGGGAGCCAAGCATACGCTGGATGTCATCAATCTGTTCCCCGATGCTCCGCGCTATCAGGATTTCAGGGTGATGTTCGACAAAATGGCTAATAAAATCGATGCGGTTTGCATCGGAACGCCTGACCACAGTCATTTCCCGTCCACCATGCTCGCGATGTCGCTGGGTAAACATGTCTTTGTTGAAAAGCCGATGGCACATACTTTCAACGAAGTGGAACTGATGATACGGGGAGCTAAAAAGTATGGCGTGGTAACTCAAATGGGCAATCAGGGACATTCGGAAGCGAATTATTTTCAGTTTAAGGCATGGAAAGAGGCCGGCATCATCAAAGATGTAACGGCGATTACCGCCCACATGAATAATCCGCGCCGTTGGCATTCGTTCGATTCGAATATGAAAAATATGCCGTTCGCGGAACCCGTTCCGGCTACGCTCGACTGGGATACATGGTTGGGAACTGAATTCTGGCACGATTACAATCACGACTATATCAACGGACAATGGCGCTGCTGGTACGATTTCGGAATGGGCGCGCTGGGCGACTGGGGCGCCCATATTATCGACACGGCGCATGAATTTCTGAATCTGGGCTTACCAACAGAAATTAATATGCTCTACGCCAAAGGTCATAACAAGTTCTTCTTTCCGTATTCGTCCACCATTCTGTTTAAATTTCCGGAAAGGGGTGACATGCCGGCTTGCGACATAACCTGGTATGATGGAATTGATAATACGCCTCCTGTTCCCGAAGGTTATGGCAATGTGGAGTTGGATCCGAATATACCGCCTCCGACAACGGGGCAGATTCAGCCCTCTAAACT
>VSSQ01000892.1_pt1 | contig 13958 bp, 13 predicted proteins | sample 4763081 | NCBI WGS metagenome assembly VSSQ01 (sample SAMN12137344, study PRJNA551015) | bioreactor metagenome | isolation source: SDC9 anaerobic chlorinated ethene degrading culture | place: USA: Knoxville, Tennesee | collected 2015-01-01
TAGTTGCTGGAGCTGTATTTGGTCATACAAATATAGTTGAAAATCTTCAAGGTGCAATTGATGGAGAATTACATGAAATAGATCAAATGTATCCTGTTTATTTAGAAACAGCTAAGTTTCAAAAAGAATCTGATGCGCAAAGATCATTTCACTATGCTTTAGAAGCAGAAAAAATTCATGCTAAGATGTTCAAAGATGCACAAGATATGGCAAAACAGCAAAAAGATATAGGTAGTGAGACTATCTATATATGTCCAATTTGCGGTTTCACTGAAATTGGAGATAATGTAGAAAAATGTCCAGTCTGTGGTGCAAAAAAAGAAATATTTAAGTCTTTTTAATAAAATCTTATTAGCTTATAGAGTTTTATTAAAAAGAATAATTAAGATAAAAGTCATGATATAAATAAAGTCTATATCATGACTTTTTCATAAGCTTCTCTAAATACATTTTTTTATCTGCTAAGTGTAAAATTTCTTCTGTTGTATAATCAATACTATTATTAAATTCAAATACTCCATGACTCGCACTAACAGAATAGGGCTTCAATTGGGAAAAGTTATATTTTTGAAAATCATTTTTTATAGAATTCCATATGTTCTCAGCATAGGTTTCATCTTTAAATGGAAATAAAATTATAAATTCATCTCCACCATATCTATAGATAATATCTGAAGAGCTTATATTTTTTTGTATCAACTCACAAACCGTTCTAATTAATATATCACCTTCGCTATGTCCATAGGTATCATTTACTAATTTTAAATCATTTATATCTATAAAGCATAATGATAATGAAGCACCTATATTCTTACAGAGACTAAGATTATATTCAAGAATTTTAATTCCAGAGTATCTATTCAAAACACCAGTAAGTGAATCCATGGAGGCGCGATTTAGTAATTCATCTTCAATTTTTTTTAAATTTGTAATATCTGTAATACTTGTTAAGATACATTCTTCTCCATAATATTCAATTAATTCATGATTTGTAATTACCCATTTAATATTACCAGATTTACACTTATACTCTACAATACATTCTTTAATCTTAGATTTACTGAGAATATTCTCTAACATATTATATTTATCTTTTTCATTTTTATATAAATCACCTAAAGATATTTTATTAAATTCATCATTACTATATCCTAAAAATATAGATGCCTTATTATTTGAAGTTATAATTTTATCATCTTTGTATTGGCTTATAAATAAGGGCTGTGGATTTGCATTAAATAATTTTTTAAAATTATGCTCACTTTCAATAAGATGACATTTGTTGCTAAATTCTTTTAATCTATTCTTATGCAAAGAATAACATAATAGAATCGATGCTAACAATATTGTATTAGCATTAATTTGTTTTGATAATATAGATATAAGGCTATTAGAAAAATGCATATTAATCCCTAACATAAGTATTATATGATTAATTATAAAAGCTGTAATCATAAATATATGTTCAAAAGGAAACCATACTGCTGAAATTAACATCATGATTGCATATGAATCAATACTATTTACAAATTTATAATTAATAATAAGGGGAAGAGATCCAGCAAGTAACAGTATTATAATAAATAATCTATAAATAAACCGTAATATAGAAATATTATTATAAATTTTTATCTTTTTATAAAAAATTAAAAATAATGAAGATAAAATAAATCCGCTTGAATGAACAAATAGTAATACTAATTTAAAATGCTTACTAACATCTTTTAATAAGAAGAAGTAGCAGTAGAAATAATACATATTAATAGATAATATTCCAATGCATGAAATTCGTATTCGATCTAGTGCAATTAATAAATTTTCTTTTTGAAAATCAAGTTTTTTTTCAAGTATTTTATAGCTTAATGATAGGTTATGATTATTATACATTATATATCATCCTTAAAAATTGTTTTAACTTGCTTTTATACTATACAATTAAAAGATATATCAATTGATGTTAGTGATTTGGATTGTTATATACTATATCAATTGACTTAATTATTTCACTTATAACGGTAGTTTTAAATTGAATTTTCAATTCATTGATTTTGGTGTAAGTATAGCCTTTTTCGGTAGAAATATATAAGGGCTGTAGATTATTTAAAGTTATTGCTTTTATATCTTCAATACATACTTTGCACTTACATATATCTTTATATTCACTAAGAATAGATGTTAACAAATTATCAACTATTACTTCCATATAATTTCTAAGCAAGATACCCCTCCTTCCAATTTTAGAGTATTTATATAAAAAACAATAATAGAAGTATTATCCATAACTTCTATTATTATATAAAATTAATTGTTAAATTTAAAGCAATAAGCAAATTATTATTTTTATATTATTTATATCTCTATTGCTAATAATATGATAAGAGTTATATCTAATACTAAAATTTTATTAGAAATTTAAAATTATTTTTCGACATTTAAAGTTTCACATCTAAATATAGAGTAAAGGCTAAAAAACTAAATTTCTTAAAAATAATAACTGTGAATATTATACTATAAATGAAAATAAATACATGGCGTAAAACAAAATACGACAAAATAAAACAAAAAGTATAAATGATTTTGAAACAACAAGCATTGACAAAATAGGATAAAATGCTACAATTAAAGCGGAATTGAGAAGGTTATAAAAATAATATTATTAAATTATAATAGGGAATAAAAACTTTTTCGAAATAATATAAACTGAGTTAAAAATTCAATTATAGATAATTATGAGAATTGATAAGAGTAATCTTAGGCAACCTTAAGAAAACATTTACAAGAGGTAATATATAGTGGATATAAAAAGATTAATATGGAGGCAGGATACGATGACAATTAATATACCTACATCAAATAGTATAAATGGAGACAAGCTAGCTGAAGATATTTATGATGCATATGGTAATATTATATTAGAAAAAGATACAGTACTTAATTGTAAATTAAAAAGGTATTTAGTTGATTTAGGTATAATAAGTATTAATATATATAATCCACTTACTAATTTTGATAATTATGAAAAAGTACATAAAACAATAATACAAGAAGTTGAAAGTACTCTTACTTGTATTTTGTATAAAAATGATCATATATATGATGAAATTACAGAATATGTATCTAAAATGTGCAAAAGTATAAGTGATAATCCAATCATAATAAAGGCATTAGACAGAATAAGAAAATTGATAATTATACATTTAAACATAGTATAAACACATCACTTTATTCAATGCTTATAGCAATATGGATGAATCAAAGTAATAAAGAAGTTATTAATGCAACTCAAGCTGGAATATTACATGATATAGGGAAAATTTATATACCTCATGAAATTTTAAATAAAGAGACTAAATTAACTTCAGAAGAGTATGAAGAAATTAAAAAACACACTCTGTATGGATATTTCTTGCTAAGTAATTTTAGTGAATTTAATCAAGAAGTGAAAAAAGCAGTTTTGTTTCACCATGAAAGAATAGATTCTCTCGGATATCCATTAAGGGCTAAACCAGATTATGTAGGCATTACTTCAAAAATAGTTGCTGTTGCTGATGTATATGATGCAATGACAACAGATAGAGTATATAAAATGTCAATATCGCCTAGTGAAGCGGTTAACTATCTAAGTAGCGATGGAATGGAGATATTAGATAATAACATAATAAAAGTTTTTAAAAAGAATATTTTGAAATATGATTTTAAGGCTAGTATATAAGATATTACAAATGAGGAGAATTAATATGTTTAAAAAATTAAAGGATATAAAAATAACAAATTTAGTGACTCTTTTAAGCGTGCTAGCAATTACACTGGTTTTACTTATTGGAGTTAGAGCTATCAGAGAAACTAAAAAAGTTAATAATAATATAGAGAAAATATATGAGTATAGGTTAATTCCTATTACAGACGTTGCAGATATTAATGCAAATTATTTAAATATAAGGATTCAAATAAATAGATCAAACATAGAGTATAGTCCGGATTTTAACAAAAAAATAAAGGAATATGATGCGAAGATTCAAGAATATGTAGAAAAATATAAAACTAGCAATATGGATGATGATGAAGTAAAATTTTTAAATTATTTTCAAAAGCAATATAATCAGTATATGGAAGTATGGGAAAAGGTTAATTCTTACACTAGTAGGGGAGAAAAGATTAAAAGTGAAGATTTAAAAAGTTTTGATGAGTATGGAAATAATATAGCTAAAACGATTGAAAGTTTAATGAAATATAATAAAGTTGATGCAGATAAGATAAAATTTAATAGTGATAGTATATATAATCAAGTAATAAATACTTTTACAATTATTATAATCATTTCTTTAATAGTACTTGGAGTTATTGCTTATTTTATAAGAAGAAGTATAAAATATTCAGCAAAAGATATAATTAACAAGTTACAATCTATTGCTAAAGGTGATTTTACACCTAATATAGAAACCGATAGTAAAAATGAGTTCGGAGTTATGAAAAAGGCTTTAGCAGAGACATTAGGCAATATATCGAGTCTATTAGAAGAGATAAAAGAAAAAGCTTTATTTATAGAAAGAAGTTCAGAAGGGCTGTCAGCGGTATCTGAAGAAATGACATCATCTTCATCAAATGTTGCATTAGCTATGCAAGATGTTGCTAGAGGTTCTGGAGAACAAACAGAAGATCTTGTAAATATTAGTAATATACTTAGTGACTTTGGAAAGCGAATAGAAGATATTGTTTCTGCAATTAAAAATATAGATAATAACGCTAATCAAGTTGATAAAATGGCTGAAGATAATGAAAGTAATATGCAAGTAATTGTAAAAGAATTAGGATTGTTGAAAGGTGATTTTAATAACTTTGTTAATTTAATTGTTGAATTGGGAAAAAATATATCAAAGATTAATGAAATAACTAATTTAATTAATGATATAGCAGAACAAACTAATTTACTAGCATTAAATGCTGCAATCGAAGCAGCTAGAGCAGGGGAGTCAGGTAAAGGATTTGCAGTAGTAGCAGATGAAATAAGAAAACTTGCAGAGCAATCTAAAGTTTCTTCTGAAAGTATAAATAAATTAATAATAAATATTTCAGATAAAACAGAAATACTTATTAATAGCACAGATACTATGGATGCAGAATTAGAAAGTCAAATTAATAAAGTAAATAACTCAATAGTAAATATTAGTAAGATGATAGGAGCTATTGCAGAGATTATTCCACAAATCAATTCTGTAAGTAGATCAGCAGCTAGTATAGAAGAAAATAAAAATATAATATTACAAAAAGTAGAATCTACTTCAGCAGTAGCTGAAGAGGTATCTGCATCTACGGAAGAGATAGCAGCGGCTTCTGAAGAAATGAATTCATCATCTGAAGAAGTTGCAGGAACAGCAGAAAATCTAAGCAAAATGGCAAAAGAAATGACAAAAGAAATAAATATATTTAAACTTAAAAGATAAACTTTAAAATAAGATAATCTAAATAGTTAGTAGATTGTGATTGAAATCACAGAAGAATTCTTATTTCTTAGTTATTATATAGTTAATATAAATAAATAAGAGATAAGGTAGGAAATTAGAAGAGATGAATATAGATAATTTAGAAAGACAGCACTTAGAAATAAATAGCTTATTTAGCAAGATAAGTAAAAACTTAAACTCAAATAATATAACTAATGATATAGATAGTCTGGTATGGGATATAAACACTCTTGCAGGAAAGTTAAATATCCATATGAAAACAGAGGACAAGTTTTTGTATCCAGAATTAATTAATGGTGCAAATGAAAACTTAAAAAAAATTGCTCTTGAGTATAGTCAAGAGATGGGAAATATACATAAGGTATTTGAGGAATTTAAAAGTAATTTTAACACTAAGAATAAAATATTAAATGATATTGATAAGTTCTTAATAGAAAGTAATAAAGTTTTAAAGCTTTTAAAAAATAGAATAGACAAAGAAGATAGAAGTCTATATCCAAAAATGAAGTTGATATAATAAATAAAGCAGACAAGTTATTAAAATATAATAATTTGTCTGCTTTATTTATTATAATTTTTCTAACATACTTTTTAAAATAATAGTAGAGTTTCTAACAGCAATAGGAATAAATTTTTCATAATCCATATGAGCTCCATTGTTGGCATTATCAGATATAGATCTAATAACAACACAAGGAATATTATTTAAATAGCATACATGAGCAATACTTGCACCTTCCATTTCGCAAGCTATAGCATTAAATTCTTTTTCGAACCATTGGATTTTTTCAATGCTTGATATAAATTGATCACCAGACACTATTCTACCTGAAAAGGTGTTTATTTCTTTAATTTCCTCACAAGCAGATAAAGCAGCTTTTACTAAGGAATCATCACATTTGAAATCAAAGGTATCTAATCTTGGAATTTGTCCATGAGGATCACCGAAAATAGTCGTGTCCATATCATGTTGCACTAAATCTTTCCCAACAACAACATCTCCAGGGTAAATATTTTTACCAATACCACCTGCGACACCAACATTTATTATTGAAGATACATTGTATTCAGATATTAATATTTGTGTACAAATAGCAGCGTTTACTTTACCAATGCCACAAACAACTGCAATCACATTTTTATTTTCTAAAGTGCCTCTATAAAAAGTCATATTGGCCTTTTTCGTTTTTTCTTGGATGGACATATCTTTCAAAAGAAGTTCCAACTCTTCAGTCATTGCACTTATAACTCCTAAAATCATAATTAGCCTCCTTAAATCTTTTGTCAGTTCACAGTTCACAGTGCACGATGCACAGTTATGGAAATATGAATTGTGAACTAAAATAAATTGCTTCTCAATTTATTTCTTATATTATCATATATTAGACTTTATTTAAATAAACTATAATGTTTTTTATTATATGGAAAATAATAATATTGTATATAAATAAATAATGTTCTAAAATAAGATATAAATTAAAATTTAATCTTTTGTTAAACTACATAAGATACAAGAAGGAGAGAAGGTAATGTTACAACATTCATTATCTAGAACAGAGTTACTTATAGGAAGTGACGGACTAGGAAAGTTGAAAAATTCGAAAGTAGTAGTTTTTGGTATTGGTGGAGTAGGAAGCTTTGCCGTTGAAGCTCTAGTAAGGGCAGGGGTAGGTAACATGGTATTAATTGATGATGATACTATCTGCTTAACTAATTTAAATAGACAAATACATGCAACATATGGAACAATAAGTAAATCAAAGGTTGATGTTATGAAGGAGAGAATTCTTACTATAAATAGGAAATGTAATGTTATTACTCACGAAGTGTTCGTAACTCCAGAAAATATAAAAGAGCTAATTCCAGAGGAGGTTGACTATGTAATAGATGCAATAGATACTGTTTCAGCAAAATTAGCTTTGGCACAATATTGTTATGAAAGAAATATTAATATAATTGCATCAATGGGGACAGGTAATAAGCTAGATCCAACACAATTTAAAATTGCTGATATATATGAAACAAAAGTTTGTCCACTTGCGAAGGTTATGAGGTATGAATTAAGGAAAAGAGGAGTTAAAAAACTTAAAGTTGTTTACTCAGAAGAAAAGCCAAGAAAACCAAAGGATGAAGATGTAGTTACTTGTAAAACTGGTTGTGTTTGTACAGGTGGAACTAAGAAGTGTACGATTAGAAGACAAATACCAGGAAGTATATCTTTTGTCCCTCCAGTTGCTGGAATGATACTAGGGGGAGAAGTTGTAAAAGATATAATAGGTGACATTTAATTAATAGTACAGTATTTTTAGCAATAATTATTATAAGATAAAATCCTAGTAAGACTCTAGTTATATTAGTAATATTAGATAATCTTACTGGGCTTTTTAATCTCTTATTCTTATAAAATCAAAAGAATAAGTACTTAAGTATAAGATATATACGGTTAATATGAAATAAAAAGGAAATTATATACAAACTATATTAATTATAGTAAATAAAATTTCCTTTTACATTTTAATAACTAGCTTAAATAAATATTGCAAATAATCTTATTATAGTTTTATATGACAATATCCATTAGGATTTTTCTTTAAATATTTTTGATGATATTCTTCAGCCCTATAATAATTAATTAAAGGCATTACTTCTGTAACAATCTTTTTATCATACTTTTTCTGATTTTCTTCTTTAGATTTAAGAACTTCATCTAAATCATTTTCATCTAAATAATATATTCCTGTTCTATATTGACTTCCTACATCAGGACCTTGTCTATTTAAAATAGTTGGATCAATTATTGACCAATATTCATTTAATATGTTTTCAAGTGATATTTTAGTTTCATCATATTCAACTAAGCAAGCTTCTGCAAAATAAGTATTTTTATAACACACATCTTCGTAAGTAGGATTCTCGGTTCTTCCATTTGCATATCCAACTTCGGTTAATATTACTCCATCTAATCTAGAAAGAAATTCTTCAACCCCCCAGAAGCATCCTCCAGCTAAAACTATTTTTTTCATTTTATCAACTCCTTTACTCAAATAGGTTAAATATATTATATACCTATAGATAGTAAAGTATATATTTATTTAAAGTATATATTTATAGACATCTTTTTATCTGTTATTTGATTTAGTAAATTTTCTATAGATATCTTGCTATTAGATAATACTTTTTCATAAATTTCATCATCTTTCATAGTTTCTTCGAAGTTTTTTTGAACTTCACTTTGAATAAGGTTAAACTCTTCTGATGTTAACTTTATTTCACCAAATCTTAAGAGTCCATTAGAAGAATCTTCATAAATAGTTTTTTCTCTATTAATATTAATACTAAAAATCTCTGGATTAGGAAAAGTTATAGATAATTCATTTTTCTTGTTATCTATATTAATATCATTTGTAGTAAGATTAGATAAATCTATTGAATATGAACAGTTAGCAAAAAACTTTATTCTTTTAAATTTCTGAAATACCTCAAGATTACCCCAACTTTTGTCTATAGTTATTATTTTAGATAATTCAACTTCAAGGGGAATTATCTTGTTTACATTTTTAATTTCCTTAATTAAACTTTCTTCTGATATTATTTTAAAAGTACTTAAATCAGATAAATCATTGATAGATCTTTTATATCTATAGTTAAAAAATAGTTTACATACAAGTAAAGTTAATGATAGTATAAAGAAAATAATAAAAAAGTTTCTCACTCTATTTTTAAATTTTTTTCTTCTAAACATATTTAAAATAAACATATAAACTCCTAGTTTGATCTATATCAATAAATTATATGATGCATATTACTTAATAATGAATGAAATATAATTCGATTATTAAGTAAATTCGTCGAATATAATATGTTGTGTATGTGGTCTGTTTGTCGTTATAATATAAATAAGAGTATATATACATAACTTAGGAGAAATTATTATGAATGAAAATAAGGGCATAAGTATAGATTTAGTTAAGGGAACTTTTAGTGATTATATTATAAAAGACAAGAATAATATATTTATTGGAAGATTTACTATAGTAGAGCTAGATAAAGATAATAAAAAGTGTACTGTTAAACTTAAGTTTTATAGAGAAAATAAATATGATTTATTAAAGGAAACAATAGAAAATATATTGAGAGCTATATTTAAGGATAGCAATATATATAAAGCTAATATTTTAGTAGATGAGAATATTAATTATAAAGTATTTTTAGATTTAGGATTTACTTTAGAGGGAATACTTACAGAAAATATATTTACTAATGGGGTATTTCTAGATGAATTAAGTTTTGGAATAAATAGAAATGAATATAACAATACTAAAAGAAGTTTCATTGTTTATTTGAAGGGCGAAAATATAACGGTAAAAAATTTTACTCCAGATTCTGCCGAAGACCTATTAAATTACTATATAAGAAATAAAGAGCATTTAAGTAATTATGAGCCGAGTAGGGATAATGTATTCTATACTTACGAAGTGCAGAAAGATATATTACTTGAGAGTTATAGAAGTTTAATGAATGGATCTGGTTTTGATTTAGGAATATATAAAGATAGCAAATTAATAGGAAAAATAAAAATATCTAATATAGTTTATGGTGTATTCAAAAGTGCTATAATAGGATATTCTATGGATAAGAATTTTCAAGGCAAAGGATATATGAAAGAAGCTGTAAAGTTAGTTTTGCAATATTCTAGGGATGAATTAGAATTACATAGAATAGAAGCTTCGGTTTTAACAAATAATGAAAAATCCAAATCAGTTCTTTTAAGTTGTGGGTTTAAAGAAGTAGGATTAAATGAAAAATATTTATTTATAAATGGATCATGGAGAGATCATATAACCTTTTTTAAGATATTAGAAAAACACTAAATATTATTTGGGGGAAGAAAATATGAATTTGATTATATTAAATAACAATGCAACCGTAGTGAAATCCTTTAATAATAATATATTACTTGTAAGGGAAAAGGGAAAAGAAAAAATTCTTTTTCAAAAGGGAATTGGTTTCGGTAAAAAAATGGGTGATATTATAGAGAAAGGGACGCTAGTTGAAAAAGTTTTTATAATTGAAGATAAAGAAAACCAAAGAAATTTTAATGAAATATTAACTAGGGTAGATACTAAACTTATAGGAATAGTTGAAGAAGTTATAGCTGAAATAACTGATGAATTAGGAGAAACTCTTAATGAAAACATTCATATAGGGCTAGTGGATCATCTTTTTTATGCAATAAAAAGATTGGAAGAAAATGAGGAAATACAAAATCCATTTATAGTGGAAATACAAACTTTATATAATAAAGAATTTGAAATGGCAAGTAAGCTTGCAGATAAAATAGGTGAGGAGCTAAATATAGAGATACCAGAAGGTGAAAAAGGATTTATAGCACTTCATATTCATTCAGCAAGAAATAATGGAAAATTATCTAATACTATAAAATATAGTTTTCTAAGTAATTCTATAATTGAACATGTTGAAGATAGGTTAAATATAGAAATTGATAGAAAGTCGTTAGATTATGCTAGATTCTTAACACATATTAGATTTGCAATAGAGAGAATAATAACAGATGCACCAATAAAAAATGATTTAATATATGTAATAAAAAAGAAATATAAGTTATCTTATGAAATTGCAAAGGAAACAAAAAAGATAATATGTAGGGCATTAGAAATATCAAATATATCTGAGGATGAAATAGCTTATTTAGCAATGCATATAGAAAGATTCAGAAGTTCTATTATAAAATAAAAATCAGTCATTATAAAAATGACTGATTTTTATTTTATATTACTATATCTTATACTTCAAAGTTTACAACTACAGTTTTACCTGCAACAACATCTCCACTTTCAATTGGAGTTATTGATTTAGTTGCATCTACATTAGTTATTAATACTGGTGTAGCTAAAGATAATCCTTTAGATAAAATAAAATCTCTGTTTATTTTTATTAATGGGGTACCAGCTTTAACATTTACACCTTGTTCTACTAATTGTTCAAAACCTTCTCCATCAAGAGAAACAGTTTCTAATCCTATGTGAATAAGTAATTCTAATCCATTTTCTAAAGTCATAGCAAATGCATGCTTAGTCTTAAAGATAAGAGTAACTTCTCCATCAGCAGGAGCGACTATAGTATCTCCCTCAGCTATTATAGCCATTCCGTCTCCAGCTAGCTTTTCAGCGAAAACTGGATCTGGTACTTCTGATAAAGGAATAGCCTTACCAGAAACAGGAGCGACAAGTGTGTTAGATTTAGTAACAACTTCTTCATTAACTGAATCAGATTTAAATAAATTTTTAATAAAATCAAACATAGTACTTCCTGAATAATCAGGAATCCACATCCTTTCTACTACATATTTTAATAAATATATTAATTAATAACTATAGTATTTATTAATACAAAAGAATAAATACATAGATATTAGATACAAATTTACATGCTAAATTTTAAAAACAAAAGGCATAAGCCCTATAAATGAGATGGACTCATGCCTGTTTAAACAGTAACACGTCTAGTATGATTATATATATAGTTATTAATAGTTGTCAATAAACTAAATTAAAAAAAAGTCGTGAAATCGTTAGCAAAATTAAGTATATTCAATATAATTAATGAAATCTTAAGAAAATAATAGAAAAGAGGCTGGAAAAACACTAAAAAAACTCTTGAAAACAATAACATTAGATGATACAATAACAATGTAAATAAAATATGTGTACAAATTTAGGCGTGTTATCAATTAGTTGAGCATGAGCCGAAAAGGATTTATATATCTGTATATCCTTTTCGGCTTTTTTTATTTTTAAGTTGGAATTATACTATACAACGGCTTAAATTTGTATATAAAAAATTTAAGGAGGATTTATTATTATGATGAAGTATCTTCAAAGACTAGGAAAATCTTTAATGCTTCCAGTAGCAGCATTACCTGTTGCAAGTATTTTAATGGGTATTGGATACTGGCTTGATCCTACAGGTTGGGGAGCAAACAGCGTTATTTCAGCTTTCTTATTAAAAGCTGGTGGAGCGCTAATTGATAACATGGCTATTCTTTTTGCAATTGGTGTATCAGTAGGAATGTCAGATGATAACGATGGTACAGCAGGACTTGCTGGATTAGTTTCATGGCTTGTTATTACAACAGTATTAAGTACAGGTGCTGTTGCTATGTTTAAGGGAATTGATGTTGCAGAAGTACCAGCAGCATTTAGCAAAATCCAAACCCAATTCGTTGGTATACTTTCAGGTTTAATTGGAGCAACATGCTACAATAAGTTTAAAGGAACTAAGTTACCAGATGCTTTAGGATTCTTTAGCGGTAAAAGATCAGTTGCTATAATGACAGCTTTAGCCTCATTAGTTGCAGCATTAGTATTATTCTTTGTATGGCCAGTAGTTTACAATGCACTAGTATCATTTGGTAAGGCTATTGTTTCTACAGGAGCTATTGGATCAGGTATTTATGCATTCTTTAATAGATTATTAATTCCATTTGGATTACATCATGCACTTAACTCTGTATTTTGGTTTGATGTTGCAGGAATTAACGACCTTGGAAACTTCTGGGCTGGAAAGGGTACTTTAGGACAAACAGGAATGTACATGACAGGGTTCTTCCCAGTTATGATGTTTGGTTTACCAGCAGGAGCCTTAGCTATGTATCATACTGCTAAAGATAATAAGAAAAAGGCTGTATATGGATTATTATTAGCAGCTGCTTTATCTTCATTCTTTACAGGGGTTACAGAACCATTAGAATTTGCATTCATGTTCTTAGCTCCAGGACTATATGTAGTACATGCTGCTTTAACAGGTGTATCTGCGGTAATTACTACTTTATTACCAGTAAGAGCTGGATTTAACTTCAGTGCTGGTTTCGTTGATTGGATTTTAAGTTTTAAAGCTCCAATGGCGCAAAATCCACTTTGGTTAATACCAATAGGTTTAGTATTTGCAGTACTTTACTATGTAACATTTAGATTTGTAATTACTCAATTCAATTTAAAGACTCCAGGTAGAGAAGATGATGAAGATGAATTAAGTGAAAATATAGCACTTACTGGAGACATGAATGAATTAGCTAAAGCATATATTGAAGCTTTAGGTGGAAAAGGAAATATAGTGTCAGTAGATAACTGTGTTACTAGATTAAGACTTGGAGTTAAAGACAACTCTATAATTAAAGAAAAGAACTTAACAGCTTTAGGAGCTAGAGGTGTTATAAGACCAGGAAAAGGAAATATTCAAGTAATAGTTGGAACAAATGTACAATTTGTTGCTGATGCTATAAAGGCAGAGTTAAAAAGATAATAAATAAAATAAAATAGAAAAGTAAATTAAGAAGAGGCTGTATTTAGTTTGATTTTAGAAATCAATAAGAATGCAGCCTTTTCGATTCATATATATTAATATATTATAGGTACACTTCATTTATTAATCATTTGAGCTTTATTTCAAGTTTCAGCAAGAATTATATTTTAAGTT
>VSSQ01000893.1_pt1 | contig 13948 bp, 10 predicted proteins | sample 4763081 | NCBI WGS metagenome assembly VSSQ01 (sample SAMN12137344, study PRJNA551015) | bioreactor metagenome | isolation source: SDC9 anaerobic chlorinated ethene degrading culture | place: USA: Knoxville, Tennesee | collected 2015-01-01
GCAGCGCTAATGGGGTAATTTCAAGATATTCATCGTCGGCCAGATATTCCATAGCCTCTTCAAGAGAGAAACGGCGGGGCGGTGCCAGAATCACTTTGTCATCACTTCCGGAAGCACGCATGTTGCTGAGCTTTTTGGTAACAACAACATTCACCACCAGGTCATCCTGACGTATCTGTTCTCCGATTACCTGTCCGGCATACACATTTTCAAAAGGTTCAATGAAAAAGCTTCCGCGATCCTGCAATCTGTTTAGTGAATATGCAATGGCCTGACCAGTCTCCATGGCAATCAGGGCACCATTGCGCGTAACAGGAAAATCACCTTTCCATGGTTCAAAACCTTTGAAACGATGCGAAATAACAGCCTCACCTTCGGTGGCAGTCAACACAACATTTCTGAGCCCGAACAAACCGCGGGCGGGAATCGAAAATTCAAGCCGGGTGCGGTCTCCGCGATTTTCAATATCGGCAATATCACCCTTTCTTTGAGTAACAATATCGATCACCTTACCACTGAAATCAGATTTGACATTGACAGTCAGCCATTCAATAGGCTCGCATTTCACACCGTCAATTTCCTTGACAATAACTTTGGGCTGACCTACCTGCAGTTCATAACCTTCGCGACGCATGGTTTCGATCAGAACACTCAAGTGAAGCACACCACGTCCGTAAACCAGCCATGAATCTGCCGAAGCGGTTTCTTCAACACGCAATGCGAGATTCTTTTCAGTCTCTTTGTACAGGCGGTCACGCACATGACGCGAGGTCACAAATTTTCCGTCTTTACCATAGAAAGGAGAATTGTTGATGGTGAACTGCATTGAAATGGTAGGTTCATCTACCTGAATCGGAGGCAGCGGTTCGGGATTTTCAGCATCGGCAATGGTATCACCGATCTCAAATTCCTGAGGCCCGAAAACAGCAACAATTTCACCGGCTGAAATCTCAGTTTTGATCCGTTCTTTTCCCAGCCCTTCAAAAATGTATAATTCCTTGATCTTCGATCTGAAAATACTTACGTCTTTTTTGCAGATAGCAATTTCATCGGTGAATTTGATTGAACCCCGTAAAATACGTCCCACAGCAATCCGCCCTGTGTATGTAGAGTAATCAAGCGATGTGATCATCATCTGCAGATTGCCTTCAGGAATCTTTGGTGCAGGAATCCGTTCAATAATAAGATCAAGCAGATAGCTAACATCTTCTGTTTCTTCCTTCCAGTCAGGTCCCATCCAGCCTTTTTTGGCTGAGCCGTACACCGTCGGAAAATCAAGTTGTTCGCTGCTGGCTCCCATCGAAAACATCAGTTCGAAAACCTGCTCCATGGCCCATTCCGGATTGCAGTTCGGTTTATCAACCTTGTTGATTACCACAATGGGTTTCAGATTCAGTTGAAGAGCTTTCTCCAGAACAAAGCGTGTTTGTGGCATCGGACCTTCAAATGCGTCAACTACGAGCAAAACGCCGTCGGCCATGTTGAGCACTCTCTCCACTTCGCCACCGAAATCAGCGTGGCCCGGAGTATCGATGATATTTATTTTAAATCCTTTGTACCGGACCGAGACATTTTTTGCCAGAATGGTAATCCCACGTTCACGCTCCAGATCATTGCTGTCGAGAATCAACTCGCCCATATCCTGATTATCACGGAATAATTTCACCTGGTGCAACAAACGATCTACCAGCGTGGTTTTCCCGTGGTCAACATGCGCAATAATCGCAATATTTCTGATTTTCACTTTATCAAGCATCCTTTTTTCAAATAAGGGCGCAAAGGTACGATTAATTTTCGCAGGAGAGAAGTTAAATAGCTAAAATTCAAACTTCATCAATGTTTTCCGGCCAGACTTCTTAAGTCGGAACCGGAGGCTGCCTGGAAAATTTCAAGCCCGAAATACTGTGTTGAGGCCAGAATGTGATCGAAAATATCGGCCATAACAACTTCGTATTTTTCCCAGTCCTTCTCAACCGAAAAAGCATAAACCTCTATCGGAATACCGTCATCGGCCGGTGGAAGCTGTCTCACCATAGTGATTTCATTGTGATTGAACGTCGGGATGCTTTTGAGATATTCGAGCAGATATATGCGATATATTCCGATATTTGTCTGTTGTCTGAGATTGATTATTGCTCCGGAATCACTGCTGCTGAGGCTGTTTATCTCGTCCAGTTCCTTTTGCTTTGATTCAATATAACTGCTTATAAGATCAATTTTTCTGAATTTCTCCAACTCTTCTTCTGTCACAAAATGGATGCTGCCAACATGGATATTTACCGGCCGCTTGATGCGGCGACCCGGGCTCTCCTTCATTCCGCGCCAGTTCTGAAACGAATCCGAGATCATTCCATAGGTCGGCACATAGGTAAATGTGTTGTCGAAATTTCTGACTTTCACACTCGACAGGGTGATTTCAACAACTTCACCGTCAGCCTTGCATTTGTCAACTGTGATCCAGTCACCCAGCATCACCATATCGTTGGATGAAAGCTGAACTGAGGCAACAAATCCAAGAATAGTGTCCTTGAACACCAACAGTAACACTGCAGATACGGCTCCCAGACCACCAAGCAGATAGCCCGGTGTTTCGCTCAGAAGAATTGACAGAATCAGAATGGCCGCAATAAATCCGCCGACAATTTTGACAACCTGCAGATACCCTTTCACTGGCTTGAAACGTGATTTCTCCGTATTCAGATATTTCTCGTAGAAACTGTCAAGCAACGCATATCCTGCAGTAAGCATGAACAGGATCAGCACAACTTCGGATGATCTTCTTATTGTAATAATCCAACCAGCATGATGCGGAATGGCATAAGGAATCAGCTGATAGATAACTATCATCGGAATAACATAGCTGATGCGTCTCAGGAATTTTCTGCTTACAAAAATGTCGTCGTAAACTCCCGGTGTTCTTTTTACAATCGACCGGATAATTCTGAAAAGAATGAATTTGCTGATGTAATAAATCACTAGTGCAAGCATGCCAAGAACCAGCAGCAGCACCAGTGTTGTCAATGCACCGACAGGAAGCCAGTCAATCTGAATGGACGACATCTTCGCCGATGTCCATACAAACAACTCGCTGAAAGCAGTGAAATCATTCATTATTTATCCTCCATAAACATCGGATCCCAGGGCGGCAACAAAATGGATTTCTGTTTCAGGATTTCCTGAATATTTTCAGGAACATATTTTTTATTGATCACCAGACGGAACATATATTCATTAAACCATTGGTCGGTCATGATAAGATGGCCGCCGTCAAAACCAATGCTGCCCCATGAATTTTCGAGCAGCCATTTCACCGGCTTTTCAGACTCATCAACATCTGCAGCAACCAATGTCATTCCGTGTGTACTTCCGCTTTCGAATGTCTCAATACGCTGTTTTTTGTCCATGGTAAAATCAATTCCATACAGACTTTCGTAATCATAATTCTGCATGTCGAGTGTGCTGGAATTCTTGTCGTATTGTTTGCCGACGTCGCACGAAAAGTACATGGCTTCACCGGCTTTGATGCTTTCAAGTGCCATCGCTTTCAGTTCTGCCACCGGAATATTGATATATTTCCAGTTGGTTCCTTCCTGAACATTCCTGTCGTACTGAATCTCATACAGTTTGTAGTATTCGCGCGAAGGATCATCCATGAACATGATGTAATCGGCCGTGTTGATATCCAGCACTTCTTTGAAAAATGAAACAGGTGTATATTCCTTATACTCACCAGCTGTTTTGTTTTTATCGATGAACCGGTATTTAAAAGTTGCCGGCGGTTCGCCGAGATTGTACACCAACACCTTGTATACATCCGACAACATGGCAATCTTCATTTGCTGGATTTCTGCTGCAGACTTTTTGGCCTTAATTGCCTCACGAAGTTTCAGTGCATCCTGACGAAGCAGAGTTGTCAAAACCGACGACATGTAGCGGGTGTCGTTGCTGCTTTTTGTTTCAGGCATAATTTCAGCTGGCACCAGACCATACTTGTTTACAAGATTGGCAAATCCGCCCCAGACACCGCCGTCGCCGATGGCATTTTTCAGAAGCCATTCAACTTTGCGGTCATCGAGTGGTTTGTCTGCCGTTTCAATGATTCCTTCGAGAAACAGATTCGCTTTTTCAAGCTGATCGTAGAAAAACAGATAGTTCTGCGAAAACTCAAAATCAGCCAGGTTGTATTTTGTAATTACCATTGGCCGGTAAACATTCAGACTTGCAAACAGCCAGCACCGGCCCGAACTTTTCTGATCGGTAATTCCGGCCGATTTCACACGGTACTTAAAATATGAATCCGGCTTAACCGAATTTGAATTATCCAGCGTGAGCGATTTCAGGTCGTTACTGGTCAACGCATTCATAACCGCTTTATCGGGTTTTGATGCATTGAAATTGTCCTGAAGTTTTTTCAATACGTCAGATGAAATATTCTGCGCTGATGCAAGCATTGGCAGCATCAACATCAGGAAAACGATAATTCTGCTCTTCATGTAAAATGTGTTTTGCTGCGAAATTAGCAATAATCCGCATTATATCAAAATACACGATCAATTCAGAGATAAATGGGGGAAATAATCTGTAACCGGCAGAGCCAACTCTTTATTTCCGTCTTAACCTCTTCTTCTTTTTTTATGAGCAACCGGAACGCTTTCATCAACGGGATCTTTCTCGTTTGCATACACCTTCTTCCACATCTCGTATTCCCCTTGTGAAATCTGCTTTTCAGCATATGCACGCTCCAGCTTGTTCAATTTGTCAGTTTTCTTCTTGGTGTTTTCCTTTGCTTTCATTTACCCTCCTTGCAGAAAAATTAAGCTTTCATTATGTTATTAACTGTCAGCTTGTTCTGTGTGATGCAAAGATAATATCAAAATGCAAAGTATGAATTCTTTATCTATAATTTAAATATGTCTGTCTATCGAATTTCCCGATCATTAGGAATTAAACAGGGAATAAATATATATAAAAAACTGCATTTTTTAGCTGTGTGCATATTTTAATGCTATTCAAAAAAAACAATTACAAGTGACATAATTTGTTAACAATCGCAAATCTGTATATTCAAAATGCATTAACTTTACAAAAAGAAATTATGCGCATATACTGTTTCTGGTTGGTGATTTCTCTTGCTGGGTCGTTTTTATCATGCAACAATACGGAGTTTCAAAAAACTCCGTGTAAATCATTTTCAACTGAAATCCTCGTCTATGCAAAAGACAGCACAGGCATCTTTACCTACAATCCGCGAAACGGCGAAAATAAACGGATTTTGTCCATTCAAAAGGAAATTGTTCCGGAAACATTCAGTCTGATCAATGATTCCCTCCTGACTTTTACCACTCTTGAAAGCATGAAGCCTGATTCTGTTTTGAGCGAACGGATATCTACCGACACAAACAAAGTAAAGCATTCGTATTTATCAGCCACATATTATTGGGTTGTTACAGAAAAAGTGCACCTGATAAGCCTTTCAGACGTCCGGCACTATATCCCACAGATAAACGAATATTATGTGCATGGCTTTCAGTCACAGAAATTTTCCACTTTCGGATTTCCCGGAATAATGACTTTTTGCATTCCGGATACAATCACTGAGCATGGCAGATACTATATAAACGATGACTCCTGTGAGAGATATTTTTTCGAAGTGAGACAATTTGAAAAATTTGACCATCTGTATTCCGAATCAAAAACAATCAATGGTGTAAAACTTGTGACTTACCGGGGAAATCTCATTCTTATGGATGAAAATCGTATTGCCGGAATCCATCATTATAAAGGAGAATTCAGCCAAAAAGCATCAGAGATTGGATATTATTCACCAGATATTTCTGACAACGGCAGATTTTGCACTTATTTTTACAAGTCCCACCTCAATTTGGACAAGCGTTTTATTAATGCATATTCTAAAGATGGTATTTTCATTCTTGGCGGAAAGACCGGAAAGCAAACACGTATTGAAGGCCCGGAATACATTACACCAAAATTATCAGCGAAAGGACATTTTTTAGCTTGTGGCAGCAAAAAAGAATATTATGAATACAACTATTCAATATCTGAATTGATAACGGTTTTCAATTTAATCAACAATACTCACACCTGCATTGGCGAAGGCAATTATTATGAATGGACTCAGAAATAACATAGTCATAATATATGATTGAACTCAACTCTTGCCGAAAAAACGTACTTTTACAAAAAATCAGACCGATGCGCATTCTCACTTTTCTGCTGTTTTTATTGCTTTTCATTTTTGCTTCCGCTCAACAAAAGACGCCGAAAAACATCATCATTTTCATTGCCGATGGCGGCGGATACAACCAGATGATGTGCACCGATTTTTATTTGTACGGCGACTATCCAAAATCGCCCATGGCCTCATTCCCGGTGCAGCTGGCCATGAGCACATATAACGGTTCGCTCCAGTCGCAGGGTGCCACCTGCTACGACAGCAAAAAATTCTGGACCGGTTTCAGTTATGGCATTGCCGGTTTCACCGAATCGGCAGCGTCGGCCACGGCCATGGGAACCGGTTTCAAAACGCACAACAGCATGATCGGGATGAACCTCGACGGAAATCCGGTCACCAACATCATGGAAATCGCACATGCAAAAGGAAAGAAAACAGGCGTTGTTACGTCTGTACCGTTCTGCCACGCTACTCCGGCCGGGTTTTCAACGCATTCAAAATCGAGAAACGGTTTTTCGGAAATCACGTTCCAGATGCTGAATTCGGGCACTCTCGATGTTGTGGGCGGATCGGGACATCCGTATTTCGACAACGACGGAAATGCTGTCCAGGTGCCATTTACAAAGTATATTGACACCACTTCCTGGGTTAATCTGAAATCAGGCAGCGGCAATATTAAATGGTATTATACCGAAAACCGCAACAATATTAAATTGCTGGCCAATCAGAAAAACGCTCCTGAAAAACTTTTCATGCTGGCGCCGGTATCCGGCAATCTGGCTGAGGCAAGAACCGGCACATCGCTCGTGCCGTTTGACATTCCGGTAAAACAAAGCATCCCGACTCTTGCAGAAATGTCGCTCGCCGCACTCAATACATTAAGCACAGGTCCCGATGGCTTTATTCTGATGGTCGAAGGGGGCTCAGTTGATTGGGCCGACCACGACAATTGCCTGCCCCGAATGATTGAAGAATACAGCTGGTTCTACAACACCGTCGATTCAGTTCAGCAATGGCTGAAAGAAAAAGGGCTGCTCGAAGAAACACTCATCATTGTAACCAACGACCACGAATGCGGCTATCTCTGGGGTCCCGGCTGCGAAGGTTCAACTTTTGTGACTCCCAAAAACAATGGCAAAGGGAAAATCCCGGAGTATAAATATTACAGCACCAATCACTCAAACACGCTGGTGCCCTTCTTCGCCAAAGGTCCTTCTTCGGACATTTTTTACTCGCTGGCTGACGAGACCGACAGCGTGCGTGGCTCCTACCTGACAAATTCCGAAATTGCCATCGCCGTAAAAATGCTTTGGGGAACAACTTCGGAAATAATTCTTTCGTCTTTGACAGAAAATGAAATCAGTCTGATGGTCACACTTCCATGTCCTGATGCCAAAATCCAGTGGATCATGAACGGACGTCGCGTCGATGGAGCCAACTCTGCACAATTTTCTGCCAACCTGAGTGGTTATTCAACAAAAGTTGTTTTTCACTGCGAAGTAATCTGCGGTGACACAAAATACATGACCAAGCCTTATGAAATCAATCCTTAGAGTTTTTGCAATAATTCTGATCACGCTATCTTCGTTTGCAGCCAGTGCACAAAACGATGACATCGGCAGTGGTCTGAAAAACCATCTGTTTACAGGAGGCTCTCTGGGCCTTACTTTTGGCAACGAAACCAATATTGAAGCCGCCCCGCTTTTCGGATATCATTTGTCCAATGTTGTCAGCTTCGGAATTGGTGGCAGCTATCAGTATTTCCATTCGAGATATTACAACGAGAGCATGAATATTACAGGAGGTCGGGCCTTTTTTCGCATACATCCACTGAGGCCGGTTTTCCTTCATGCCGAGTATCAGGTACTGACGTATAAGACGAATATTTTCAATGCACCGACTTATGAGGTTCAGACGATTGTTGCTGAAGGATTGCTGGTTGGTGCCGGCTACCGCGAATACCTTTCCGACCGGCTGAGTACAACAATTATGCTGCTGTATGACCTGAATTACACAAAGTACTCACCATATTCCAACCCGTTGTTCCGCTTTGGCATTGAGTGGGCCTTCCCGGTAAAAAAATAAATTTTTGCCCGATTTAAAAGAAAAGCCACAGAATCATTGAACTGTTGCTGATACTGATTCCCGTTGCTTGAAACAAAAATCCAAATACAATTCTTACTTACATCATTCCTTCACAAACCACAACACTTTCACACCACCGCTGCCGGTAATGCGCAGCATGTAGGTCCCCGATGCGTATGAGCTGAGATTTAGATTGAGGCTGAGGTTGAGGTCGGCGAGGTCGTTGAAAACAGTTTCGCGTTTGATACCGGTCATGTCGTACAAATCGATGGTGAGCTGCTGTTCGTTTTCCGAAACCCCGGTGAGTGTGGCGCTGCTGCCACAGGGATTGGGATTGATCCAGGCTCCTATAGGCAGCTCTGTGGCTGCGGCTGTATCATCGGTGAAATATTAAAATTGAAACTACAGATTTGAATACAATGCAAGCCATTTCTTAATAGAATTCACCTCTCTCAAAAAAACATCACACCCTTTGCCTTGCGTCCCCAGACCGTTAACTGACGGAAACCGACCATTTGGCAAAAAATTGCTATTTTTACACTTCAATAATGTGGAAAAAAGCTCAGCACTGCATCCTGAATGACAAATTAACCGAGTCATGAAAACACAAATTCTATCTTTAGCCATTATGCTCGTGCTGAGCATTGCCGTCGCAAGCCCTGTTTTTTCGCAGGCCGGCGGAACCATCAAAGGAACTTTAGTTAACAGCGTCACGAAAGATCCCGTGCCTTATGCCAACGTTTATGTTAAATACGGGGATGATCTGATTGGCGCCCAAACTGATGATAATGGGAATTTCACCATCAAACCCGTTCCTCCCGGAGTTTATTCTGTCAATTTCAAATGTGTGGGATTTACAGATGCAATTGTTACGGACGTCAGAATCATGCAGGATAAGATTACTTTCCTCAACGAAGTTGATATTGTTTATGGAATAAACGTTTTTAATGATACCACGATTGTAAATATTTTCGGTGACCCTTTAATTGATCCGGAAACACCCAACATGGATATCATTACCCATGATCAGCTTGACGATATGGTTTCCTACAACAACATCAACAAACTTGCTTCAATTACGGGCAGTGACATTCAGGTAAGTGATGATGACCATGAAATATACTTCAGGGGTTCACGTTCCGGCGATGCTCTTTATATCATTGACGGAATGAGAATGATTAACCCGAACGCACTTTGTCCATCGCTCGCTATTGGAACAATGGCTGTCTATACCGGTGGCGTACCCGCCAAATACGGCGATTTCACAGGAGGTGTTATTGTAATTGAAACACAGAGCTACTTTGAGTGGCTGGCGGCACAGGAATCGGAACGATTGAGAAATGGTGGTTTTTAAAATCTGAACATATGCAGTTTCTGTTAAACAGGACAAACAAAAATCTATCGGATGAGGAGCTGGTTGCCCGCTACGTCGAAAACGGGAATCCCTCTGCCATAGGTGTCCTGTTTGACAGATATGCACGACTGGTCATGGGAGTTTGCCTCAAATATCTGAAAGATGAAGACGAAGCGGCCGATACAACCATGAACATCTTTAAAAATCTGATGGAAACACTGGGCAATTACGATGTAAGATCATTCAAGGCATGGTTGTATACATACGCCAAAAATGAATGTCTGATGAAACTCCGCAAAGTGAAACCGGTGATTTGCTCCATCGACAAAGTGGCATTTGGCCTCGCGGGTGAAGAAGAAGACGAAGAACGGATCGACCTGCCGATTGAACAACTGCAGAATGCCATTGCCTCCCTGAAGAATGACCAACAGGTCTGCATTCAGATGTTCTACCTCGACAATCTCTCGTATAACGAAATCAGCGATAAAACGGGATATAGCTGGAAAGAGATCAAGAGTCATATACAGAACGGGAAAAGAAATTTACGAAACATTTTAATCAGCACCGGAAATGAATAACAAGACTTACATATCGCCCCCGGAACAAGAGGACGATCCTTTCCTGAGAGATGCTCAGGAAGGCTGGGCCCAGTTCCCCGGCGCACAGTCACGGTGGTGGAAGAAAAAACTGCAGTTCAATCTGTTCCTCCTCGGTAAATCGTGGAGCGTGCTTCCCGCCGTGGGAAAACTCGCCGTTGGGACTCTCACTTCGGTTGCCATCATAACTGTGGCTGCCGTCACAATACCATTCAATTTCAACAAGGAGCAACCTGTCATCGTACAACAGGAAAAATATCCATCTCAGAAAAACACAGAAACACTGACTGAAGAAAAGACAGAAGAAAACTTGCAGGATAGCAAGGACCTGTCATTAGCTGAAAATCAGAATGAAACTGAAACCAGAACAATTGCCGCTTTTGACCGCAACATACCGCTGCCGGTCTCTGACTATGAAGCTGAAAACACCATTTTCTTCAGCGCCGATGCTCAGGAAGATCTTGATGAAATGGCCGGTACGGATAAAAAGAATTTCGAAGCAACAGGCAGGATCAGTCCGCTCGAAGCAAAAAATGTGAAAATGGATAATTCAGCTTTCGATGATGCATTGCCCTATATCTGGGTTGATCAGTACCGTTTGCTGGACTATGATGCACTCAACGCAGATATTCCCAGGCCGGCAGCAACCACCTCGACTGCAGGATTAGAACCACGATACAGCAATCGCGAAGAAAAGAAAGAATCAGACGCTTCTGTATCTGTTGATACCATTTCCTACAAAACTTTTGTCGGGGATGCCCTGATAAAAGTGAAATATGGAAATTATCCGGAAGCGGAGTATCAATTCAAAAAGCTGCTTACGCAAAAACCTGCCGACGAAAACGCTCTTTTCTATCTTGGATATTGTTCGTATCAGCAAGGCAACTACACTCAGGCTCTGGGCTATTTTGAAAAAACAAAAAAATCGACTTACAAGGCCTTTGCCAGCGATGCCGACTGGTATCTGGCCAACATTTACCTGAAAACGGGAGAACGGACAAAAGCAAAAAACATGTTCAAAAAAATTGAACGTCAGGAAGGCAGTTATAAAGACGACGCGGAAAAAATGCTGGAAAAAGAATTCAATGAATAAATGGCTGCTCACCGGGTTTTTCATTATTACAGGACTGATGGCTCATGCTCAGTCTATAAGCGGAACAATCACTTCGGCTGATGGAAAACCGGTTGCAGGTGTTCATGTTTTTTGCGAAGGGGCCAATGCCGGTGAAGTTTCCGATGCAAACGGCCACTACAATTTCAACCCCGGAGGCTGCAACAGAATTGTGTTCAGACATATTCATTACAAGCAGCAGATTCTGCCGGTGGAAAATCTGAGAAAAAGCCCGGATGTCGTTCTTGAGGACACCATTTACCTTTTCAACGCCGTTGATATTTATTCAAAACCGGTGATTGAACTGCTGCCGGATACGCCCATTTTTGTGAACGATTATGAAATATGCGACGACAGGATATTCATTTGTGCATTTTATCAGCGAAAACTCAATCAACCGGTTCTGCTCTATACTGATCTGAACGGACGAGTGGTTGATTCGGAAACGCTCTCTGAAACCGGCGATCTGTACAAGGATCCTGAAGGTGCCGTGTATGTGACTCAAAAAGATTATGCATATCAACTTTTCACAGACAATAACCGGATTTCGTTTTCGGAGGCATTCGAATCAAAGCATGTGATTGCCGCACGCGAACACTGGACGCATTCGGTTGGTGACAGCATCATTCTTCAGTATTATTATTTCAAAAATCAGGGCGTAGGCTATTTTGTAAGGCAGATGCCCGACGACAGTGCCCGGTTGTTCCTTGAGTTCATTGATGAAGATGCCTACGACCGCATGGCCTGGGGGCCGTATTTCGATGGCAACGAATTCGATCAGCGTTTCGAAGAGCTGATAGTTTACAAGCCGGTTCAGATTCCGATATTTTTTCGGAAAGACGATATCGTTGCATTCAATTTTATTCTCTGGAAAATCCAGTATTTCGATCATCAGGGAAATCTGCTGAACGAAGTTGATATGCAATATGGCGACAAGAAGAAGATCCAGCGCGAAATTTATTATGATGATTCATCGGGTAAATACTACGGACGCGAAATCCGAAACGGGCTCAACAACCTGATTGAAATTGATGTCACAACGGGGAAAATGATAAAATTCTTTTCCTTTAAAGGTTATCCTCACATTGAAAAGCTGTGTGTGTCAAATGGCGTTTTATATTTCATCTACAAAGATTACAGCGGAGATGAATACAAGCGTTTGTACAAAAGTCCGCTGATTAACATGGTGGCGGGAAGATGAGATCAGTGGTCAGTGGTCAGTGATGTGGAAATGTGGAAATGTGAAAATGTGGAAATGTGGGAATGTGAGCCTGTCTCAGGAGTGGTAAGTAGTCAGTGATGTGGAAGTGTGAAAATTTGAAGATGTGGAAATGTGAAGATGTGGGAATGTGGGAATATGAGCCTGTCTTGGCAGTGAGCAGTGAGTAGTGAACGGTGAACGGGATCTGTGAAAATGTCCCGCTTTCAGCGTGATAAATTCCAAAGTGGAAATACAAGCTAATCTGAAAGCAATATGAGCTGAGGATAAGGTTTGGGTTGAGTGATGAGTGTGGAATCACAGGTGAGGATTGATAGACAATTTCAGGTGAAAAATCCTGTTTTTTGCGTAAGTTTGCAATTCAAATAGATAATAATGGCAATTGTAATTTTCCTGTTGCTGCTGGTCAATGGTGTCTTTGCCATGTTTGAAATTGCCATGGTTTCATCCCGGCGGGCGCGATTGCAGGAGCGGGCCTCGAAAGGAAGTAAGGGCGCAAAAATCGCACTTAAGCTACTGAAAGATCCAGACAAAATGTTTTCCGCCATTCAGGTTGGCATCACCCTTATAGGAATTGTGAATGGCGCCCTCGGTGGAATTTCCTTTGCCGATGATCTGGTTCCTCACATTGCTTCTATTCCCGGGCTGGAAAAATACGCAGCGACAATTTCCATGCTTATTGTCATCGGTCTGATCACCTATCTTTCTCTTGTAATCGGCGAACTTGTGCCAAAAACGCTGGCGCTGAACAATGCAGAATCCATAGCCGTTTTTCTTTCACCTTCCATGAATCTGCTCAGGCGGATCATGTATCCGGTTGTTTGGCTGCTTTCTGTTTCAACAAGAATTATCCTCAAACTGGTTGGAATAAAAAAACGGAATGACCCGCCTGTTACTGACGAGGAAATCCGGATAATGCTCAAACTTGGCTCTGAAAGCGGCGTTTTCAATAAGGAAGAGTCTGTTTTAATGAACGAGATTCTGCGTTTCGGAGATAAAAAAGCAGCACAGGTTATGACTCAGCGTCATGAGGTTGACTTTATTGATCTGAAATCGACCGCTGCTGAAATCATTGAAATGGCCGGAAAATCAAAATTCTCCCGGTTGCTGGTAATTGATGGATCCATTGATCATATTGCTGGGGTTGTTTCAGTTCATGACATTCTTCTTCAGTTTATTGCGAAAAAAACTGTCCGTTTGAAAGAGCTGATATCAGATCCGGTCTATATTCCGGAGCAGATGCTGGCCGTTCGTGTGATTGAACTTTTTCAGCGTTCAAAAAATCACTTCGGGGTGGTGGTTGATGAATACGGCACCATGTCGGGGATTGTCACATTGCACGATCTGATTGAAAACATCATGGGCGATCTGCCTTTGCTCGACGAAGTGT
>VSSQ01000063.1_pt2 | contig 13907 bp, 13 predicted proteins | sample 4763081 | NCBI WGS metagenome assembly VSSQ01 (sample SAMN12137344, study PRJNA551015) | bioreactor metagenome | isolation source: SDC9 anaerobic chlorinated ethene degrading culture | place: USA: Knoxville, Tennesee | collected 2015-01-01
TATTTTTTATCTTATTTTTATTCTATTTTTAATTTATTTTTTATCTTATTTTTATAACTTTTTTAATAATCTAAATATCATAAACTTTTTAAATAATTAATACTGTCAATTAGGGGGGATTCATCATTAATTTCTAGGATATATTTTCCTTTATAGTTATTTTTTTTATATAATTTGATAATTTTATCGAAATTTATTTTTCCATTTCCTAACCCTAAGTGTAGATCTTTTTCAAGGAAATTATCAGATAAATGGATGTGTTTCACTGAATCAAAATATATGTCTTCTTCTTTATAACCCATAGTCGAAGCATGTCCTACATCTAATGTCATAAACATATTGATTTCTAAAAGCAATTTGTTTAATTCAAAAATGTCTTGATGTATCAACCAATTACTATTTGGCATATTTTCTACAGTAGCCATAACTCCATTATCTTCTCCATATCTCCCACATATTTCTAATGACTCTTTACAAGTAGATAGTATTTTATCATTATACTTATGTCCTAAAATGTTCATACCAGAAGGATGTATTACAACAATGTTGCTATCTATATTGTTAGCTAAATCAATAGAATTTTTTATCTCATTTATTGAAGCTTTTTGTATAGAACTATTTAGAGATGCTATATTCATATCTGTTATTGGGCAATGTATTGTATATCTAAGATTATAAGAATTCATCGCTTCAATATTAATTGAATCATTTGGATACTCATTCATTATTTCTAAATGTTTAATCCCTAAATTTTCAGCAAATTCTAAGCTTTTATAAAGATTTTTATCATTAATTGATGATGATGAAACTCCTATTTTCATATAAAATACCCATATTTATTTAAATAGCTAATTATTTCGGATGTTATATTTAATATTATTTAAAGATATATATTTATCTTATTTTCTCTCATTAATATTTTCTATAGCTTTTAAATCATATTTTTAAAATTTTATTTATTAATATTTGTATTATTATTATTATCATCATTATGTTTCAGTATCTGAACAACTTCGATAATTTTTAAATTTATTATTGTGGGATTTTAACTAATTTTAAATATTTATTAAATAATTTTTAAGTTTATATGAATTTTAAGATTTAAAATGGTTTAGAAAGAATGTTCAAGGGATAGAAAGATTATATTTCAGCTATCCTTCTACCATTATGAGTTTTCCCGATGATGGGTCTTTGTATACTTTTCCCATTTCTACGTATCCTTGTCCTGAGCTTTCGGTTGAGTTGGGTGTGTCGTTGAGTTCTTTTCCTTGGTTTACTTGTGATACTTTTTGCATTTCTTTCATTGTGTTTTGTTTTTCTTCTGCTGTCATGTCGCTGAATACTACGCTTTGCATGTTCCATGACATTACTAGGAATACTAGTAAGCCTACGGATATTACTAGCATGGCATCTACTAGGTTTGTTGTTCCGGCCATAGGGTCTTCTTCAACTCTTGAAGAACTTCTGTTTTTCCTATCTTTTCTCGCCATGAGTTTACATCTCCTATTTTTTTTGTATAATATAATTTTTTACAATCTTTTTTTGGATTTTTTTTATGTTTTGTTTTGTGTTTTTCCTTTTTAGTTGTTCATGTATTCTAGGATGGCGTCTGATAGTGCGTCTAGGTTGGATAGGTAGTCGTCGTACCATCTTCTTCTGATTTTGGATACTAGGTATCCGACTGCTCCTGCTCCTATTCCTACTACGGTTGTGTCGAATGCTACTATTATTGCTTGTGATAGTGCTGTTACATCTCCGCTTCCTAGTGCGGCTAGTCCTGGTCCCATTGGTATTAATGTTCCCATTAGTCCGAGTGTGGGGCCTATTCTTGTGACTATGTCTGTTTTTTCCACTATTTTGTCTATGTGGTTTTCTTCACTTTCAATGTATTTGTTTGCTAATGCTTGTCTTGATTTTTCTTTTAAGCTTTCAGATGAAGCCAACTCTATTAAAATATTTTTCTGACTTTTAGGAATTATTGATTCACTTATAACTTTTTTAACTTCTTCAGAATTTTCTGAAGCAGAAATATCATATATTAGATCTTTTATAGTGTTAGCAGGTATTTTTTTTCTGCTAGTATATTCTGAAATTAAACCTCCTAGAGTTATAACTGCATATACTACAAAAATCAACAATATAACTATTACTGGTATTAATAAACTTTGAGAAATAACATTCAAACCAGAAGTTAAAATATCACTCCCAGGAATACTTGTAACCATCTTAAAATCACCTTATTATTATTAAAAATTATTATTAAAAATATTAAATCATTGAGTGTTCTTAATTATTTAGATAACTTATTTTTTTATTTATTATTCTACCTAAAACTATTAATCCTAAAAACAATAATAATGCTAAGATTAATGAGCTTGTTGACTCAATTGAAATGTCTCCCATTGGTTTTGCTAAAACACTACTTATATTTGGAAGAATTAATGAAGATACGAGGAAGTATAGTCCTAAAAAAAACATGAAGTTTCCAAGAACAACGGGGTATGGTTTTTTAACTAACTTATTAAATAAATTTGCACCAAAATATGAAGCAATTATTATTATCATTAAAGCTAATGCTGCATATTGACTTAAATTGAATGGAGTTAATCCTATTGTTGGAGCCACTATTAATATACTCACTACTATTGATAAAAAACAGCACGGACATGGAGCAATAATTGCGATTGCAGCTGGCTTGGATGTATTTTTTTCATGTATTTTCCACTCTCTTATTGTTAAAACACCTGAAATAATCATAATTGCTGCCATAATTAAGAAAAATCCACTATTGTATGTGTACATTATTCCTGTTATTTGAGAAGAATAAAATGACGCGATTGTAGTGATTATAAGAACTCCTATTCCATAACTTATTACTATAACTGCCAATGCTTTTTTTGAAAAATGAGCTAAGCCAGAAGCAAGACCTATTTTTAAACCAAAAACTAAAATCGCTGATAATACACCTAATTGCCATAATATTGCTATTATATCCATTTTTTATACCTCCTTTTTTATTATATATCTCAATATATATAAAGTTAATTTAACTTTTTTTCAATTCTAATTGAAAATCAATTTGGAAGTATATTTCAATTTTTAAATATTTATTTTAAATTAAATAATTTAATTGATTAATTAATTTTAAGATATAATAAAATAGATAAAATTAGCCTAAAATTCTTTTAAATTGTATAAACTTCTTAAAAATTTCTATTAAGGTATTAGCATTAAAAAATTTACTTTAAAAATATAATATTTTTATAAAGGAATTTTAAATTTTATTAATTTTAAATCAAATTTTTTTAGAAAGCTATGTCAATAAAATATTTACTTTAGAAAGAATAATTTATTAGAAAGAATAATTTTTATTTCTTTATAAAACTATTTTGATTATTATAAAAATTTAGTTATTAATGATAAACATTTATATAAAATTAACTAATCAATTAAATTAATATCAATTAAATTAATAATATATATTTATGATTATATCCGCATTAACTATAATTGGAGAATAATAATGTTAACAAAAAGAATAATTCCATGTTTGGACTGTGATCTTCAAGTTCCAGAGGGTCGTGTTGTTAAAGGGGTTGAATTTAAACAGATTAAATATGCAGGCAATCCTGTTGAGTTAGCTACAAAATATTATGAAGAGGGGGCTGATGAAATTGTACTTCTTGATATCACTGCTTCAAGAGAAAAAAGAGATACAATGGGTAAGGTTATTAAAAATGTAACTGAAAATGTTTTCATACCTATATGTGTTGGAGGAGGAATCAGAAAAGTTGAAGATTATGTTGAAATGCTTAAAGCAGGGGCAGATAAATGTTCAACTAATACTGCTGCTATACATAATCCTGAACTTATAAATGAAGCATCTGAGGTTGTTGGAACCCAAGCTTGTGTAGTTGGAATTGATGCAAAAAGAAGGTATGTTGATAATCCAAAAGAAAGTAATGATAAAAATATTATAGAAACTAAAAAAGGTTATTGCTGGTTTGATACTAGTATCTATGGGGGAACGAAATTTACTGGTATTGATGCTATTGGATGGGCACAAGAATGTCAAAAAAGAGGTGCAGGTGAAATTTTATTAACTTCTATGGATAGAGATGGAACTAAAGATGGCTATGATCTTGAACTTACAAAAGCAATTAATGATTCTGTTGATATTCCTGTAATAGCTTCTGGAGGGGTTGGAAAACCAGAACACATCTTTGAAGCTTTTAATGTAGCTGATGCTAGTGCTGCTTTAGCAGCAAGTATCTTTCATTTTAATGAATACCCTATTCAAGAAGTTAAAGAGTATTTAAAAGAAAAGAATGTCAATGTTCGATTTTAATTGATGAAAAACTAATTTGTATTATCTTAATGATTAATTAATAAATTCTTACTTATTAATCAATAAATATTTTCAGTTGTTTAAAATGATATTCAATAATTTAATTGATTTAAAAATCACACAAAGTTCTGGTCAGACATCACAACCTCCTTGGAAAGAGATTAATAATAAATATTGTGATGTAATTTATTTAAATAATAAATCATTAAACAATGTTCCAATTCTTATTAAAGCCTATCAAGAGGATATAGATTTTTTAAATGTTGAATTTGAATTTCCTAATGGTTCTAATTTTACTAAAGACTATGTGAATGATAAATGTATAAAAGAGGAAATTATTAGGATATTTGACTTAGATTTTAATTTAGATAAATTTTACAACTATTTATCTGAGGATTCTAAACTTGAACCTTCATCTGATTTTTCCAGAGGCCTTCGTTTGTTTTTAGCTAAAAATCCATTTGAAGCTATATTGTCTTCTATATCTTCAGCTAATAATTCTATTGTACGATGGACAAAATCTATCTATGCTATTCGAGAAAAATGGGGGGAAAAGATTGAATTTCCATCAGGAGTTTTTAACACATTCCCTTATCCTAAATTGCTTCAATTTATACATGAAGACGATTTAGAGGAATATGAATCTCTTAATGGAAATATTGCTATTGAATCGTGTAATAACAATTTAAAATCCTGTGGAGTTGGTTATAGGGCTCCTTATATAAAAAAAACAAGCGAAATTCTATCTAATGAGGTTAATCTCCTCGAAATTTCAAATATGAAATATGAAGAAGCATTTGAAGAGGTATTAAATTTTCCGGGAGTTGGGCCTAAAGTTGCTGATTGTATTCTACTTTATGGTTATGGATTTAAACAGGCATTTCCAACTGATGTATGGATAAAAAGGATAATTTCATATCTATATTTTAACAATAAGGATGTTTCAATTGATAAAATCCGTGAATTTGGGATAGAAAATTTTGGTGAATATGCAGGATATGTTCAGCTATATTTGTTTCATTATGCACGTAAATCTGGTTTAATGACTAAATTGAAATAAATTGAAATTTATCATTTTAATATTTTAAATAATTTTATTTATTAATTTTTACTAGTGTTTTGATAATTATAAAATATTATAAAATGTAATTTCTCTCTTCCATTAAAGTTTCAAACCATCCAGATATTTTTAAATTTTTAATTTCTTCCATTTTTACCCATTTGAAATCAACATGTTCCTCACTTATTTTAACTTCTAGATTTTTTGAAGAAATATCAACGTTCATAATAAGAGCAATAGTTTTTTTATGAGGGAAATCTTCTTGAACTGCACCTAATAAATCATTTAACTCAATAGAAAGTCCAGTTTCCTCATTAAATTCTCTAATTATGGCGTCATCAAAATCTTCTCCAGATTCAACTTTTCCTCCAGGAAGCTCCCAGCAATTAGGATTTGTTTTAGAATTAGGATGTCTCTTTAATAATAAAATTTTTCCATCTTTTTTTAATAATCCTCTCATTGTTAATCCGTAAGGTTTTTTCATTTTATTCACTCCTTATAATTTTCAACCTTAAAATTGAAAAAGTTTAAATACTATAATTATAATATAATTGATATGTCAGCTAATTGAATTATTATAAAAAAATTTATAATTAATTTATTTTTATATAAAAGTTTATAATCAAAAACTTTATATATTAATTTATAATTAGTTTTATAAATTATTTTTCATGAAATTTTTTAAAAAATTTAAAATAGTGACCTAATGATAGGATAGTTATTTATATGGAATATGTTTTTGATGAAAGTGATTTATTTTATCAATTTATGAAAATCAGTCATAAATTAAGAAAAATGATTCAAAATAAACTTAAATGTTTTGATATTAGTTTTGAACAGTGGCATATGTTATACTTTATATATCAAAATGAAGGATGTAATCAGAAAATGCTTTCAAAAGCTTCAAAAAGAGATACTGGAGCTATTACTAGAAGTTTGAATACTCTTGAAAATAAGAACCTTATCGAAAGAAAAAGTTCTTTCCAAGATAAAAGAGAATTTTTAATATATTTAACAGATAAAAGTTTGAATTTATTTAAAGAAACCTCTAAACTAATGTTACAAAATTCTCAAGAGATTAAAAATATTTTCACTAAAAATGAACTCGAAATGTTATTTTACTTATTGGATAAATTAGATTCAAATTTATAGTTTTCATATAAATTATTATTATAATATTCATTATTTTTTAATTTTTATTTATTTTACTAAGTGTATAGTTGGTATTTTAGATTTTTATTTATTTTACTAAGTGTATAGTTGGTATTTTAGATTTTTATTTAGTATTTAGAATATTTATTCAATTTTTTCCATATTTTGCATGGTTATTTCATGTTTTTGAATATTTTAGATATTCATTGAATAGTTTAATATTTTTTATATTTCTATATAAGTTTTTTATAATATTTTTAATTTAATTCAGAGTATGATTGAAAAATAATTGATATATCAGTAGTTGATATGTCATATATAATAAAAAATCTAAGGAGGTATTAATTGTCGTCTAATGAATCAACTAAAAATGAAGGATTACCTTCGTCTGCATGGTTATTATTTATTGCAATTATCACTGCATTAATGGGTATGGGGTTAATAGGGCCTGTTTTACCAACTCTATCTTCTCAATTAGGAGCAAGTCCAAGTGAAGTTTCTTTATTGTATAGTAGTTATAATCTTGTAATGGCTGTTGGAGCATTGATTACAGGAGCTATATCTACAAGATTGGGTATCAAAAAAGCTTTACTTGTAGGAATTGTTATAATAGGCGTTTTTTCAGCTATTGCAGCTTTTGCAACTAATATCTGGACCATTATTAGCTTACGTGGTATTTGGGCATTAGGGAGTTCCCTTTTCTTTGCTACTGGGCTTGCTGCTATGGTAACTGTTGCAGGAGTTTCAAAAACAAAATCAATTGTTTTGTTTGAAGCTGCTGTTGGAATAGGTGTTGCAGCAGGACCATTAATTGGAGGAATACTTGGACAATTTTCATGGAGATATCCATTTATGGGAATTGGAGTAATGATGGCCATTGTTTTTTTACTATTATTTACTAAATTGCCCAATGTAAAGGAAGATATTGGTACAAAATCAAACACTTCTTTAAAAGAACCATTTCTTGCAATGAAAAATCGGCCGATTGCAGTTCTAGGAACTGCAAATTCTCTTTATAATTTTGGATTTTTTACTTTGTTAGCATATACTCCTTTAATATTAGGATTGGATCCATTTGATATTGGACTTATATTTTTAGGTTGGGGTATTCTTCTTGGAATTTCATCTTATTTCATAGCTCCTCGTCTTGAAAAAAAATTTGGGACAATTAAACCATTATATGTGATGTTAATTATCTTCACGGCTCTTCTTTTAGTCATGGGTATTTTTACATCTAATTTGCTAGTTATATCTGGATGTATAATTGTTTCTGGATTACTGTTTGGAAATAGTAATTCTTTGTTTACTAATGCTGTAATGAATTCCTCTTCAATTGAAGCATCAACTACTTCTGCTGCATTTAGTTTTTTACGTATGATAGGTGGAGCTATTGCTCCTTTTTTAGCAGGAATCCTAGCTGAGATTTATGCTCCTAATGTACCTTTCATTGTTGGGAGTTGTTTTGTTATAAGCTCTATTATAGTTATAATGTTAAATAGGAACCACATTAATTTAAAACCTATAATTAAAACTGATAAATCAGACCAAACATTAAAAGTAAAAGATTTCATGGTTTCAAAAGTTATTTCTATAAAACCTGGTGCTGAAATTAAAGATTTACTAAAATTATTTGCTAAACATAATATTGGTGGAGTTCCTGTTGTTAATAATCAAAATAAATTGATTAATATGATAAGTGATGGAGACATTATACGCTATCTAGCTCCAAAAGAATATTCTTCTCATGATTTTATATATAGTATTCTTATTGAAGAAGGAGAGACAGAACATGAAGTTATTAATAATAAAATAACGGATAGTATTGATAATTTAATAACTAAAAGAAGATTATACTATTTAAATGAAAACGACATATTAGAGAAAGCTATCAGAATCCTATCTCAACATGAATTTAAAAAACTACCTGTATTGAACTCAGATAACCAAGTTATTGGTATTATTAGTAGAAGAGATGTTAATAATAATTTAATGAAGATTTTATCAAATATATAGGATAATATTGGATATATTATTTTTATATTATTTTTATATTATTTTTAAATCATTTAAATTATTTTTTTATATTTTTTTATATTTTTTATTTATTCTTTTATTACTCTTTAATTGTTTTATTATTACTTTTTATTTATTCATTTTTTGCATTTTCTTTGTTTTTTTATTATTTTCATAATAATAATAATTTTTTATAATTATAAAAGGCTATAATATCTTAATTTTACAATTATAACATTTCATAAACTTATTCTTTTAATTTAAGCTATCTTTTTAACTATTAATAAAACTTATATAATATGAAAAAAATATTATTTAATGATAGCTATTAACTGAATTTTAATAATTAGAAACATAAATATTTAAAATAATAATTTATGATATTAGATAAGGTGGATGGAATGGATTTAAATCTCAAAATTAATGATAAAGGGCATGCTGATATTGGTGGAGCAGATACTCTTGAGCTTGCAGAGGAATATGGAACTCCTTTGTATGTAATTGATGAAAATAGAATAAGAGATAATTATAAAAGAGTATATAATGCTTTTACTAAATATTATTCTGATTTTAAAATATTATATGCTTGTAAAGCTAATACTAATCTTTCTGTAATGAGAATACTAGAAGAAGAAGGTAGCTGTATTGATGCAGTTTCTCCTGGAGAAGTTTTTACTTCTTTAAAAACTGGATTTTCTCCAGAAAGAATTCTTTTCACTGGTAATAATGTTACTAATGATGAATTAAAATATATTGATGAAACTGGTGTTAGAATAAATTTAGATTCTATTTCTCAGTTAAAAAGATTAGCAGAAATTGTTAATCCTGAAGGATATAAAATTTCATTTAGAGTAAATCCTATGGTTGGTGCAGGACATCATGAACACTGTATCACTGGTGGAGAGATGAGCAAATTCGGTATCAAAGAAAGTGAGGCTGTAGAAGTTTATAATTTAGCTAAAGATATGGGATTTGAACCTATTGGGATGCATACTCATATTGGGTCTGGAATATTAGATCCAGAGCCTTTTAAACTTGCTACAACAGTTTTAATGGATATAGCTGGAAAAGTATCACAAGAAGCAGATATAGATTTTGAATTTTTAGATCTTGGTGGTGGTCTTGGAATACCTTATGAAGTGGATGAAAATTTACTTGATATTGACCCATTTGCAGAAGAAATTACTGGAATATTTAAATCAAAATTATCTGAATATGGGATGGATGGAATTAAACAACCTGCTATGTATATAGAACCTGGAAGGTATCTTGTTGGTGATACAACAGTTCTTCTAACTAGGGTCAATACTGTTAAAGAGAGTTATCGTAAGTTTATTGGTGTAGATTCTGGATTCAACACTCTTCTCCGTCCAGCAATGTATGGTTCATATCATCATATAGTTGTAGCTAATAAAGCAAATGAAACATCTGAAAATGGTGCAGAAATTGAAAAAGTTGATGTTGCAGGTAATGTATGTGAATCTGGAGATTTATTTGCAAGAGACAGACCTCTTCCTGTAATTGAAGAAGGAGACCTTCTTTCTATTATGAATGCTGGGGCTTATTCATTTTCAATGGCTTCTCAATATAATTCAAGACCAAGACCTGCTGAAATTCTTGTAAATAATGGTGAATCTGAAGTTATAAGAGAAAGAGAAACTTATGATGATTTATTTAGAAATCAAATCCTTCCTGAAAGATTAAAAAAATAATTGGGATTTATTTTTATAATAATGCAAAAATAAATGCAAAAAAATATTTATTGGAGAGATAAAATGGATTTATCAGGATTAAAATTCTCTAAAATGCATGGTCTTGGGAATGATTATGTTGTTATAAATGAATTCAATGAAGAAATAATTCCAGAAAATGAAAAGAATAGCTTTTCACTCGAAATTTGTAAAAGGGGATTTTCAGTCGGTGCCGATGGAGTGATTTTTGTTTGTCCTCCTACTGATGAAGGTCAAATAAAGTTTAGAATATTTAATGCCGATGGTAGTGAAGCAGAAATGTGTGGCAACGGTATTAGATGTTTTTCTAAATATGTATATGATAATGGTATCATTAAAAATAACAAAATTGATGTTGAGACTTTGGGTGGGTTGAAAAAAGTTGAAATAACTCCAAATGAGGAAAATAAGAATATATCTGATTTTTTTAAAGTAGATATGGGCATATCTACTTTTAAAACCTCTGAAATTCCAATGATAGCTGACACAGAAGAATTTTTGGATGAAAAATTGATAGTCAACAATGAAGAAATAGCTATGACTACTGTTAGTGTTGGAAATCCTCATTCTGTAATATTTGCAGAAAATACACAGGACATTGACTTAGATAATTATGGGCCTGCTATTGAAAATCATGAAGCCTTTCCTCAAAGGATTAATGTTCATTTTGTTGAAATATTGTCTAAAAATGAAATTAAGATTATTACTTGGGAAAGAGGTGCAGGTTTTACTTATGCGTGTGGGACTGGAGCTACTTCCTGTGCTTTAGCTGGATTTAAACTTGGTATATTAGATAATAATGTTTTGGTTCATCTTCCTGGTGGAGATTTGGAAATTGAAGTTTACGAAAAAGATGATGAGCTTGGAGCATTTATGAAAGGCGAAGCAAAATTAGTTTTTAATGGGGAAATGTTTTAATTACTATTTTTCTATTACCAAATTTTTAATTTTTTATATTCTATAATTTATTTGATTATTTATTATTTTTATATTTTTTTTTTTATATATATATATTTGAATTATTTAACAAATTCTCTATTTTTTTGAATAAATTAGGTTAACTAGTTTATTATTATAAAAATCTTTTCAAAATATTTATATGTATTAGATTAATAAATATTAATATTAAATTTTTAACACTTTAAAAATATTTTCAAAAATTGATTTTCTATAAAATTAAGATATTTAAGATAGAACTTTAACCATAATAAAAAATCAATTAATGCATTTTGATTTGGCAAATATGGAAAAATAATATTTTTTATAAAATATAATATTTTAGCTTTTTCATTAAAAATGAAAGTTTTATAGAAATTTATTGAAAATAAAAATTTTTTATTATAATAATATTTCTAAAACAGGGGATTTGATGGGATTAAATGATCTTGATATGAAACATAAATATGATTCTGATGTAGATAATATTATCAACGATTTTTACATTCCTGTTCTTTCAGAATCCTGTAAATATTATAGATTATCTGGTTTTTTTTCTTCTTCAGTTTTAGCAGTTGTAGCAAGGGGTATGGAAAATTTTATTAAAAATGATGGAAAAATGTATTTGATTTGTAGTGCATTACTTCCAGAAAAAGATATTAAAGTTATAGAAGAAAATGTTAAAAATAATTCAAATGTTCTAGAAAATTATTTAATTAAATCTTTAGATGACATCGAAAAGGGATTTGTAGAAGATCATGTATCAGCTTTAGCTTGGATGTTAGAAAAAGGAAATCTTAAAATAAAAATAGCCATTGTAAGTGATAAAGGGGCAGGAATGTTTCATCAAAAGGTGGGAATTTTAGAAGATATCGAAAAAAATTCTATTTCTTTCAGTGGTTCTAATAATGAAACTGCATCAGGATTATTATATAATATTGAAGATTTTAAAGTATTTAGAAACTGGGAAAAAGGAGAAAAAGATTATTTTGAAGATGATCATGATGCTTTTTGTAAATATTGGAATGATTTAGGCAAACAAACAAAAGTTTTGGATCTCCCCGATGCTGTTGCTCAAGAACAAGAAGCTACTCCTACTAAAGTTGATATTCGTCTTGTTAAAAGGAATAATAGTAAAGCTGTTAGACACGGAAATGTTGTTTATATGAAATGGTTGACTTTTAAAAACTTTGGGGCTTCTGGCTCACAAATAATAAATGCAAAAGTCATAATTAAAAACCTAAAATACAAACTATGGAAAGTATACAACAAAAAACTCAACTACAAATTTGCAAAAAACAACATAAAATTTAAACTAAACCTAAAATCCAACGGCGTATTTAAACTAAAACTAAAAGTCTACAGACCAATAAAATAAAACTAGAAAACAAAAAAAATTAAAAAACATTTAAAATTAAAAACATTTTAAGGGAAGAGTAAATTAAGACAAATAGATTAAAATCTATATTTTTTAATTAAAAATCTTCCTATATTTTTTTTAAAATTGTATTAACTTTTTTATTTAGCTAAAATATTAAATTTATTCTTTTAAAATAGCTTATACTTGAATTTATTCTATTTTTCTTATTTATTCTATATTTAAAATTATTTTAATTATTTTATTAATCATTTTATTATTCATTTTATTATTTATTTTATTATTCTTTTTATAATTTTCATTAAATGTATTGTTACCATGGGTAACATTTATATAGTTTGATTCATAAATAATATATTGTTACCATGGGTAACAGTTGTCACATTTGATGACTAAATTTTAACTTTAAAATAAAAAAATGAGGTATAAAAATGTATTTTGATGAAAATTTTAATGAAAACGAACTCGAAGATTTGTCATTAGCTAACTTCATGACAATAGCTAATAAAGCGTATATATTATATTTAAACCAAAAAATTGGTGATTTAAATATAAACATGGAACAAATTCCTTTAATATTCGAACTTGATAAAAAAGATAGCATTTCTAAAAAAGAATTAGCTAAATATTTATTTATGAATGATAGGAATACTACAAAAGCTTTTATGGAATTATATCACTTAGGAATAATTGATAAAAACTATATTCCAGAGGAAAATGATGATAAAAAATCCCATGTTAAACTATCTTTAACCTCTTATGGAAAATATATAGCTTCTGAAATCAGAAAAATTGATCAAGAGTGGGAAGAATTAATTTATAACAATATAGAATCTGCTGATAAAGAAAAAATAATTGAAAATATGAAAGAGGTAGCTGTTAGTTCTATTAAGACCAATGAAGATAATGATATATTTGAAAAAAATAAATCTAAAATCTTAAAAACAAAAGCTATTGCTGATAGGGTTATATCTAGACTTTTTGATTGTGATATTGATAATGATTATTCTAACTTTAGAAAAGATTGTTTCAATATGTTTAAAAATCATAATAAAGATTATGACTGTGAATTTGGAGATAGTTTCCATTTTAGGAATCATTTACATGGAAGAATGCACAGAAATAGAAGAGGTCCATTTTAATTCTTTTTCTTATATTATTTTTTAAATTTTAAAAATTTTTAAATCATTGAAAATGTTTATAATGGATTTAAAATTGAATAGAAATAGAATAAAAGATTTTTAGTTATATAATAAAAAATAAATAGGATTAAAACGACTATAAATTTAA
>VSSQ01000894.1_pt1 | contig 13905 bp, 15 predicted proteins | sample 4763081 | NCBI WGS metagenome assembly VSSQ01 (sample SAMN12137344, study PRJNA551015) | bioreactor metagenome | isolation source: SDC9 anaerobic chlorinated ethene degrading culture | place: USA: Knoxville, Tennesee | collected 2015-01-01
AGCACACCGGGCTTTCCCCCATTCTCTCCCTGGTCAGCATTTACGTCGGAATGCGTCTGGCCGGCGTCTTGGGTATGGTCCTGGGCCCTATTCTCTGTCTCATTTTTCTTAATATTTGCACAAGCGGCGTCTTCGACGGACTGCTCTCCGACCTGCGCCTGGCAACCAGGGATATGGTTGCTTTTCTTCATAACCGTACTCTTGACGAAGACGACCGCAAATAATATTTAAGAGATTGTTTCAAAAATTTTTCTTATTTTGTCACGCTTTGGTCATAAATTGCGGTTATGATAAGCTTATCCTAAAAGGACGGCAGAGTGCTGAAAGGAGCATTCATTATGTACTACAACGATTATAACCGTTTTGAAGAAGACGAAAATCCCATTGAGATCCCTTATCAGGTAACCCCTCCTTCCCCTCCCCAGAAAAAGAAAAACAGATGGGCTAAGCTCGTTGCTCTGTGCCTGGTCTGCGCTTTGATCGGCGGCATGGCGGGAGGTGCCGGCGTAGGGTTCGCAACAGGCGCCTTCTCCACCGGGAACACCACCATTTATCAAGGAACGCGGGATAAGGTCGCCGTTTCCACGGCTTCGGTTGACACGCGCACTGCTCTTACCGCCACTCAGATCTACGCTACCTATGTGAGCTCCACAGTAGGCATCACGGTGGATATCGTGACGACCAACATTTTTGGTCAGACCGTAAAAGGCGCGGCGGCTGGCTCCGGCTTCGTAATCACGGCAGACGGATACATTCTGACAAACTATCACGTGATTGAGAGTGCCAACAGCATCACCGTCACCTTTGTGGACGGCACTTCCTATCCCGCCACGCTTGTGGGCGGCGAGGAGGACAACGATATTGCAGTCTTGAAGATCGACGCAACCGGCCTTACCCCCGTGGTCATCGGCGACTCGGACAACATGCTGGTAGGCGATCAGGTCTTCGCCATCGGCAATCCCCTTGGTGAATTGACCTTCTCCCTCACCGGCGGCTATGTCTCCGCCCTAAACCGCAGCATCACCATGTCGGACGGCACCGTCATGAATATGATCCAGACCGATACCGCCATCAACTCCGGCAATTCCGGCGGTCCTCTTTTCAATATCTATGGCGAGGTAATCGGCATCACAAGCGCCAAGTACTCCAGTGACAGCATCAGCAGCACGGCCTCCATCGAAGGCCTCGGATTTGCCATTCCGATCAACGACGTGGTGGATCTGGCCAAGGAGATTATGAAAAACGGCTATGTCACCGGCAAGCCCTTCCTGGGTATTTCGGTCAAGACGGTGGACAGCAGCAGCCAGCAGTATGGCCTGCCTGCCGGCGCCTATGTCTCTCTCGTTACTCCTGATCTCTGCGCGGAAAAGGCCGGTCTGAAGGAGGGTGATATCATCACCGCCGTTGGCGACGCCAAGATCACCTCCGCCGCCGAGCTGATTGCCGCCAAGAACAAGTATAAAGCGGGCGACACCGTTAAACTCACCGTTTACCGGGACGGTCAGACCACAACCCTTGAGGTCACGTTCGACGAGGACAACACCGCCAATCAGAAGGCTCAGAACGACTATGTGAGCCAGCAGGAAAAACAGCAACAGCAACAGCAACAGCAACAGCAAAACAGCAGCAGCGGTTACAGCAACAACTGGCCCTTCAGCTTCTTCAGATAACAACGCATATTACTTGAGCGGGACGCACCCGTACGGCGCGTCCCGCTCGGCTTTTTCTTGACGTTCCTGCTCCGGTGTGTGATAATATTAAAATAAACTATTAAAAATATCATACGTCCCCAACCCCTGACGGGCAGGGAAGAACGACACGCGGGGCGCACGGTGTGCGCCCGACAGAAAGGCGGTGGCCTTTATGGCTAAAAAGGTGCTTATTGTAGAAGACGACGGCAATATTGCGGAGCTTCTCAACCTTTACCTGCGCAAAGAGGGATTTGACACGGCCGTGGCCGGGGATGGCGGCAAGGGTCTGGAGCTGTTCCGCTCCTTCCATCCCGATTTAGTTCTGCTGGATATTATGCTGCCTGTGCTGGATGGCTGGTCGGTATGTGAAAAAATCCGGGAAACCGAAAAGGTTCCCATTATCATGATCAGCGCCAAGAGCGAAACGCTGGATAAGGTCACCGGCCTCGAGATGGGCGCCGACGACTATATTTCCAAGCCTTTTGAGATGAAAGAGGTTCTGGCGCGTATCCACGCCGTACTGCGCCGGTTTGGCGAAGACGACAATGGAGAAAAGAAGCTTGCCTTTGACAAACTGGTCATCAACCTGGATTCCTATGAGCTTCTGGTGGATGGGAAACGGGTGGATACGCCCCCAAAGGAGCTGGAGCTTCTCTTCCATCTGGCTACAGCGCCCAACCGGGTCTTCACCCGGAATCAGCTTTTGGACGAGGTGTGGGGCTTTGACTATTTCGGCGATTCCCGCACGGTGGACGTCCATATCAAACGCCTGCGTGAAAAGCTGGAAGGCGTCTCCGACCAGTGGTCGCTGAAAACGGTCTGGGGAGTAGGTTATAAGTTTGAAGTCGCCGGCGACTAAAACGGCTTCTTTCGCTTAAGCGAGGGACGATTCCCATAGAAACGCCGGCGGCATTGAACCTTCTCCCGAGAAAGGGAGGCCAGTATTGTGAAAAGCATGTATAAACGGCAATTCCTCCTGATGGCGGGAATGGTACTCCTCTCCTTTGCGCTTCTGGGCGTCGTCTTCTTTTCCCTGTCTTACCGGTATTTTCTCAGTGAAAAGCAGGCTTCCATGGAGCGAAACGCCTCCTATATTTCCGCCTATACCAGCGCCGCCCTTTCCCAGGGTATGGATATCCGCTCGGATAACTTCAGGGCCTATATTTCCTCGGTGGCCATGATTTCAGACGCCTACGTCCTGCTGGCCGAAAACACGGGGGAGATCGTCTATGCCTCCAACGTGGGCGTGGAGCAGGACAGCAACGGCGATTACCTTCCCGAATGGGCGGTCAATCAGGTGCGGACCACCGGTTCTTATGTGGGTGTTACCACTCTGTCCGGGGTTTTTTCGGAAAACCGGTATGTGGCGGGAACCACGATAACCACCCAGTTGAATATCATCGGAGAAGATGGCAGCATCCGTACCCAACTGATTCCGCGGGGCATTGTCTTCGTAGCAGCCGAGTCTTCGGCCCTTACCGAGCTCTGGCGGACCTTTATTACGCTCTTTTTCTTCACCGCGTCGGCCGTTATGCTCTTTGCCTTCATCATCAGTTCCGTCACTACCCAGCGCCTCACGCGGCCTCTCCAGGAGATGGCCGATGCCACTTACAAATTTGCCCACGGCGAGTTCGACACCCGGGTGGCCGGCTATGACGACCGTAACGATGAAATCGGAGAACTGGCCAAAGCCTTCAACGCCATGGCCGAATCTCTGGCCCGTTCCGAGGCCAGGCGAAGCGAATTTGTGGCCAACATCTCCCACGAGCTTAAAACACCTATGACCACAATCGCGGGCTTTGCGGACGGCATTCTGGACGGCACCATCCCTCCCGAACGGGAAAGAGAATCTCTCCGGGTTATTTCCTCGGAGACACGAAGGCTCTCCCGCCTGGTATGGCGGATGTTGGAGCTTTCCCGGCTCCAATCTCAGGAACAGGTGGGCGCCCAGGTGCAGTTCGACGTCAGCGAGATCGCTCTGCGGGTTCTGGTGAGCCTTGAAACCAAAATCACTGCGCGGAATCTGGATGTGGATGCGCACCTGCCCGAAGCGCCTGTAATGGTATGGGGTGATCCGGATGCAATTACCCAGGTATGCTACAACCTTCTGGACAACGCGATCAAGTTTTCCGCTCCCGGCGCCATTTTGGGCATCACCATTGCGGCAAAAGCCGGCAAAGCCCATGTGACGGTGCGAAACACGGGCGAAACCATTCCCCCCGATCAGTTGGATCTTGTTTTCGACCGGTTCCACAAGGCGGACCCTTCCCGCAGTGAGAACAGGGAAGGCGTAGGTCTTGGGCTTTATATCGTCAAGACCATTTTAAATGCCCATCGGGAAAACATCACCGTGACCAGCAAAGACGGGGTCACCGAATTTACCTTTACGCTGACACTGGCATAAAATCATTCGGTTCACACTCTGTGATTGGGGGCGAGCGCTCTATGCACAATTTCTATTATGATCAATCGGCGCCGTCCTCCGGGTATCGCTTTTATTCTCAGCCGCTTCCGCCGCCCACCCCGCTTCCGCCACGGAAGCAGCAGCGGAAAAAGAAACGCCCGACCGCTGTATTTTTCATTTTCCTGATTTTGATTGCCAGCGTACTCACATGTATGATCTTCCTGGGCAACAGAAACTGGAACATCCCCTGGATGAACCGTCTGCCCCTGCCCTCCTGGTTTTCCGGAAACACCCTTGAAAGCGGCGGCTGGTCCGAAACCACAATAGACCGGGCCACCACGGGGGACGGAACCGCGCTTCCCCTTTCCCTGATACCGGGTGAGGTTCTTACTTATCAGGAAATCTACCGGAAGAATATCGCCTCCATCGTTTTTGTGACTACCACGGGAGGCGACGGGATCTCCGAGGGAACCGGCATCATTTTTTCCGAGAATGGCTACATCATCACCAACGCCCACGTGATCGAGGGCGGATATCAGGCCGATGTGACGTTGGAAGACGGGAGCGTTTATAAAGCCCGGTTAGTCGGTTATGACGTGAACAGCGATCTTGCAGTTTTAAAAATCGACGCAAGCGGACTCACCCCCGCGGAGTTCGGAAATTCCGACCTTCTGCAGGTAGGAGATACTGCTCTGGCTATTGGGAATCCTCTGGGCGAAGAATTAAAGGGGACCATGACCGAAGGGATCATTTCGGCCATCAACCGGGATGTCCAGGTGGACGGCCGCAGCATGATTCTGATCCAGACCTCCGCGGCTCTCAACTTCGGCAACTCAGGCGGAGCCCTGATCAATTCTTCGGGACAGGTGGTGGGCATCACCAGTCTGAAAATGTCCTCCTGGCCTGAGACCGTCGAGGGCCTGGGTTTCGCCATCCCCACCGCCACCGCCAAGCCGATTGTAGACGCTCTCATTGCCGGTGGCCATGTAACCGGACACCCTATGCTGGGGATAACCGTCAGCGATATCCATCCGAAGGGTTACTCGTACGGCGTTCTTGTGGAATCGGTGGACTCCCGCTCGGACGCCTGGGCCCGAGGCGTCAGGAAAGGCGACTATATCATGAAAGCCGACGGGCAGACCATTCTCACCGTTCAGGACCTGATGACGGTCAAAGGCGGCAAGGCAGCCGGAGAAACCATCGGGCTCGTGATATTGGAAAGAGGAATTCTGCATAAGGAAACCGACATTTCCGTCCGGATCATGGAAAGTTACGAGCTGCAGCAGTAGCCGCCCAATTCAGACGTAAAAATCAAAACGAGCGCGGGGCCGTAAACAGGCCCGCGCTCGTTTTCTGTTGCTTTTTTATTTTGCCGACGCGATGGAAGAAATCCCGTTCACATGGCGCAACGGTCGCCAGACCAAAATCGCGATTGTATAGTCTATCGACGAGTGGACAAAGGTACCCAAGCCCACCAACAGGACGATATATTTGAAGAAGCCGCTCTGGTATACCGCTGCGGAAAGGCTTCCTCCGAAATAGAGCGGAATCAGCACCAGCACTTCACAAACGGCGTGGATGAGGCTGATGACAACGCAGAACAGGATGCTTTTTGCTGTATGATACAGCGTATCAGGCTGCTTTTTGATCCAAAGAGCCGCTACCAGCGCCCACACCACATGGGAAGCCGCCCGCAGGACAATGGGCAGAGGCAAAACCATAAAAAATCCGAAAGTGGTTCCCGCCACCACGGCGAGGGCAATCACCGGAGAGAGAAACGCAGCCAGGAAGATCGGCACATGAGAAGCCAGGGTAAAAGACATGGGCGGAATTGAGATCTTTGGGAAGGTCATTGGAATAAGAATGCCAACGGCGCATAAAAGGGCTCCCATTACCATCCTGTAAACATTTTGATTTCGGTTCATAGCACAGCCGCTCCGATCAAGTTATTTTATTTATTGTATAAAAAAATAATAAGGTCTGTCAACTAAATATATCCCAATAATCCTCGCACAGATACCTCTCCCGCTGTGATATTTTCATGTCTTCCGTCGGGAAAGCGCACCATCAGATTAAAATTGTGATCGATTCCCTCGGCATATGCGGATTTTTCCTTGTTATCCCTGAGAATCACCACCTCACGGCCGACGGTAACGCAGTCGGACCGGTACCGGGCCAGCCAAAGCTCCTTTTTTTCAGGAAAGTCCTTATACATCTCATCCAGTGACCGGAGAATATGTTCCACCAGCGCCCCGCGGTAAACCGTGCGTCCCAGATAGCTCTCCAGAGATATGGCGATGGAAGAAAGCTCCGGTCCGAAGTCCGACGGCGTCTGTTTTACGTTCACGCCTATTCCCACCACCACAAAGTTGAGGGCGCCGCTTTCTCCCTCAATCTCCATTTCGGTCAGGATGCCGCACAGCTTTTTGCCTCCCAGAACGATATCGTTGGTCCATTTGATCTGGGGCCGGACCCCGCAGCACACCTCGATCCCGTCGCATACCGCCACCGCCGTGTAGGCTGTGAGTTCCACAGCCGTCGCGGGCGGAAGTGCCGGCCTCAGCAGCGCCGAAAGGTAGAGGCCTTGTCCTCGAAGCGATTGAAAGTTCCGTCCACGCCTGCCCCGGCCGCCCGCCTGTTCCTCCGCAGTTACCACAAGGCCTTCCTTCGCGCCTGCCGCCGCCCGACGCTTTACCTCGCTGTTGGTGGAATCCGTGGTGTCGAGGCAGACGATTTCCCGTCCCAGGCGGCAGCCGGAAAGAGCTTGGGCAAGCACTTCCGGACGAACACCGTCGGGCAGCTCGTCCAACCGATAGCCTTTTCGTGGCAGGGAAGAGATAACGCAGCCCTCGTTTCTGAGCACCTCAACCGCTTTCCAGACCGCGGCACGGCTGATCCCCAATACCTTGCTCATTTCCTCGCCGGAACAGTATTCCCCCGCCGCCGCATTTAATAAGGCCAGCACCCTTTCCTTGCTCAACAAACATCACATCCTATCAAAACAATATCTATTTTTTAAATTATAAACGTTTTTGATTTTATCGTCAACTCATGCAAAAATACAGTTTACATTTTTCTTCTTCAGTGGTATAGTAAACCTTGTTCTATAATTGGTTTACTACGGAGGAGCTGTTATGCGTTCCAATACCCGGTTCCTTATCTTGGCCGCGTTATTTGCGGCGCTTACCGCCATAGGCGCGTTTATAAAAATCCCCCTGGGGTTCACATCCGTCACCCTGCAATTTCTGTTTGCGGCAATGGCGGGCGTGCTCCTAGGCCCCCGTTACGGGTCCCTGTCCCAGATCGTCTACATATTGATGGGGCTTGTCGGTTTTCCGGTGTTCACGCAGGGGGGAGGCCTTGGTTATATCCTCACTCCCACTTTCGGTTTTCTTTTGGGGCTCATCCCCACCGCCTGGATAACCGGCTGTCTCGCCGGTAATAATCCATCATCCCAAAGGGTGGCGCTGGCCGCTTTAGCTGGTCTTGCCGCTCTCTATCTTGTCGGTCTGCTCTATCTGTATTTCATCATGAATTTCTATCTGGGCCGCTCCATGTCGGTCTGGGAAACGGTAAAATCGGGGATGCTTATTTTTCTCCCCGGGGAGGCCATCAAAGTTACCGTACTGGCTCTTGCCGCTCCTCCGATTCTTCGCGCCATGAACAGGACATAAACGTTCTCCTACCGCATATACATAATTTAGCCCGTCATGTTGTACACGCCCTTTGCTGACAGGTCGGGCTCTCAGGGCATACTCTGTATTAAATTATGAAAAAGGCGGGATTGAGATGGCGTATGATGAGAAATTGACGCGGACCGGCGGGCCTCATCATCTGACTTTGGAGGGCCGGAGCGTACTGTCCGTTTCCGGCGTGGAAGATGTGGAGAGCTTTGATGAAACCAGCATCGTGATGTACACCGGAAAAGGAACGCTGGTCGTGCGGGGGGAAGAGCTTCACATCGAAAAGCTCAGCCTGGACGGCGGCGAGCTCCGGGTGGAGGGCACTGTGGACTCCATTTCCTATGAGGACTCGGGAAAAGAAAAGGGCAGCCTGCTCTCCCGCCTCTTCGGCTGATATGGATATTGAACTGGCAGGTCAGCTGCAGGCGCTGGCGGGGTCCTTCGGCCTGGGGATGGCGGTGGGACTCTGCTACGATCTGCTCCGGCTTCCCCGGGTACGCCTAAGGCTTCCGCTGCTGGGAGGCATTCTGGATTTACTGTTCTGGCTGATTTCCACCGCCTGTCTGTTTTTCTTCGCGGTCGTCGCGGGAAACGGACAGGTACGGATTTTTATGGTCTGCTCCATTGTCGCAGGCGCCGTATTCTATTTTCTCCTTTTAAGCCCATCTATCCGAAAAATTGGGGATCTCTTTGCCGATGGATTGGAAATCATTGGCCATTTTATCGCCGCTCCGTTCCTTTGGCTGATAATGGCAACAAAAAAATTTCAAAAAAAAGTAAAAATGCTCTTTCTTTCTTGTTCTAAATGGTTTAAAATGAGTTTATTACACAAGAAGTCAGGAAAACGGACAGGCCACGCTCCTGCGGAAGAGGAGGTCGGTTCTCATGACAATTACCAAGAAGGCCTCGCTCATCACCAAACTTGTGGTGTTGGCGCTTCTTATCTACTTGGCGACCACGCTGCTGAACCTGAGAGGGCAGATCAACGCCGCCCGGGCGGATCAGTCCGGTCTGAGCCAGCAGGTGGCCGAGCAGAGCGAGAAAAACGCCGAGCTCTCGGACGCCATAGAAAACAGCGATGACCCGGATCGTATTGCCGCTGTGGCCCGCGACAAACTTGGGCTGGTAAAGCCGGGCGAAAAAGTTTTCATATATACCAAATAGGGAGGATTTATCGTTTCATATGGAGTTCGGTGTTGGTTCTATCCAAGAAGGTAAGGTCACAGGCGTTACGAAATTCGGCGCATTTGTTTCTCTCCCCGGTGGGAGATCGGGGCTGGTACATATCTCGGAGATTGCGTACTCTTACGTTAATGAGGTAAGAGACCATCTCACCGAGGGGCAGGAGGTTAAGGTCAAAGTCATCAGCATTGATGAATCTGGCCGTATTAACCTCTCAATCAAGAAAGCTTTGGACCCGCCTCCTCGTCCGGCGGGCCGTCCTTTTACGGGCGGAGACCGTAGGCCATCCATGGGTGGAGAACGCAGGCCCGGCGGCGGAGAACGGTTTTCTGTCGGGTACGCGCCCCGTCCGGCGGCCCCGAAAGAGCCCGCCGACTTTGAAGACCGTCTCAAGCAGTTCATGCAGTCTTCGGACAGCAAGCTCTCCGACCTGCGCATGGCAGATAAGCGCAGTTCCCGCAGGGGCGGAAAAAAATAGAATATCAGGTGACTGCGCAGCGGAAAGCTGCGCAGTCACTTTTATAATATTTAGACAAAAACTGATGACTTTTTTAACGGATTGTGGTATACTTTATGCAAGCGGGAGGATCCCATCTCCTCTCCAAAAGACGAAGGCCTTCCTTTTTGGCGGGCCGGAAGGAGCTGACTTTTATGAAATTCGTATTCACGGACAAAAAGGTAACCTTGCCCACACGGGTGCATGCCTATGCGGAAAAAAAGGTGGGCAAGCTGGATCGCTACTTTAAGGCGGATGCAGAAGCCTCAATTGTCTTTAGTGTAGAAAAGGGCCGGAACAACGTAGAAATCACCATCCGTTCCGGCGGCACCATTATCCGTGTGGCAGAAAGCACCTTCGACATGTTCGCCTCCATCGACACCGCAGTGGCCTCTATCGAGCGGCAGCTGCGCAAAAATAAGGCCCGCCTCGAAAAACAGCTTCGGAAGGACGCCTTCGTGCGCTCCGTGGATGGCGCCGAGCTCCAGTCCTCCTTTGCCCCTGAGGAACCAGAGGAAGGCGAGTTCCGTATCGTCCGCACCAAGCAGTTCTTTTTCCGCCCCATGACGGTGGAGGAAGCTATTCTGCAGATGAATTTGTTGGGTCACACCTTCTTTGCCTTCCGCAACGAAGAACTGGGCGGCAGCTTTAGCATCGTTTATAGACGAAACAACGGCGGGTACGGCCTCATTGAAGACGAAACCTGATGTTTAACTGTTTTTCGGGGAAGCGGCAAAGCCGCTTCCCCGATTTTTTTGCCGGGATAGCCATGACAAACCACTCTCTTTGTGTTATACTACCCACAGATTGGAAACATAAGGGGACTGGTGAGCGATGGAGCACGATGTCAAGGCGGTAGTCCTGGCGGCCGGAAAAGGCACCCGGATCCAGGCTGACGGCGTTTTTTTACCGAAGGTGATGCGCGAGGCGGCCGGCCGGCCTCTCCTGGGTTATGTATTGGATGCCATCTCTTTCCTCCCCAGGAAAGATGTGATTCTGGTGGTGGGTTACCGGAAAGAAGCGGTGATCGCCGCCTTTCCCGATTACCCGTTTGCTGAGCAGACCGAGCAGAAGGGCACAGGACACGCCGTCGGTTCCGCCGCGCCGCTCATTCAGGACTTCAAGGGCAGTTTGCTGGTTTGCTGCGGTGATATGCCGCTTATGGCCCGGACCACTTACGAAGCCTTGGTGTCCGCCCATCTGAACGGGAAGAATGCCTGTACCATACTCTCCGGTTTTTCAAGCGAGGATCTGCCCTACGGCAGGGTAATTCGGGACGCCGCAGGAGGGTTCTCCCGCATCGTGGAAGATAAGGACTGCACTCCCGGGGAAAAGCAGGTCCGGGAACTCAACGCCGGGGTATATGTCTTCGATACGCCTTCTTTGCTGCGCTCGCTCGACCGGCTCCGCCCAGACAATGCCCAGGGGGAATATTATCTCACCGACGTGCCCGCGCTGCTGCTGGCCGAAGGGCGTAAAATTGGGATTTGCGCAGTCTGTACCCCGGCCGAAATGCTCGGGGTCAACACCGCCGGGCAGCTTGCCCAGGTAGAGGCCTATCTGACCGGCGCCCTTAAACTTTAAAAGGCCGTATTGCTGTCGAGGGTTTTTCCCGGCAGAGGAGAATCAAATAATGAATGTATATTTAAGCGCGGATATTGAAGGCACCTGCGGTATTGCCGACTGGAGTGAGACGCAGCGCTCCGCACCCCATGACTATACTTACTTTCAGGAGCAGATGACCCGTGAGGTGGCCGCCGCCTGTGAGGGCGCGCTGGCCGGCGGTGCCGACAGTCTGCTTGTGAAAGATGCCCACGACTCCGCACGAAATATCAGTCCTATGGCTTTGCCCAAAGTCGTGCGTATCCTGCGGGGCTGGTCGGGGGATCCCCTTTCTATGGTAAGCGGGCTGGACCGGGAACATTTTGACGCGGTTCTCTTTACAGGATACCACGCCTGGGCTGCCTGCCCCGGCAACCCTCTCTCCCATACCATGAACCTCCATGTGGAGTATATCGTCATAAACGGCGTTCGGATAAGCGAATTTCAGCTCAACGCTTATACCGCCGGTTATTACGGAGCGACGGTCCCGTTTCTTTCGGGGGACAAGTCCCTGTGTGACTTCGCCAAAACGCTGATCCCCAACATCACCACCGTGGCGGTGAACGAGGGTCTGGGCGGAGCCGTCCTTTCCATGCACCCCGGCGATGCCGTTCGTCGCATCAGAGAAGGGGTAAAATATGCCGTGGAGAATTATAAGTCCTGCCCTGTCACCCTGCCCGACCGCTTTGAAACCACCGTCCGCTTCCAGGAACACAAAACCGCATTTACCCGCAGTTTTTACCCCGGTGCCTCACTGGAGGACGGCAAGAACATTTCCTTCTCCGCCGATGATTGGTACGAGCTCCTGCGGTTCTTCCATTTTGTGCTGTAAAGTTAAGGAGAATACTATGGAAAGACAGATAAACGACCTGCGCCTTGCGGTATTGATCGACGCGGACAACGCCTCTTACAACGCCCTCAAAGATATCATGGCCGAGGTGGCGGTCTACGGCACTCCCACCATCAAGCGCATTTACGGCGACTGGACGGATACTCAGCTCGCCGGGTGGAAGCCTCATCTTCTGGAGCACGCCATTACTCCCATTCAGCAATACAGTTACACGGTGGGGAAAAACTCCACCGACTCGGCTATGATTATCGACGCCATGGACATCCTCTACTCCGGCCGCAGCGATGGTTTCGTGCTGGTCTCCAGCGACAGCGACTTTACTCGCCTTGCAACCCGGCTGCGGGAGGCGGGAATGAAGGTCTACGGCATGGGGGAGCAAAAGACCCCAAAGCCTTTTATTGTAGCCTGCGACAAATTTGTCTATATCGAGGTCATCCGCGCTTCCGGAGAAGGTTCCCACCGGCAAAAAACCGCAAATAAGACGGCAAAGCCCCAGCCGGAGCTTACCGAACCGCCTAAGGTGGAAAAGAAAAAGCAGAAATCCCCGGCATCTGCTCCATCTGCTCCATCTGCTCCGCCCGCACCATCCGCGCCATCTGCGCCATCTGCGCCATCTGCGCCATCCGCGTTGTCCGCGCCGCCCGAGCGCAAGGTACCTTCCGAGATTGAGGCTTTGATTGCCGACTCCATCGAGAACATCGCCGACGAAGACGGCTATGCCTCAATGAGCGAGCTTGGAAACCTTCTCGTAAAAAAGCAGCCTGATTTTGACCCGCGTAATTTCGGCTTTTCCAAGCTGACCCGGCTGATCGAAAGCATGGAGCGCTTTGAGGTGGACGTGCGCCACACCAGCAACCCCAACAACAAGCACATCTTCCTGAAGGATAAAAAAGAATAAGCTGCTTTTCGCCATACGCAGGCGAAAATAAATCAGTGCCTGCGGGAAGTAATTCCCGCAGGCACACCTTGTGCGGCCCCTCATGGCCTTCTTTTATTCGCAGAAAAACCAGCAGTAAAAATTTTACGGTGAACGTCCTTACTATAGTCTTTTTGCCGGAGAAGTCCAAAAGGCTCTCCGGCAGACTATTTGTCCTCATCTCATTCGGATGCGGACGTTCTTTTTTGGGACACGCCTGCATATGTATGCTCCAAAGAACTGTGGACGGGAGCGTGAAGAAATGCAGCGTGAAGAACACGAGAACCGGGCGCTTTTGCGGGGCCGGGCGGCGGGAATCCCCGTCCCCTCCCACCAGAATCATGGAGAAAACTATCTGACCTTCCCCCTGGCGGTACCGCGGCTATCAGGAACCGAGGACATCATCAACATTCTGGCTTCCGCGCGGCTGCTTCAAAGCTGCCCCATCGTCCCGGGCAAAGAGGTGGAGGCGGAGGGAGAAATCCGCTCATTCAACAATCGTAACGGCGCGGGCAGCCGGTTGGTCATCACCTTGTTTGCCCGGCGGCTGGAAAGCTCCGACGAGGAGTCCTGCAACAGCGTGTTCCTGTCCGGTACTCTGTGCAAACCCCCCGTCCTGCGGCGCACGCCGCTGGGGCGGGATATCTGTGATATTCTGCTGGCGGTAAACCGCCATTACGGCAGGGCGGACTATCTCCCCTGCATTTCCTGGGGAACGCTTGCCACCACCTGCGGCGCTCTCAAGGTGGGCGAAGGGGTAACCCTGGAGGGCCGTCTTCAAAGCCGCGAGTACCGCAAACTGGTCAGCGGGGAAAGCCAGGTCCGAACAGCGTTTGAAATTTCAGTCATGCGTCTGCAGATAAAAACAAGCGATGCCCTTTGACAAATGGAATAAAAAGAAATAAAATGTGGGGATAGGTCTGCTGATCTGTCCCTCACTTTTATTCTGGAGGTGCCTTATGGAGGCCCTTTCTCTTTACCTTACCCCCACGCTTCTGTTTCCTCTGGCAGTGGCACTGGCGGTCTTTCTGTTTTTCAGCCGCTGGTGGTCGGTCGCTATGTCTGGCTCGACGGAGCTTGA
>VSSQ01000896.1_pt1 | contig 13875 bp, 7 predicted proteins | sample 4763081 | NCBI WGS metagenome assembly VSSQ01 (sample SAMN12137344, study PRJNA551015) | bioreactor metagenome | isolation source: SDC9 anaerobic chlorinated ethene degrading culture | place: USA: Knoxville, Tennesee | collected 2015-01-01
CAATTCCATCCTCTTTGATGACGGGCAGTTTAGGGAAAGAAAAACCACTGACAAAATAATAAGGTGTATAAGCTGCTGTATCCTGAAAGTTGATTTCAAGTTCCGACCGGAAAATCTCGCCATATACTTTGCCGATTTTCTCTATCTTCTCTGTCTTAACACTGACAGTAAAACACATTTTATATTACAACTTTTTGATTACATGCGATACCACACCCCAGATCTGTAATTCCTGACCCTCCTTGATTTCTAACACCGGAAAGTCGGTATTTGTTGGAATAAGCAGACATTTATCCTTTTGTATTTTAACCCGCTTCACGGTGAATTCGCCATCCACGAAGCAAACCACAACGCGACCATCGGCATACGGGATACTTCTGTCGATGACCAGTAAATCGCCATCTTCAAATTCATTCGACATGGAGGAGCCATCCACCCTGGCATAGTAGGTAGCATCGGGATGCGCGGTGACGTATTTATTCAAATCAATCGTTTCCCGTAAAAAGTCACTGGCAGGCGAGGGAAACCCTGCCTTAACTGCACCCACGAACTGAATCCTTATTTTCGAATCCTGTTCAGCCGGATGTATGGATGTTTGCTTCTTCATGGCTTTACTTTGATGATGTCGTTGATATTGGTGGTGAATTTCTTAGACAATCGTTCCTGCCTCATCTTATGTGTTTCCTTGTCCAGCGTTGAAACCCTCACTTTATCACCAAATCGGGCATTGAGTTTATCCATGGTCTCCATGAGCGAGCGGTGTTTGGGATTGCTGCTGTAAAACAAGGTAGGCTGATATTCGTTTTTGGGAACAAAATCCATCAGGATTACACCTGCCCGTTTATATCCAATGTTATCTTTAAATATCGATTTTAGTCCTGCCGTGGCAAACTGAATGATTTCGATGGTTGAATCTGTGGGGAAGGGCAGTTTGACATGTACACTTCTGCCGTACTGCTCATGCTCTTCCCTGAAACGGTTGGTGGCGACAAACACTTCGATGGCATTACAGAGCGATTGTTGTTTCCGGAGTTTTTCGGCACAGGAGGATGCAAAGGTGCTTATTCGTTCCCTGAGTTGATCGTAACTTTTATAATCGGACTCAAATGTTCGGGTAGTAGCAATGCTTTGTTTCTTTTCCAGCGCTTCCATGGCAATAACCGCCTTGCCATTCAGGTCGTCCTGCAAGCGTGCGCCCACTATGGTCATGTGTTTTTTCACCCACTGATTATCCAACTGACAAAAATCGAATGCCGTATTGACTCCCATAGCCCGCAGTTTTTTAGCATACTGCCGTCCCACGCCCCAGATGTCTTCCACGGGCAACCATTTTAACGCTTTCACTCGTTTTTCTTCCGAATCAATTACATAGCATCCATTGGTTCGTTCCGGAAATTTTTTAGCAATTTTATTGGCTAACTTAGCAAGTGACTTTGTGGGCGCAATACCTATAGAAACGGGGATACCTGTCCATTGCAACACCTGTGTTCTCATGTTGATGCCATAGGTGTGTAAGTCAGTCAACAGACCTGACAAATCCAGAAAACACTCATCGATGCTGTAAATCTCCTGATTGGGTGTATAGGTAGAAAGTATATTCATCACCCGGTTGCTCATGTCGCCATACAGTGCAAAGTTAGCTGAAAACACCTGTACCTTATGCTGCTCAAATAGCCGTTTGTGTTCAAATGCGGGAGCCCCCATGGGGATACCCAATGCCTTGGCTTCGTTGGAACGTGCAATCACGCACCCATCGTTATTGCTCAGTACAACAATGGGTTTGCCATTCAGCAAGGGGTTAAATACCCGTTCGCAGGAAGCATAGAAATTATTACAATCGACAAGTGCAAACATATTTGCAAAGATAAATAAACGATTATATGTATCAATACATACGTATCTAAATATTATCCCGGTTTTTGTATTGCCTTCAATGCCTACCTGATTGGTAACTGATAACATCGAAATTGAAGTTATGATGTAAGGTTATTTTCGGGGAGCTGTTCAGGTAGATGGCTATAAATTTGACATTATCAATTTAAAATTCTCTTCAATATCAGTTATTTCTTTATCTGTCAGATTGGAGAATTCTTTTTCTCTTGCACGTTTTGAAAACCTTCCTTTGTTTTGTTCCAGGAATTTGACTAACAATGCTACGGTATGGTCAGGCATTTCAAATTCATCATCCAGATACCGTTTAAATTCGTCGTATTGAATCAAATAATTGATTTCATCAGGAATAATATTCCGGATCGTATCGTTCACGCAGTCGTATAAAAATTCAGCTTGTTTGGTGGCATCGAAGTATCGATAGAAATCCATCGTTTCGTTTAACACCTCCACATTGTTGTTTTTCGTGACATCCCAAACTATAAAATCCAACAGCGGCTGAGAATAGGATTCCAATACTTTTCGATAATCTTCAATATGACTTAACATGGAAGCCGATATAGGGAAAATAATACCTTGTTGTGTAAATTGTTTCTTAGCTAAAATATGGTGAATGATGTACCGGTGTATCCGGCCATTACCATCTTCGAAAGGGTGAATAAATACAAAGCCAAAAGCAATGGCTGCAGCGGATAGAACCGGATTCATCTCAGACAGCATCTGTAATTTGTAAGTACTTAACATGCCATCAACCAAACTTTCCACATCCTGCCAGCGAGCCGAAATATGGTCGGGGACAGGTTCGCCCGTGATACGGTCATGTTCGCCAACGAAACCACCGGTTTTACGTAGTCCCATCGCCACGAACCGATCGTTTTCAATCACCACTTGCTGCAAGCGTAGCAATTCTTCTTTACTCAAATCGATGGCACCGGCTTGTCCAATAGCTTTTGCCCAACGGGCTGCGCGTTTGCTTTTGGGACTTTCGCCCTCGATGGTGAATGATGCCTTTGAATCTTTTAGTATCAGAAATGCCGAAGTGCGGAGTAAAATGTCTTTGTGAATGCCTTTTAGCGTTTGGTTGTTTTGTGCCATCAGGTCGGAAGCCATGTATTGCTCCAACTTAGACGTCTTGCTGATGAGCGGACAAAAATCACGCGTTCCGGGCAGGTTGTTGATGATGCGGTGACGGGGAGAATTAACACCCTCAGGCAACGTATATTGTAAAGTGTCGTTCAGTAATTTTACATATTTAATTTTGGTGTCAGCATGCTCAATTTCTAATATCTTATTCATTAACCACTCATACAAAAACCATATCCGCCTGCTATACTGTCCTGTTGGGTCTGTTCTTACAAGTTCGACCACAATATTTTCAGGCAATACCTCAAAAAGTTTTTTAAAGAAAAGCAGATTTACGCCTTCGTATTTTAACGCAAACACAATATGCTTGAAAAGTGTATCTTCCGGTAGATAGCTGCTTGAAAAGACCTGCCAGTTTTCATTCTTGTATTTCGTGTTTTTATCGCAAACCAATGAAATTAAGTCAGGGAAAGGCATTTTTAATTCCCATTTACGAATCATCGCAGCATAACCTACAATATGTCCTTTCTCAGGCACAATGAGCCCATTAAAAATTGACGCTGAATATGAAATTTCGTTGCTCATGCTGATAAATATAAAAAGTTGACGCTTAATGCATGCAAATATAATTCATATTTCTAATAAAAACGAACGGATTGCGAAAAAAACGAACGGGTTTTAATTAAATTAAAAAATATTAATCGCAACAACACATTATCACAGGACAAAAATACTTTTTCTTTTCAATGTATGAAACTGGTCATTGAATCAAATCTTCTGAATAGATATTAAATTGATGGTGGAAAAACTGTTTGTTTGAGCTTTATAATGGTATGGTTAGCCTGAAAATGTCAGATAAGAACAGGTGCATTAAACGTAGCTTAATGCACCTGTTAATTGTTAAATTATACTTTAATTTTCTTTGTATTTGCAACAACCGGGTAAGGCATCATACGCCTCCTGGTCAGCTTTGTCAAGATCCGTTTCATGTCCGACTTTGGCTATCGATTTACTGATTGTTTTCAGGTTGGTTTGATGAGCATCAAAATTCAGATGAAGTTCCCGGGTTTTCATATCCCACGTAGCTGATGAAACGCCGGCAATGCTTTTCGCTGTTTTCTCAATCCTGTCTTTACACATTTCACACAACCCCTGAACCTTCAGAATTTCATGCTTACCTTGCATTGAACCGGATTGTACATTCATACTGTGTTTTTCGTGTCCGGTAACCGGCTTGGCTGCTTCGGTATTCATCATACTGCGTTTGCCCTCGAGTTGTGCGGTCGCATCAATGGAAAATGCTCCGTTTGTAACAATTTCATCTCCTGCATGCAGGCCCGACAACACAACGTAGGATGCTCCGAGCGATGGACCAAGTTCTATTTCCTGCAGCATAAAAGCAGGTGTTTCAGTGTCCGGTTGTTTTACATAAACGATGGAACGTTTGCCTGTCCATAAAACGGCTGATTTGGGAATTACAATCTCATCGTTTTGCTGACGGAGTGATGCATTAACTTTGGCAACAGCATACATTTCGGGTTTCATGAGCATTCCCGGATTGGAAGTTACCACTCTGACCTTAGAAGTACGGGTAGTTTTGTCTAATAAGGGATCAATGAAGGAAATCTTTCCCGAAAATGTTCTCCCCGGAACGGCTTGCAGTGTAAATTCAAGTTTATCACCCACTTTTAAGAATGGCAAATCCATTTCATACGCATCAAACATAGCCCAAACCTGTGACAGATTGGCTACTTGCAGCAAAACAGTTCCCTGATTGATATAATCGCCCTGACTTACATTTTTGTTTATAACTACACCGTTAGTGTTGGATTTAATGTCAATGACAGGATTAACTTTCCCTGATTTAATGATCACGTCAATCTGATTATCTGTTAACTTCCATAACCTTAATTTCTCCTTCGATGCTTCAATCAACATGGGCTGTACAGGTTGCATTTTCAAAGCTTCCAGCAACTCTTGTTGTGCATTCAGCAAGTCGGGTGAATAAACTGAGGCAATTGTTTGTCCCTGTTTGATGCTTTCACCTGTAAAGTTTACATAGAGTTTCTCGATACGTCCGTTTACATGAGATGTTTGAGATTGTGACAGGCGTTCATCCACCTGGATCGTGCCGTAAAGTTGAATTTCTTTTACAGCATGTTGTCTGCCAACCACGGTTGTCTGTATATTTGCCAATGCAATGGCTTCGTCCGACATCTGAATCGCATCCGGATTTATGGCTTCCCCTCCATTTCCCGATTTCTTAAGTGGAATTAAATCCATGGCACAGATAGGACATTTTCCGGGTTTCTCCATTTTTATCTGTGGGTGCATGGAACATGTCCAGACAGTATCATCTGTCAGCTCGTGGGCGTGAGCGTGTTCATCTTGATTTCCGGATGAATTGCCGAAGAATAACCATCCGAGAAATAAACCAATGGTCAATAACAGTCCGTATTTTACGTATTTATGACGAAGAATATTGCTGTTTAATACTTTTTTTATCTTGTTTTTCATATTGCTTTTTTTATTTAGTTTCATTAAATGAGATTAAGCGTTGCGCATTTGCTACCATTGTATTGAATGAAGCAATGGCTTCTGCTTTCCTTAGTTGATAATCCAGTAGCTGACGTTGCACCTGAATGACATTGGTCAGATCACTTTTCCCTGTTACAAATTCCTGAACCATCAGGTTGTATGCAGTATTTGCAAGCTTTGTTTGTTTTTCTAACAGCCTGATTTGTCTCGATGCATCGTCAAGCAGGTGTTTTGTTTGAAATAATTCTGTTTCCAGTGCATTCATCGTGTTTGCATACTTTTCCCGGCTCGATTGCCATCTTAATTGTCCCTCTTTTTGCTGTGCTTTGTATTTGTTGCGGTAAATGGGAATACTTACTGACAACATCGGCATCAGCATATCCATACCATTCATGGATGTAACAGGTATTTCCATTGCTGTTCGTTTTTTAAGCAGCGAATATTGAAGTCCAACACCCAACATCGGATAGCTCATTTTTTTATCCATTTCTTGTTTGGCTTTATAAGCAAGAGCTTCTTCGTTAAGCATTCCCAACATCGGATTTTGAGATGCAATTCTTTCCATAGCTGATGGAATGTCCAGTATGAAAGGGATTTGCTCAAAAGTATCAGGCACTTCTACTTCGCTTTCTGCCGGCCGGTTGAGTAAAGTGTTAAACCTGGCTTTTTCTGACTTTATTTCGGAAAGAAGACGCTCAATATTGTTTTCCAGTTCAGCTGTTTCAAGCTGAATTCTTAATACATCCGACAGGCCGGATACACCTGAACCCATATTCCCATGAGAACTTCCCATTGAAGACATCGTGTTGCTTCCTGATAGAGGCTGATTGCCGGTCGCGCTCATTCCTTTCATTCCGCCCCTTCCACTACTTGTTGTAGCAGTAGAACCTGGTTGAGGTGTCGGAATTGAAACGGAATAACCCGAGGTTGTGCCGGTTGGTGATGCAAATTTCCGGACTGACAATGTTTCCAGTTGTTCGAGATATTGCTTGTGTTCCTTATTGTTAATCAGTTCTTGTTGCAAACTGCAAAGTATAAACCATTGGGAATAAACACTTAAATATAGATTATCTCTTGTTTCTCTGAACTTCTCAAATGCCATATTTGCCATGTGATTTGCTTCTGTTTGCGCGGATTTGCGCGTGCCGAACCACGGAAACATCTGCATAAGCGTAAAATCAGCAACCCGGCTTCCATCAATAATATCCATTGGTTTCAGGAAAAATCCCATGTCAAGTTGTAGGTCCGGGATAGCTCCTGCCTGCGGTACTTTTTGCAATGCTGCCTGATAGGCGAGGAAATCAGCTTTTAGGCCGGGATTGTTTTGCACAGCTGTTTCAAGATAACCAGCCAAATGCTCCGGTTGAGCCGACACCCCGAAACTTATCATTGCTAATACCATAAAAATGATTGTTTTTTTAAATTTAGTCATAACAGGATGATTTTATTCGTTCAATTTTTTTTCTTTCTTTATCACATTTTCGCGCCACATACTTTGAAGCACAGGTACAACGAAGATGGTCATCGACTGAATAAGCATGCCACCAAATGTTGGGATAGCCATAGGAATCATGATGTCCGAACCTCTTCCGGTAGATGTCAAAATCGGTAATAAAGCAATCAGCGTAACAGCTGTGGTCATAGAAGCAGGTCTTACACGCCTCAATCCCGCGTAAACAACTGCTTCTCTTATCTCTGCAACAGTTTGCGGATTTCTCTCCAGGAATGTATCATGAATAAATGAACCCATTAAAACGCCGTCGCTGGTGGAGATACCAAACAGCGCGATAAATCCTACCCACACAGCGATGCTTAAATTAATGGGGTGAATCTGAAATAAATCCTGTAAGTTTAAATTACCGATAGTAATGTTCATAAACCAGGGCTCACCATATAACCACAACAGTATAAATCCACCTGCAAATGCCACAAATACGCCCGAAAAGTGGATAAACGAAGCGGTAACCGATTTGAACTGGAAATACAAAATGACTAAAATAAAAACCAGACAAAGCGGGATTAACAGTAGTAATCGAGCCGACGCTCTTTGTTGTTGTTCATAATTTCCAGCAAACTGATAGGATACGCCTTTGGGTAGTTGTATTTCTCCCGTGCTGATTTTTTCTTTCAGTATCTTACCGGCCTGCATAACCACATCCACTTCTGCCTTGTCGGCTACTTTGTCAAAAATCACGTATCCCAACAGGAAGGTGTTCTCACTCTGTATCATTTGTGCCCCTCTGGTATAACCGATATCAGCAACCTCACTCAATGGAATCTGCGCTCCGGTAGCGGTTGGAATGATGAGTTTACCCAGTTCTTCCGGATTCCCTCTCAATTCCCGGGGATATCTCAAACGTACCGGGAAACGTTCACGCCCTTCCACTGTCGTACTCAACGGCATTCCGCCAACAGCCGAACTGATGATGTCCTGTAAGTCGGCAATCGTGATTCCATAGCGAGCCATGTTTTGCCGGTTAAGATTTATTTCGATGTAAGGAGCGCCTACGGCACGGTCGTAGAATACGGTTGATGGTAAAATGGAAGGCACATCTTTCAGAGCGCTTTCAATGATCTTTCCACCTTCTTCAATCGATTCCAGATCAGGCCCCGACACCTTAACACCCATAGGTGCACGCATACCTGTTGAGAGCATAATCAGACGTGCTTCAATAGGTTGAAGTTTTGGAGCAGAAGTTAGTCCCGGTAAATGTGAAACATTGACAATTTCCTGCCAGATGTCATTCTCGTTTTTGATTTCCGGTCTCCATTGCCGGTAGTAATCTCCACGCTTGTCAACGACTAAACTGTCAGCCGGTACTAATCTGAAGCCATTTTTTGGATTATAATACAACCCGTTTTTCAGGAGGTATTCTCCTTTTCTGTTTACCTTAAATCTAACCCTGTGTCCGTCTTTGTCCAGGATATATTCCGGTCGATAATTGATTACATTTTCAAACATTTGAGCAGGAGCCGGATCAAGCGCCGAATTTACTCGTCCCCATTTACCCACAGTCGTTTCTATCTCCGGAATATTCTTTATCCGTTTGTCGAGTGCTTCAATGAATTTCAGATTTTGCTCTATTCCGGTATGAGGCATGCTTGTTGGCATCAGCAGGAAAGAACCCTCATTCAAACTTGGCATAAACTCTTTACCAATACCCGGGAATTTCTCAGATATCGTACTCCATACTGTTGTCTGACGGAAACTTTTCCAGCCTGTTGTTTCGAATCCTTTGGCTATAAAACCAAATGTAGTGTCAAATCCGAGCCAGATGGTAAATCCAAATACCACAGTTAAAACGGGCAACATCATAAATTTCCACCGGTTGGCAAGACACCAACGTATAATTTTTTCGTAACGGGATATCAGGAATGTGAAAAATCCGAGTATCAGGGCGATACATACGGCAACTACCAAAAGATTGGCAATAAAACCCGCTTGTGGTCCTACCGGTAGCCATTCAGATGTGAGGAAAGAAACAGCTCCTGCAATCGCGATTCCGGCTGTAATATAAGATGCCGTTTTTTTATTTTTCCATTTATGTTCGTACAGATTGCTGACACCGAACAAAGGTAAAATCAGCGCGATGGCTACACCCGTAAATATAAATATCAGAATTCCTCCTGCAACTAAAGCAATATTCAGATACTTGCGTACTGTTTTAGAAGAAAGTTTAACGGAGAAAAAATAGTAAGTCAGTGTGGGGACAATTGTCATACTCAAAATGAGGGCGGATATCAATGTAATAGTTTTGGTATATGCCAGTGGCTTGAAAAGCTTGCCCTCCTGTGCCTCTAAAAAGAAAACAGGAATAAAGCTGATAATTGTTGTAAGCATGGCCACAATGGTTGGTGTGGAAACTTCACTTACAGCACGATAAATCAGATCTACAAATGCTTTTCCTTTTGTAATGCCCTTATTCTCTGGTTTTTCCATGTGCTGTATGGTGTTTTCTACGAAGACAACACCGATATCAACCATAACGCCGACTGCGATTGCTATGCCTGAAAGTGCGACAATATTGGCGTCGATTTTCAATAATCGCATGATGATAAAGGTAGCCAGCACAGCAATCGGAAGTAAAGCCGAGATTACAACGGATGCGCGCAGGTTGACAATGATGATGATAATCACGATGATACTGATAAGTATTTCGTGCGTTAAATCACTTTCCAGTGTGCCGATTGTTTCCTGGATTAATCCGGACCGATCGTAAAAAGGAGTTACGGTTACTTTCGAAACGGTGCCGTCAGGAAGTGTTTTATGTGGCAGACCGGTTTCAAGTTCCCTGATCTTATCTTTTACATTGTCGATAACCTGAAGCGGGTTAGAGCCATACCGGGCTACTACTACACCGCCAACAGCTTCCACACCCTCTTTATCCAGGCCTCCACGGCGAGTGGCTGGGCCTAAATTGACAAATGCGATGTCTTTTATTTTGACAGGAACTCCGTTACGAACTGTGACTACAGCTTCTTCCAGATCGGTAACATTTTTTATATAACCGAGACCACGGACAAGGTATTCCACCTGATTGATTTCTATGGTTTCAGCACCTATATCGATATTACTTTTCTGAACAGCGTTCATCACATCCATGATGGAAACGTTGAATGCTCGCATGGCGTCAGGATTGATTTCTACCTGATATTCCTTCACAAAACCACCAATCGAAGCTACTTCAGAAACTCCCCCGGCCGACGATAATGCATATCTGACTTGAAAGTCCTGTATGCTGCGGAGTTCATCATGATCCCATCCGCCGGTTGGAGCGCCGGTTTCTGGATTTCTGCCTTCCAGTGTGTACCAAAAAATCTGCCCCAGGGATGTTGCATCCGGACCGAGACTTGGCTGAACACCATCGGGAAGCGTACCGGATGGTAGTGAGTTTAATTTTTCGAGTATACGGGAGCGGCTCCAATAAAACTCTATATCCTCGTCAAAAATGATATAGATGAACGACATACCGAACATGGAAGTGCTGCGTATGGTTTTCACTCCGGGGATACCAAGTAATGAAGTTGTTAATGGATAAGTAATTTGTTCCTGAATATCTTTTGGAGAGCGCCCCATCCATTCTGTGGCGATAATTTGTTGATTATCGCCAATGTCGGGAATGGCATCGACAGGTATCGGGTCTCTTGGCAGTATAGAACCTTTCCAGTTAAACGGGGCTGTCGATATTCCCCACATAATTACTGCCAATAGAAATAAAATAGCGAATAAAATTTTTATCCATTTTATTTGTTCACTGCCTATGGAAAGATTTTTTCAATCGGGCCGATTTAGTCTTTATAATGGTAGACAGGCATTCAGCGGGAAACGCACAAATAAAATATTTTTTAGAAAAAATAACGAAACGATGCAGGTTGGTTGTGCACTACAATGCAGTTCTTGTTATTGTTAAAGAAAGAGGAGAGAAACATATTGAAGTGCTTTTTTTAAATCGGTCAGCGCGTTGGAAATGTGATTCTCAACTGTCCGCTTGTAAATACTCAGGCGGGAAGCAATCTCATCACTCGAAAGCCCTTCTTTCCGGCTCATCATAAAAATACGTTGACGTTGCAGGGGCATTTTCGAGATTACCAAGTCGATCAAAAGAGAGAGATCTTTGGCAAACAGTTCTTCTTCCGGCTCATAGGTCTCAGATTGGTTTAAACGACTGAGATTGTATTTTTCCTTTACAAGGTTGTGTTCGTATTGGTTATAAATCATATGTCTTGCCATGGTGAACAAATAAGCCTTAAATGACTTGACTTCTTTCATGGCCGTGCGATTTACCCACACTTTATAAAATATTTCCTGGGCCATATCATATGCTTCTTCCTCATTTTTTATGAAACCCGATAAAAAATGATAGATCTTCGGATGATAGGTAAGGAATAGTTATTCGTAAGAACGATGATCACCCTTTGATAAATTTATTAAGTGTTTTGCCTCAAGATGCTTATCCATGCAAAAACATTTCACCAGCTGTTATTACGCAATTTTATTTTACGTTACAAAGATGGTTATTAAATGTTACATAACCGTTAAGAAAATATTACATTTTAATGTGCTTGATCTTTTATACAACAAAAACATCTAATTTCAACAACTCTTTTGCAAAGATGCAGAAATACTATAAAAAAACAAAATATCTAGGATAATTTTAACGTCATTGAGTTGAGCGCGACCACAATGGTACTGATGGACATCAGTACGGCTCCCACGGCCGGACTCAATATGATCCCTACCGGAGCCAGCACGCCTGCTGCGAGCGGAATGGCAATGATGTTATAGCCTGCTCCCCACCAGAGATTCTGCACCATCTTTCGGGTTGTATTCTTTGCCAGCGAGAAAAAATGCAGGATGTCGGATGGGTTGCTTTTGACCAGTACCACATCGGCCGAATCAATGGCCACGTCTGTTCCTGCACCAATGGCCACTCCAATATCTGCCCTGGCCAGTGCAGGCGCATCGTTTACCCCGTCGCCCACCATCATGACCGGCTTCCCGCTATGTTGCCAGGATTGAATGAGTTTTTCCTTGTCCTGAGGCAGGAGTTCTGCGTGTACTTCGGTGATGCCAACCTGTGATGCCACGCTCTTGGCGTAATCTTCATTATCGCCCGTGAGCATTACAGGCGTAATGTGCATCCGTTTCAAACCATCCACAGTGGTTTTGGCTTCTTCCTTAATCTCATCGCCTTGTGCGACAATACCGGCCACTTCATTGTCCACAATCAGATAACTTACCGAGTTCCCTTTCTGAGCCAACTCCTGGTATCGATTGTTGTCGTAAGACAGATTGTGCTGATCAAGATAAGCTGGTTTTACGATCAGCAGCTGCTTGCCTTCTGCCGATCCACTCAGACCGGTGCCACTGATGACCGTTACATTCTGAGGTGCCGGAAAGCGAATATTCCGCTTTTCCGCTTTTTCCATAATGCCGATAGCCAGGGGATGGTTGGAATGGCTCTCCAGCGATGCCATCAGGCGCAAAACTTCGTCGTTGCTCCACTTCTCGGATAGGGACTCAACAGCGGAAACACGAAAATCTCCCTCTGTGAGTGTGCCGGTCTTATCCATCGTGACCACCGCGATCTCTCTCGACTTTTCCAGTGCAACCCTGTTTCGGATAAGCAGGCCGTTGCTCGCACCCAGTGATGTAGAACGGGCCACTACCAGCGGTATGGCAAGCCCGAGTGCATGGGGACAGGCGATGATCAGTACGGTTACCAGCCGCTCAAGTGCGATATCTACATTTTTCGTGAGCAACAGCCAAACGACAAATGCAATTACACCCACCGTGACGGCCACGTAGAACAATGCTCTGGCCACTTTATCGGAGAGTGTCTCTGAGCGCGATTTCTCCTGTTGCGCTTCACTGACAAGCTTCATCACCTGTGCAAGGAAACCCGATTCACCGGTACCTGTCACTTCAATCTTTATTGTACCGTTTCCGTTCACGGCCCCTCCAATCACTTTATCACCCTTGGTCTTCTTGACTGCTTTGGCTTCTCCAGTCACCATCGATTCGTTGACAGTGGTGTTCCCTTCCACAATTTTACCATCTGTGGGGATTTTTTCTCCGGCATTGACGATTAACAGTTGTCCGATCTGGATTTGTTTGAGGTCCACATCGGTGATATTTCCATGCTCATCCACCAGATGAGCGCTTCCCGGAAGCAGTTCGGCCATCTTTTTCAAAGCGTTACCGGCATTGCCTACTGCTCTCATCTCAATCCAGTGTCCCAGCAACATGATGACAATCAGGGTAGCCAACTCCCAGAAAAAGTCCATCCGGTGCTCGGCATCCGGGAAGAAGTGATTCGAAATAAAAGCATAGACGCTATAAATGTATGCCACCGTAATACCCATTGAGATCAGGGTCATCATGGCGGGGTTTTTCTCTTTCAGTTCCATTTTGGCTCCCTTCAGAAAAGGGGTGCCGCCATAAAAGAACAGAATGGAGGACAGTACCAGCACAACCCAGTCTGATCCTGGAAATGAAAACTGAAATGGAAGTCTCTCTCCCATAAATGTGGACAGCAAGATGATCGGGATGGTAATGATGAGTGATATCCAGAATTTCTGTTTCAGATTCCCCATGTGAGACATGTGCCCCAAATGTCCGCCGGCATGATCGTGACCTTCATCACCCGTATGATTCATGTGATCATGTGTCACGCGTGTATGGCCGTGCATATCGTGCCCTTCATGCATTGCATGATGGTGCATCTCGTGTTCATGATGGCTGTGTGAATCATGCACATGTTTTCCGTCGTTATTCACATTTGTGTGTTCCATTTTTTTTTCATATTTAAACAGGGGGAAATATCCAAACGGGATATTCCCCCCTAACCAAAAAAATCTATA
>VSSQ01000897.1_pt1 | contig 13859 bp, 8 predicted proteins | sample 4763081 | NCBI WGS metagenome assembly VSSQ01 (sample SAMN12137344, study PRJNA551015) | bioreactor metagenome | isolation source: SDC9 anaerobic chlorinated ethene degrading culture | place: USA: Knoxville, Tennesee | collected 2015-01-01
GGATGACCTGTCAGAATTGTGAGACGTTTGTATGAAAGTAAATGAGAGGGAGACAGCATCTGTAAGCGTCTCATTTAAAACGAGCAATTTGTCTCATGATTTCAGCGCACAAAGGACATTCGCTTTTTGTTCGGATGAACATCGGTAACACGTGCTGTACCGGCCGGAATTACGATGTCGGATGAGACACGAAATAGTTCTTTATAAGTACGACGAAGAGCCTGAAAGTACACTGATTGCAGTGTTTTTCAGGCTCTTTTTGCGTGGATATAAGCGGCCAAAACATGAATGCGAGTGTTGACGTATTAGAACGCCCGATGAAGACCTTCATATGTCTCTGACAAGTAAGTTGGATATGTCAGAATTGTGAGACTTTCTGCGCGTTTTAAATGAGACAGTAACAATAGTATCTGCAACTAATTATATTTGTTGCGGATTTTAGGGCTGTTTTCTGCAACTAATTGTCCTTGTACCTTTTTCGACACTTTGAAATCAATAAAAATGTTAATATGTGGGATGATAAGAGCTGTTTTCTGCAACTAATTCAAAAATCTGCAACTAATTCATTTAACTTCAAATGAAAGGGGTAGACAGAATCATGCAGAGAAGAAAGTCGAACCGCAGAGACATCCAATTCTACAGCAAAAAAAACAACGCGCTTATCATTGTGCATACACAGAAGGCTCACGATTATGCAAAGCGTTTGGAGCAGGACGAGACCGTGGCCGGTTATAGGGCGTGTGAACTGCTGCTACCGAATAAGTTCGAAGGGGTTAGTCCGACATATATCCGTAAGGAGTATTTTCCCAAGGCAGACGGAAGCGGAGCGAACTGGGAGACCGACTTCTTGATAGAATATACGGACGGACGACGCGGTATTAGGGAAATTGTGTATAAAGCTGAATTCACTCCGACTGCTGTGCAGCTATTGGAATTATCGCGCCGGTACTGGGTTGCGCAAGGTATTGACGACTGGAAAATCGTTCTTTTTGCAAAGCCCGGAGAATTCACGGAAGATAGCGAAGATGTTGGTTGAGACTTCTATGGATGCAAACACGAGTCCTTAATAAGGGTTCGTGTTTTTTTATTTCATATTTTACAGGGCTTGCGCTTCATACAAACCTTGCATTTTTTGATGCCAGCTTTTGCAACATCACGCATATCATCCTATTTCCGTTTTAAACAATAAATGTAGGAAGGCCGCATGCCGTAACGCATGCGGCTTTTTTCATCTGTTGAAGTAAACCGCGCATTAGACAAAACGAAATTCCGCGCCATTCTGCCATTCTTCCTTGTAGAGAGATTTACATGGAGGAAAACGCTGAATGGACAAAGCGAAAGTCCCATGGACAAAAGAACAGACAGATAAATACTGGGCAAACCATCCGACTCAATTTCCAAAAATGAAAGCAATCCCGAACCTTCCCGCCGCCTCCCTAAAGGAATTCGGAGACCTGGTTGCCGGTGACTGCACGGACTACGAAGGTTTTATTGTCGTCACTATGTGCGGAAAACGCACCAAGGGGCAGATGGTCCATGTGGCAAGCGTAAGAGCAAGGGATTTCGGCACATGGCTCAGCCGAATGATGGTTCTCCCGGACGTTAATTATTATTTTTCGAAATCACAGTCAAAGAATCCCGGCCACTGGGGAAATAACGACCTGTTTTCTCTGAATACAATCATTATCGATATTGACAGCCATAAAAAAGGCAAATCTCCGACAAGAGAAGAACGCACAGAGATTGAAAGAATGATTGTATATGCTATTGACGGCGTTCTCGTCGAGGACAGCGTTATTTGTGAACCCAATATTGTCGTACATACCGGCCGGGGAATGCAGCTTATCTGGCTGTTGGAATCGGCGGCAAATGAGCTATCCCGCCTCTATCAGTTCGTCTGTGAAAGCTATATCAAGGCTATCAAATCGCTTCTGTCAAGTGATGAGAAGTTTAAAAGATATAATGTTGACTGTGCGTGTTCCAAGCGGATTATGGGACTTAATCGTCTTCCCGGCACATTTAATACAGCTACCTCCGACCTTGTTACCTTTGACATAGTCCATAAGTACAGGATGGACCTCCCTAAAGAATATGAAAACCAGCTGATGATTGCCGTGGCAAACGGCTTCGTTCTCACCGATAAACGCAAGAAAAAATCCAAAAGAAAGGGAAAAAAAGGAACTCGCTTTTTCAATATGGAGAGCGTCGGCAAAGCGCGCGTCCAGAGCCTTATGAGACTGCTTGACGAGCGCGGAGCAACCATTGATGTAGGCATGCGCGACCAGTTCAGCTTTATTCTGTTTAACGCTTATAAAATGGATGGGAAAACACCGGAAGATGCTCTGGCGGAAGTTCTGGCGGTCAACAACGCATTCGAACGTCCGCTCCTGGAAAAACACCTTATTGGATATCTTGGGACCTCTATGCGCAAAAAATATAAGATGACCAACACATATATCATTGAAAAACTGGAAATCAGTCAGGCAGAACAGGCGGCTATTAATCTTTTTCCTACCAAGGCAGCAAAAAAAGACAGTTCGTATAAAAACGCGGCTCGCAATAAAAAAAGAAGAGAAAAAAGAGACGAGCGTAACAGCACTGTGATTGAGCTCTTTTGTCGTGGACTGAATAAAACGGAAATTGCAAGGAAGGTCGGCATCGCCCGCGGAACCGTAATCGCCATCGTCAATCAGTACAAAGCTATAATCAAACCGGCTGTTGACGCTATAGTAAAGGAAACTAAGGAACAGATTCAAGAAGCTGCTCATAAGGTTAAAACAACGCTGCATTTGGCCAAAACAAATATGCTTCAGAAAGATATTTCTTCATGCGAAAGGCGTTCAAAACCGGAAGAACTATATAACTTATACATATACCCAGGGGGCGGGCCGGCAGAGGACCGCTCCTTGGGTCTGAGCCAGCGGGTCGGGTTGCGGAAGATGGGCTGTCCGGCAACAGGGTAAGTCGGCCAAGCCAGGAGCGCCGTACATATGGAAACCTCGTCGCTCAATTGCTCTGCCAGATGGAAAGGGTGAAATATATAGGGCGGACCGGATTTGTTAGTCTGCTCCTTATGTGCGGTAAAAGCGATTTTCATAGTCGTTTTCGTGATTGGCGTATTATCATATCTGACCTCCAGAGCAGCAAAAATCTTTAGGCTGCGTGAGCGCCGCTTGATAGGCGGCCATATACCATGGTCGTTAAGGACACCTATCCCACACCACCATACAGGGTTTGAAAACGCCGACTTTCTATAGCTGCAAGCCTATTTTTATGTGGAAGTTCGCTCATTCAATGCGACTCTCAGAAACGCAATGTCTCTATTAAAGTCTTTTGGTTTTATTGTGCTTAAGATTTTTTGCCCAACCTCAGGCGTCCAGTATATTTTCAGCTTTTCCCTTGCGCGGGTAATGGCAGTATAGAAAATGCTGTGTGTTATATGGTCTTCAATTTCGTCTGTGATAACAATCTTTACAGAGTTAAATTCCAAGCCCTGTGCCTTGTGAATTGATACCGCATAGGCGACTTGAAAAGGTACTACAGCGGTAATTGGTACTTCTTGGTTTTCATCAGCTTTTCTGTGGTCATCGACAGTAAAGCGAATAACCGAGCGTCCTGCCGCTGAATTCTCCAAAAGTTCAAAATCACAGGAACGAGCCTCTAATCCGTTAATCGGCCTGTCCACTTCTATGTCAAATTGGATTTGGTCACCGACAAGCTTAATACCCGCTATCCAACCTTTAATGTTGTTATATATCACAGGCTTGAAGCGGTCGGATTCATTGAACAGAATCGGGTCGCCAACCTTATACAATTGAAGACCCCAAGTAACAGCGGGGTTTGGATTGGCTTCCTGAAGAAAACGGTTGATGTTATTTATCCCGTATAACCCATCGTAGTTCAAGCATAGAATTACCTCGTCCGGCTCGGCTGGTACGAATATTGAGGCGTCAAGGGATACTGAATATTGGTTTCGGGCGATGGTTTCCACTATTCTATCATCCATGCTGCGAACCCTATCCCAGAGAGTCTGCAATTCTGGATTGTGGCTTCTGTACGGTTTAGTAAGTTCATAGACGGAAGTGGTCGGTAAGAAACCTCTCGCAGCACTAAACCAGTTCCCGAACTCGATAGCTTCTATCTGATAAATGTCGCCAACCAAAACAAGCAAGTTAAACTCTGCTTTATCTAAAATCGCTTTCATATCACGGTTATTGACAGTGCTGCATTCATCGATGACTACAATATCATATTTGACTCGGATGCTCTGACTCGGTAGAAATTTTGCGATGGTCATAAAATCAATATCATCGGTTTGTACTGTAACTCTGCGCTTCATATTATCAACCGCAGGATTGGTATTTGCCAAATACAGTTTACTCTGATTTTTAAATAGATTGGAAATGTGATTAATAAGGGTTGATTTCCCTGTGCCTGCCGAACCATAGATTAGGGCGACTGACGACTGAGCGAACATCTGCCGTAGAGCTGCTTTTTTCTCTTCACAGTCTACTGGGTGAACCGCCGACGCGAGCCAGCCGTCAACATAGCTGGTATAGTTCTGAACACCGTCAGCGGATAAATCAATAAGTTTCCGAATAATCTCGACTGTGTCATTTTCATAACCACGTATGTAATAATGACCGTTACGTGTTTCTATTCGGCGAGCTTGATGCCGTTCGTTATGGTATAGTCTCATATTGAATGTGTTGACAAGCGTATCAATGTCTCCGAATCTTTCAAGTTCCGCACTTGATGTATAAAGTTGCCCTTGTTTCTCAGTATTAACATGCACATAGCGTGCAAGCACTTCGTGCATTCTGTTTGTTGCATCAAGGCAGTCGAACAAATCGCTGAGCCGAGGGTTGTGATGTAGGAGCGATGTATTAAACGGCATTTTATCAAACGGAATACAGCCATAAGCCAAATAAAGACCTGAAAGTCTGCTGTTTTCATCGCCAATCTGGTCTGAAATAACCCTGTTGTTTAAATGATAAAGTAAATACCGCAGAACATTGCTTCCGGAGCGGTTGCTGCCGATAATTTCACGACAGCGGTCAAAAAGGTCAAACAGATGGCTGACTTTAGCATTAAATGCAGCAAGAACCTGAGAGCGGATTTGCTGATAATGTGCGTCCTCAAAACAGAGCAGTTCTACAAGGTTAAAACCCGTTCGTGTCAGGAATTGCATCAAACCGCGCCCCTCGGCTGAACCGGCATAGCTTTGCAGTTCTTCACCGAAGATATTAGAAAGCTTCTCTATCTCAATAGGACGGATTGCGACCTCCCAGTTAGCAATGATGAATATGGGCATCGTCTTACCGAGAATCGTAATACTATCCTCGACCGTCCACAGTTTCACGGCATAATATTTTGAAATATCCAGCGTGGTAAATGCGATAATACGGTCAAATTTGCTTGCTCTGCCAGTAGCGGGAATAAAGGTGACTTCGTAATAAATCCGCTGATGCACAAAGAACGGCTTAATTTTATGGATGTAATATCGTGCATTTTCAGACGAAGCTATGTCCGTACTGTAGTTTCTACTCGCGAGTTTTTCGGCTATCTTCTCATAATACTCTTGCAGGTTCCTATCTGTGTTTAGTGGAAACTGGTCAAGATTTGCAAGCACATCAAGTCCATGCTGGGTTTTCAGGTAGTCTTTGATTTTCAGCATGAACTCATAGTATTTTAGCATAACGCGCTCCGAGTCCTCGGGGTCAAGCGTATAATGTGAAACGACAATCTGCAAATAAGCGTGAAACCTCCATAGAAACTTAAGCTGTCCCTTTGTTTTCACAAAACGGATAGCTTTTTCTATGTGCTGATAGTCGTATGTGGTATCATTTGCATGGGCATAGATTTTGAGCATAATATGCTCGACAAAAGTCCGCAAGTTAGACAAAATGTCCTGCGAAACCGCGCCTCTGCCCAGAGCATCGAGGGTTTCAATATGTCGGCAAATAGCGGCATCGCTTCTGAAGATTTGTTCGTCAATTTTTTGGATTGTTTCGAGGGTTGTAGCCATTTGTCTGCCGCCTTTCTATGATTAGTCTTTGGAGCAAACCGCAAGATGTCCATCATGCTTTTCCCTCATCCTGTCGGCTGAGCGATTTAGAAAATGGGCTAAGATTGATAAACAGTTCCTTCAGCGTCTCAGCATCGCAGTTATTAAAAAGGTATTCCAGTAATTCCTCCTGTCGGGCCTGTCCTAATGTCACCCGATAAAGGGATAGGATTTTCAGCAAACGGTCATACACCGCCATGTCCTTGCTATACGGGTACATCGGAACAATTCGTTCGATTTTAACAGCGCCGCCGTCCCGCAGGCACCAATAAGGCACGAGTTCCGGCTCATTTTCACCTTTGGCCTCAAGTGCATACTGGAAAACTTCATCCCAAACGTCTTTAATAAACTTTCGATTGCGGTAAGCGTGCGCCAAACTCTGCCTGATGGCGAGGCATTTGTAGCGGTTTATGCGTCCCTCACGCTGTTCAAGGTCGATTGGGTTGTGCGGAAGATTCCAGTGCATTATCTTCCGTGCGTAATTGTGAAAGTCCAGCCCCTCCTGCCCGATGGAAGTGGTGGCGAGCACGAAAGGCCGAAACGGGGCGTTGAACGCGGTTCTCAGGTTCTCTTTGCGCTGGGCGGTTTTTTCGTCTCCCTGGGTTTGATAAAAACCTGCTGCAAAGTGAGACCTCATGCGAATCTGAGACTTTTTATCGCCGATAAAGCTTGAATAGATATCAATGGAGTAGCTTGCCGTCGTCGCTTTCAAAGCATCGCACATCTGATTGCAAAGGCTCTCAGGGCTTTTGTCGTTGAGGATATGGGCGTATTCGTCAAGCATCGCGGCAAAATTCCCGTCAACGCAGTATTTCAAGACATTTTTGTAGTGAGCGTCCTCGCTTTTTCCATAGGCGAGTTCGACAACCGCGATGGCCTCCGGCTTGTCGAACATATCGGCTACTTCTCCGGCAAAACTCTCGGCAAGTTTCTTGTCGCCAAATACCCGCAAGGCACAGATGGCGGGGGAGGCAATAGCCATATTCGCGTAAGTATCGATAAGATTAGCCTTGCCGTCTTTCGTCGGCAATTCGTATATGGCTTGAAGTTCATCAAAGTGTTCCAATATTTTCGGTTTGATAGTGTCCTTTATCTGCTTTATCGATTGCCCCATGAAGTCAACCGGCGTGTATATATCAGCCAATATCTCGCTCGGGACAGTAAGCGGACGTTCTCTGCCTCCGACAAGTCGGGGAGTCGGAAAACGCCGCTGCCTCGTGGCGCTGTCCTCGGTCAGATAACCTTTTAAACGTTTGTCGCTCTCTTTTGCATATAGCTTGCCGATGGTGCGCCGCTCGCACTCATAGGAGAGCATACAGGCTATCATGCGAGGAACCATTTCCCAGGCAGAAAAAACAAGAACCTTTGAAAAGTCGTCTTTTCCCTTGAATACGCCTCGCGGTTCGTAATATGGAATCGAAGGCGGCACCCAAAGCAGCTTCTCTGCGCCGCTCCCAAAGGCGACATCATTAAGTCTCTCAAGCCTCGCATTGTTTGGCGGCAGCGGCTCGAACCCACGCAATTTTCGCTCGTCTACGAATAGCACCTGCCGCGCCCGGCAGGAGAAATTTGGCTTTATTCTCTTAATATCACTCTTGTACTTATAATGCTCCATAAACGACAGTAGGTACGGACACGATTTGACGTACTCAACCGGGATATGCTCTGCGTCGTTGATATTTTCAGCCTCAACAAATGAAAGAATGTCCATATCGGTAATGTCGAGAGTCGTTCGCGTCTGACTGTCGTCAATAAACGCGCCGTCTGAATCCACGAGCAGTCTCTCGGTGCGGCAGACGCTGCCAAACATTTCGTCCTCGGCTTTTTGTTTGATGTTGATTAACGTGCCGAAGTCGGAGCTTGTCTCGCGGAGCGAAACGGAGAAATCGCTCCATATCTCCTGAAACCGCGCATTCTTTTCCTGGTCGTCGAAAAGGAAATGCATCACTTCGAGAAATTCCCGATAATGCTCGTCAACCCCGCTTTCCGCGGCTTCTTCAAGTGTTTGATACAGTTTGTATGGCGTAGCAGACAGAAGCAAGGTGTCGGCAGCTGACTTTTTTAGAAAGGCATTTGTCAGAAGCCCGGTCTCGCTGTCCGGCGCCGCGGTAATAAGCTCGCGGAAACGCTGGAATTCATCCATAATCACAAGGTCGGGATTCAGCCTGCTGATACTGATTTGTGCGAAAAGCAAACGAAGTTTTGAGATGGATTCGTACTGCCCAGCTTTAATAGTTTGAATCAATTCATCTGTTAAGCCGGTTCTGACTTCCTCAAGCAGCGCCCGGAGATATGCGCCGTTTGTGTTTGCGTCGCATAGCTCAACCCTACGCTCCATTTCGCCAATCCACCAATCGAAGCCCTTTGTAGCCCATTGCATAAGAAAAGAGCGCAGTTGCTTCTTGTGGCCCCTGAATTCAGGCAAATGTTCCAATATGGCATATATCAAAGCCCGTTCCGGCGCATTTCCGCTGCCGCTCGTGAGGCTGAATGAGGTTGCGGGGGTCAACGGGATAAGCTGAATATATCCCTTGCGGATTTCCGGGTCGTTCTCCTGCTCGAAAATCTTCAGGTGCTGCATGGAAAGGCGTGTGTCGGAAACGCCGTCGACGGTGACGTTATCGTGTATTTTCAGTTTACGGATATTCTGATTGGCAATGGCGGCGTTGGAGCAGATGTAAAGCACCTTGAACAGGTCGTCTCCGGTTTGCTTATGGAGGTTTGCGAGCTTTGCGATGAGGCCTCTGGCAATAAGCGTTTTCCCGAGCCCAACCTCGTCGGCGACGAGAACACGCCGCTGTCCATTTTTGAACAGGTCAAAGCAGCGCTCTACAGTGGCGCGCTGGAAGTCCTTCAATTCCGAGAGGACTATCCGTTCTCTTTCTGCAAGTGCCGTACCGGTCATAATCTCACCGCCTTTTCAAACTGCTCGTAGAGACGTGTAAAGTCCTTCGGCACAATGTTGTCGCCCGTCAGCGCAATGACTTCGCGTACTTCGCGCAGGCTCTCCGGCGAGGTTGCCGCCGCTTTGAGCATACGCTCATAGAGAATAGGCGCATCATAGCTCATATTCAGGAAGCGATAATCGCCATTGCCTTTCTTCAGGGTCTCTAAAAAGGCGGCGAGAAAGTCGTCGCTCAGAAGGAAGGCAATATACGTTAAAAACGCGTTCTTGTCCTTAATAATATCGCTGAACACCGCCGAATCACGGTCGGAGGGGATTCCAGACGTCTGTATTTTCACTACACGGCTTAACTCCCGTCCGCCTGCTTTCGCGGTTACCTTATACCATTCGGACAGGTCGCGCAAGTTAAATCCTGTGAAAACGATGGCTTCACTTATAGGCTGAGGATTTGGTTTTATCAGCGGCGACAGGGTGAGCTTGATGTTGCTCTGTGGTAGTCTCATTGTGACGGTTACGGTGTACGGCGCTTCACCGGTAACGACTGCCGTCTTACGCGCAGCGCAAAATTCCTTCACAGCCGTTTCAAGCTTCTGCAAAACGGCGTCCTCGTCAACGGTAGCGTATTCCTTCGGCTGCACCGGCTCAAAAGGGTTGCTTTTTTCATCGGTGCCGAAAAGGTCGGCCTTCAATTTTTCTACGTTCAGGTACCGCTGTTTGCCGCGCAAGGCAACCAAACACTCGACATTGCCCCTGAACGCGCTTTCGCTCGCGTTTGCTGAGCCTATGTATAATTCGCTGTCCGACCATTTCGTTCGCAGGTAAACTTTCGCATGGATGTCCTGCGTTTTCCTGTCTCCGGCTTCCGATATTCGTTCCTCTCCGTCAATCACGTCGTCTTTAACGGTGTAGGTGTCAAACGCGGTAAGCAGCTCCGCGCCAAGCTTCGGAAGTTCAGATTTGCGCGTAATGAGCGTACAATCGGGATTGGTAAGACGACGGTCGGCGAAATTCTTAATGACACCCTTGCTCAAAAACGGCGATATGATGAACATTTTATGGAACGTGTCGCTGAGATTGTCTTTTGCGGTACTGCCAATTCCATAGGGGATAAAGTCGAAGTTTTCATATTCTTTCCCGAGACTTTTCCACTGTACGACGGAAATTTCGTCGGCGAGTTTAATAAGCTGTTCGCGCTTTTTCCTGAGCGGCTCATTATGCCTTCCCGCATTCTTCGACAGCCACAGCAAAAAGCCGCGCATAGCCGCGCCCGTGTTTTCACCCTGCGCTATAATTGCTTCTTTATCCTCCGCACTGTCAAGGCGCAGGGCAACGTCCCAGCTGCGGTCAAACGTAAGATTGCGCGACAGCACGACAAGGCGGTATCTGTCCGGAAGGCCTTTTGCGGTATACTTGATAAACCACGTTTTGGGGTGAAACGACTTCTTGTTTTTCAGGTTCACTTCGCAGACGCAATTTTCAAGCAGAGGCAGCAGTTTATTAGGCTTGTCCGGCGCTTTTATCTGACCGCCCTGACAGAATATAAGCAGCCTGCGGCTGGCCCTGCGGATTGCTTCGAGCATATGCAGGGGGCTTTCCGTCAGTTCTGAGTCTGCTTCCACGTTCAGCCCGATGATAGCGCAGGTAGCCGTGAGCGTTTCGAGGTCAAGGGAATAAGTGGTTCCGACTGCGAACGTCGTTTTGTATTTCAGCGGCGGAGAAAGCAGTTCCCGATAATCGAGCCTGTCCGAATGCGTGTTAAGCATTTCCGCTCACCCCCTCGAAAATGTCCCGTACAATCCGTTGAGCGTTAAACAGCCGATAGGAGAGCGGAGACATATTGACGCTGTTGTTGTCATGAATGTCATAGTGGTAGAGGTCTTTGTTGGTTAGCTTCGCGCGTGACCGGCCCTTCAGCTCTATCTCGCGGCGGACGATAAGTGCGTCAAGCTCTTTCTCATTGTTAATAGCCGACTGGAACCGCTTCAGGAAAAGTATCACACTCTGCCGTGGTTTCAGGCGGGCCTGCACTTCGGACAGGCTTATCCCCGGGCGTTCCTCAATGTACTTTTTCCAAAGGTCATTTGCTTCCGTGTTTTGCCCCTCTGAGAAAATCACGTTGTAGCGCACCTGCGCGCCGAAGACAAAGCGTGAAAAGTCGCGGGCGAGGCAATAATCCCGCCACATCTCGGGCGGCATAACATCCCGCAAAGCGGCTACATCATCAAAGCTCTCAAACTCTGTGAAGTCAATGCGGTTTTCGCGTAAAATGAGCGCGAGCAGGCTGTTGCGCGTTCCCGGCATCGACATGATTTTCTCGCGCAGAAAAACCGCTTCTTCCGCTGTTAGGTCTATCGTAACATCGTCGCGCCAGTTCTCAGCAAAAACAGGCACGCGCCAAAACGCAGTGCTGGTCATGCCCGTGTCGGAATCATCTGCGATATCATCCTCATCACGGCGGCTTCGTTTGCCGCTCGCTTTTTGCTTATTCGCTGCATTGCGCTGGGTACAGAAAACGGATGCGTATTCTGAGAGCGTTAACCGCTCGGTAAAAAAGCCGTATGTACGCAACGCATTCCAGTATATGCTGGACGGCTTCCGCCGGAGGGTTTGACCAGAGCGTGAGCCGATGACGCGCTCGGCTCCGTCGACGTTAAGAATGTCGATTAAGTCAAGCTCCTTTTTCTCCAGGGAGTCTATGAACTCGCGCGGTGATAACCAGCCGCCGCGTTCGAGCTCCAGGCATATGTACGGAATCAGGAACAGATATTTTGCACGCGTCTGGATTGTAGAAGTTCCAGGAAAGAATATATCCGAGAAGGCATCCCGGACCGTGCCGATACCAAGTTCATCCACCGCCCCTGGTTCCGTCAATCCACGCAGAACGCTCAGCACCATATCGCGGTCGCTTTTTGAAAAGTCAACCCAGCCAATATTCAGCATCTTGGCCTCCCAATAGGGGCTGGTCGTATTTGAACAGCACCTCGTTAATTTCAAAAATATCGTACTTCCCACTGACGATGAAATACTCGACAATTACGTCAAACTTCTGACTGTGGGATAGTGCGTAGCCCGCCCGTTCCAAAAGGTCATCCGTTTCATCAAGTGAAAGCTCCAGAGCCACGGCAAGGGCGACAGTGGTACGCTTGCTCGGCGTATAGCCTTTGCCCGTCCGAATCTTGGAGAACAGTTTGCGGTCAAGGTTGGCACGTTTATAGACATCCACGTCCGTTTTGCCTTTCACGTCAATTAATCGCAGGAGCGTAGCGGAGAATGGCTCGTCGAGGTCGTGAACCCAATCATCAATCCCTCCGGACGGGGCAGCTGATTCCTCAAAAATTATTCGGGGTTCAGAAATATTCAGAGCATCAACTTCCACATCAAGCAGTTTTCGCTCGCGCAGCTTGTCCCGATGCTCATCAACGTAATGTTCATCTATGTAACTGGCAACTCTGCCTAAAAGCTCTTCGCTAATATTAAACGCAGTTTTATCAAACACCACAAGCGAAACGTCAATTTCATGTTCTATGAGAAACTCCTGTATCGCGACTGTTGCCACCCGGAGGGCCTCCTCTTTCGGATACCCATAGATGCCGCTTGAAATGAGCGGAAATGCGATACTCCCGCATTTATTCTCCACGGCGCGTTTGAGAGAGTTTAAGTAGCAGGCGCGGAGCTTCGCTTCCTCGCCGTGTCTGCCGTCATGGTAAACAGGTCCGGCCGTATGGATAACATACTTCGAGGGCAGACCAAATCCCGGCGTAATAACCGCTTCGCCGGTCTGAATCGGGGCGAGCCTGTCGCAGGCCGCCTGCATCTCATCCACGCCCGCGGCCTTGAATATGGCGCCACATACGCCGCCGCCCATCTGGAGCGCGGTATTGGCGGCGTTGACGATGGCATCGACCCGCATCTTTGTGATATCCTGCCGGACTATGGTAAAAGGCATCGTCAGTATACCTCCGATATAAAGTTGCCCGCGACACTATCCAGTCTGCGGGCAAGTGTGCTATAATTATATCAAAAATCCCATTTTTTGCAAAGAAGATGGGAGCGTATTTATGACGATGCAAGAACGATTAAGGGAAATAATTAAACCAAACTACCCATTACATTTACGCGCCCCGGATTTTGAGGGCTTTACTGGTTCGCTGTATCATGGCGAAATCATACGTATATACCGGGCGCTTGGCGGTCGCCTTGAGATATACCCGACGCGTGCGAGGGGCTACGACCTTTCCACAGAAGGCTTTGACATTGAGTTGGACGAGTACCTTCACTTTAACCGTTACCGCCTTGTTACTCTGGAATCGGATATTTATGTTGAGCTACCCATGTTCCTACAAAAATCCTATAAGGAATGGTGCACGCCGGATGGCATCGCTGAAAACAAGTGCATGCAAACCGGTAGTCATAGAAGAGTATGAACTTGATTGAAAGCCGATTGCCCATTCCGCAAATTCGCTGACAAGAAGTATTACGGTGCCTTCGGCAGCTTCTAAAAACATGGCAACACAGACCCCATGATAAGGTTGACTGCAGGGTATGTGGAGGAGCGGCTGACTCTGTATCTGCAAATCTGCGCGCAGAAACAGTCTTACTTAAGTAATACGTTAATACCAAATCGCCCGTCAGGGATTTTTCCCCTGACGGGCTTGCTAATTATAAATATCGATTTGTGCCGGCAGAACCATTGAATATGCTGGCGTTTTGTAATTCGATAAGATTATAGCATTCCTTTGAACAGTAGATGAGAAAATCCGAACTTTATTAATGGCCTCTATCTGTTGCTTAATTGTTTATTTTGTCATTTTGTGGTATCATTCGAGGCAAAGGATGTGTTCGTCAAGTAAAAAGTTGTGCAAAAGGGCCCCAAAAAGTTGTGCACCC
>VSSQ01000898.1_pt1 | contig 13832 bp, 9 predicted proteins | sample 4763081 | NCBI WGS metagenome assembly VSSQ01 (sample SAMN12137344, study PRJNA551015) | bioreactor metagenome | isolation source: SDC9 anaerobic chlorinated ethene degrading culture | place: USA: Knoxville, Tennesee | collected 2015-01-01
GAAATAAAAGCAAAAAAATTAGATTTTTTCATATACCCTGCCTATTACTTAGCAATTGCTCCGGAGGCACCCTTGCTCTTCATTATTTTATCCATGCCTTCCGTTGTTTGTATTGATCCATCCTTAAATACCCACAGAGCCTCCACTCCATCAAGGGACTCAACAAGTGCTCTGCCTTCTTCATAAGGCATCAGGAATACAGTAGTAGAAAGGAAATCAGCTTTGCCTGAATTTTCAGTTACAATTGATACAGCTCTGAAATAATCCCCAGGCATCAAAGTAACAGGATCTATCAAGTGATGAACTCTTGTATCTCCAACCATGTAAAATCTCTGATAATCACCGCTGGTTACAACAGATGCATCTGTCAGAAACACTGTTTCCAATATGCTTTCATCCGATGTGCCAAGAACACCGTCAGGATTTTGAATTCCAACTCCCCACTTGTCTCTAATGCCGTCCATAGGTTTACCAAAAGCTCGTATGTTTCCTCCTGCACTTATGATGCCTGATGTGAAACCTTCCTGGATAATTTCCTTAACAACAATTTCTGTTGCATATCCCTTTGCAACGGCTCCTACATCCAGGCTCATGAGAGGATCCTCAAGATACACAGTTGAATTTTTCTCATCAACTATTACCTTGTTGATGTCAGTGTGTCCATTTGCTTCAAGCAAAATGTCCATAGGAGGAATTTTAGCTTCAGCAGGATTTGCTTCAGCCTCATCTCTGTATTCAGACCAAATTTTCAAAACAGAGCCCAAAGCCACATTTGTTTTCTTTCCTACATTTTCATACATTTCTTTTGTCATGAGGATTAAGTCAATTATTTCCTTATCGACTTTCACAGGCTGTATACCTGCATTGTCGTTAATGGTCTTTATGTTGTTCTTTCCTTCATAAGTGTTGTACTTGTCATATAACTGGTGCAGCTCAAGCATTCTTTCATGAATTTTTTCAGCATATCCGTTGAATTCTTCTTCTGTCTTAGCATAACCCACAACCTGCGTAACCGTATCAAAGGTATCTAAAAAAGTATAGCTGAATTTATCATAAACTTGCTCCTTTTCAGGCTCTTCTTGTTTTTGGCAGCCTGTCAAAAAAGCAAAAATTAAAATTCCTGTCATCAATATAGGAATTATTTTTTTCATATTTATCACCCTAGCTTATAATATCAAATATTTTAAATAATATCAATTATTTTATATAATTAAAAAGGGGCTTTTACAAGCCCCCTAATCTCATTTATTATCTTGCGTTTGCTGCTGCTTCTTTAACAACTGCCTGGTAACCTTCAACAGTGATTGTTACTGATGAAGTCAATTCAGGAACATCTGGAACTGCTTTGTGGTTATCATCTCTTTGTTTAACTGTCAATCCAGTGATTTCTTCAATAGATTTTCCAGTCATCCAGTCTTCAAATGCTTCCATTTGCTCGAACCATTCTTTGCCAATAGCTGAAGCCTTAACCATTCCGTATTCTGCTCCGAGTTCTTTCTTAGTCTTATATTCTGCTGCTCTGTCAGAAGTTACAACACCTTTTTCGTCAAATTTTATTTTAACTTGTGCGTTATCAATTATTGTTCCGGCAACTTTTCCATCTGCTGTCAAAGCTGTTGCAGACATGTATGTATCAGCCTGTGCTAATGGAAGAACATCAGCTGCTTTATCTTTAGAACTTCCTATATGAGTTTCAACTCCAAGTCCTACTTTTTCAGCGCCTGCTACATCCTGTGCGTTTGTCCAAGCTTCTTCAACTGCTGCAAGGTAAGCATCAACAGAGATTGTAACTGATGAAGTCAATTCAGGAACATCTGGAACTGCAGGATGTGATTCATCTCTTGCTTTTACTTTTAATCCAGTGATTTCATCCATTGTCTTGCCAATCATCCAGTTTTCAAAAGCTTCGATTTGTTCAAACCATTCTTTGCCTATGCTTGATGCTTTAACCATTCCATAGTCCGGTCCTAAATCTTTCTTTGATTTAACTTCAGCTGCTCTGTCAGAAGTAACTTTCAGATCTTTGTCAAATGCTATTTTTGTCTGAGCAACATCTATTGTAACGCTGGCAACTTTGCCTTCTGCGTCAAATCCAACTGCTGCTATTGTAACATCTGCCTGGCCAACTGCTGTTTGTTCAGCTGTTGCATCTTTTGATTTACCTATTTCAATATTTTGTCCTAAACCAAATTTGACAATAGGTCCTGCTTCTCCAACTGGTGCTGGTGCTGGAGTTTCAGCTGGTTTTTCCTCAACTGCAGGATATGGGAATGCTGCTGGATCAAGAGCATTGTTAACTGCATATATTATTGCTTTACTTGTATAAGTAGCGCCTGCTATTACATCTACTTCAGTTGAATTAGCTTCAACTATTTTTGCAGGAAGTTGGTCAATCGCGTTTGAACCGATTCCGGCAGTTTCTTTTTCTCCAACTGCTACAACGCTGGTGATTTTGTCACCTTCTTTTGTTACAGTAACAGTAACTTCTCCGCCAAATCCTTCACCTGTTCCAGTTAAAGTTTCAGCTGCAGGAGCTTCTGTCTTTGTTGCACATCCAAATAGAGATGTTACAATCAATAACACCAATACTAAAGATAATCCTTTTTTCATGATACCCTCCAAATATGATAAATTATGTTAAATCACTCAGTAATTATAACACATTGTTTACAAGTTGACAATATTTTTGTAACATTTTGAGAATTTTAAAATATTTTGCTAAAAATTACAAAAATGTTTTCATTGTTCATAACTTGGGATTATATCAGTATTTATGCGAAATTTGTCGAACTTTTTTAATAAAATATCAGACATGCATATACATGTCTGATATATATTTTCTATTAGTTTAATAAATATTTAACTCATTGATTTTTTTGTTTGTGGTGATGCTGTGAATCTGCATTTCATTTTCAGAGAATGTGTAAATGAAATCGCCGATGTATATTATTCTTTTTACTTCATAGCCATAGAGATAATTATCACTGTCCATATGTGATATTTTTGTTTTATAACTTATGTTGTCAAGGCTCACGTTGTACACATATGCTCCGTTGAAATCAGTCTTGTAGTTTTCTGCAGTGCTGTTGATCGGAAAAGCCATTATACCTTTATTCAGGGAGAACATCAGTGCCTTGTGGTTGTACAGAAGTTCCGAGTATGTTCCTTGTTCTCCAATAACCTCTGTGAATGTTTCCTTTGGATTTTTTATGTCGGAAACATTAAACAAGGACATTTTGAATCCACCATTTACAATTCCACCCCATTCGCTCACCTTCGTATCATATCCAAACCCAAGTATGTGTTTTTCATCAACAATGTGAAGGTATGTGCTGTAGCCCGGAATTTTCAGCATTCCTGCAGCCCTTGGATTTGAAGGATCAGATGCATCAATTACATAAAGAGGGTCTACTTGCCTGAATGTAACCATGTAAACTCTGTCTCCTGCAAAACGGGTGCTGTAAATTCTTTCCCCTGGAGCAAGACCTTCAAGCTTTCCTTTTAATTTCAAATTCTCATCAAGAATGTACATGTTGTTTTTTGATGTTTCATTCCACACTTCTCCGGTGGTGGTGGCAATTCTTAGCATACCTTCATGCTCATCCATGGAAAATTGGTTTATTATTGTTCCCGGTACCTCACCCTGAGTTGCAACCTTTATATTTCCTTTTTCAAGCTCATATTTGTAAACAACTGTACTTGTTGAATACCCTGGGCTGTAAAGCTCTGTCTGCTTTATGTTGTAATCATATGAATAATCAGCAACAGCTGCATAAAGGCTGCCCTCGGAAACATAAATTGTGTCCGAACCTCCAAGGTACACATCAACATCAGGTTCAACAGATGAATCATTAAGGTTAATTCCTGCAGTGTACATGTATCTTGAATCTATATAGTTTGGAAAATATTTTATATCATCATATGTAAATTCATGTTTTTCATTTTTAAGCACATTAGTATAATAAGGAAGAGACACATCCTGTCTGTCATAGTAAATGTTTAAATACCTTGTTGTAACCATGTACAAATACCCGTTTATTTCTCTTCCTGACAGGTAGTTGCCGTCAAGCAGCAGCTCCCTTTGAAGAACAGGCTTTTCAACATTTGAAATGTCATATACAAGCACATTTGTTCTGTCATCGTAGTAACGTGGCGGCATGATGTAGTCAACAGTCTTGTCTTCAGCCGGAACAGCCGATTTTTCGTATTCCTTCATTATATAATAAAAATTGTTTTGTCCTATGACTACAAGCTTGTTTCCTGAAATGTAAATTTCACTTATGCTTGTGTTTTCCGGAACATTTACAGTTGATACAATCTTAGGGTTTAAGGGGTTTGAATCAATTATCTTGAGTTTTTCGCCTGTTTTTATGTAGATGTATTTTCCATCATTTTTAATTATGTCACCTTCCTGTACTCCCTCAACCTGCACGTTTGTATCTGAATGGTCCTGAGAAGCTCCTGCTTCCTGAGGCACTTGCTGAACTGCTTCTTCCTTGTCTGTTACATTGGAATCTTCTGCTGCAACAAATCTGTCAGTCCACAAATAGCCGTAAAGCTTTGAGTTGTATTCAAGAAGGGCAATGAGATTTTCCTTGGATCCCACAGTCTTTAAAATATTTTTGTTTTCCGGAACAGACGTATTTTTAGTTATATATACTGAATTTGTACTGCCGTCCCATCTTACATCATGTCCAAGATTTTCACTTATGAACCTGAGTGGAGCAAATGTCCTGCTGTTTATCATCATTGTGGATACATCAATAGTTTTGATTTCACCATTTACCATAACCTTGTTCTTATTGAGGAGCATTTGTATTTCATTGTTGTCATCTTTTATAACAACTTCCTGAATTTGTTTGTTCCAGTCAACTCTGGCTCCAAGTTTTTCAAAAACACCTCTTAATGGTACGAGGGTTCTTCCTCCTTCAATAAAAGGATTCACATCAAAATCTACTTTTTCATTGTCAACATACACCGTTACGCTGTCCTCCGCAAAAGCTGCAATTGTAAAGCAAAATATAAAGACAACTGACAATATGAAAATTTTCTTCATTAATTTAATTGTATTCATAATGCACCTCCTTAATTATTTATAATATATTAGACGTTTTGAGAATTGATTTGTTCCTAAATTATATACCATCATTATTGATATATTAAACAAAAATACAAAAAAAGGATGCATGGCATCCTCAGACTATTGACAATCATCAATCTGAGGATGCATTGCATCCTATTTCTTTTAATCTCTGAAAGTGCTGCAGCATGTTTCTTCAGGAACCGATGCATTCCTGCCGTTAACAAGAATGTCTGAAGCATTGCAGTGTTCTGATTTGTTATAAATACATTTCACTGCCTCGCATTTGATTTCTGTGTCGCTTTTGGGCTCACTTACTGAACTTCTTATTCCTGGTTTTTGCTCAATAAAAGTATTGCAGCTAGTAAGGCGGCTTTTCTCGGCTTTTTTTCCGTCAACTTCAATGGAAGGCGCCGTACATCCCTGTCTATTGTTGAAGTAACAGTTTGTAACCGTGCAATTTATTTGTGCCATAATAATCCCCTTTCAATTGATTTTTCTTAGTTTGACCCGCTGAAGGATTATTATGCCTAATTTCCTTAATTTCTGTAATATGCCAGAAGCAAATCAACCATCCTGCCGTAACTTTTGACACCGTCGTCCTGGTTGTTTGCCTTAAGATATGCATCATTTATGTTGTTTGAAATTTTAGCAACCTTTGTGTCAAAATTTTTCCAGTAATTCCATGAGAAAATCATGTCATTTTTTACATCTTGAGAATATGTTTCCCTGAGACTTGCATAAGATTCCGGATCTTCTGCATACAGAGAATTCATGCTGTAAGTAAGGGCAAGCATTGTCCCGCTGTATGCAAAATCTTCAAAACCTGAATTTATGCTTGAGAGATAAGCAATGAAATTGGCCTCATCTTCTCTCATGAATCCTCTCAAATGCACCAGTTCGTGAAGCATGGTTGCAGGAATCTGATATGGAGGAATATCAACATTGACGTTGGCTTCGAATGTGAATGGAAAAAACACCCCAGTTATATTCATGTGGGACATTGCCCGGGACATCTTCACAGGCTTTGGTGCAGGATAATTTCCCTTAAGGACACTATACTCTTTTGCAATATTGTCAAAAGAATCTCTTGCTCTTTGGGCAGTGCCGTAATAATTCCGGTCGAAAAGCTCTGCAGTGTTGTTTTCACCTGTTGTAAGATTCGATCGGAGGCTGTTGGCATCATGAATTAATATTTCACACAAAGCAATGAGCTCTTCCTTTGATGATTCCTTTATTTCAAGGCCGCTGTAAAATGTGAATTCATATCTTGAATAATTGATTCCACAGAAAAGCACAAATAAAAAATAAATAACTGATGCAAAAGACAATATATTTACAGCGTATTGCTTGAAAAAATCAGCCGTTTTGTATTTTACTGAGTTTACAATCATTGATAACGTATAAATGATGAGCAGGACAACCACAAAAAGAATTATTATTTCAGCTGCGGATTCAGATGTCTTTGACGAAACAAAACTTATTGTTTCCGCAAATACAGGATATATTTCAACAGCATAATATTCTGCAAAACTCATGTAATATCTTGCATACAAGGTGAGAAAAAGAGAAACAGGAATCAGAAATATAAATGAAATTCTTTTTAAATTCATATTGATCCTTTCTTATACTGTTTTACATACATTATATCATAAATTTATTTTTTATGTATTAATATTTGTTGTTGCGTTTTAAAATAAGGTAAAATTTTATTGTAGTGACGACAAAATAAAAAGGCAGCATAGCTGCCCTTTGAATTATTTTACTTCTATAACTTCATATCCTGCTTCAGTAACCGCATTTGTCAGATCTTCTGTGCTAACTTCCTTTGACAAAGTTACTTCTGCTGTCTTGCTGTTTAAATCCACAACCGCATTGTCAACTCCATCAACATTCTTAAGCGCCTTTTCAACTGCTGCCTTGCAGTGTCCGCAGCTCATTCCTTCAACTGTTAAAATCTTGTTCATTTTATTTCCTCCATTATTGTTTGATTTATTTGTAAAGTCTTTATTAATGACTGAGTCACCCTTTTGATTTTTTGTTTCATTTGTTTCATTTATTTCTTTTGTTCCTTCAAGAGATTCCACAATTCGTACCGGTTTAAAGAACTTAAGCCTCAAGGCATTTGACACAACAGACACTGAACTTAAGCTCATGGCTCCTGCAGCAAACATAGGGTTTAGCTTCCAATTCAAGATTACATAGAACACTCCTGCAGCCAGCGGTATTCCAATTACATTGTAAATAAACGCCCAGAACAAATTTTGCTTAATATTCTTTATTGTTGCCTTGCTCAGCTGCACTGCTGTAACAGCATCCAATAAATCACTTCTTATTAATACTATGTCTGCAGATTCTATGGCAACGTCGGTTCCAGCACCTATGGCAATTCCAACATCAGCTCTTGCAAGAGCAGGAGCATCGTTTATGCCGTCTCCAATCATTGCAACTTTTCTTCCCTGTTCCTGAATTTTTCTTATTTCTCTTTCCTTGTCCTGAGGAAGAACTTCCGCTATTGCTCTTGATATTCCCAGCTGTTTTCTTATGGCTTCAGCTGTTTTTTTGTTGTCTCCCGTGAGCATTACAACTTCGATTCCCATTGCTTCAAATTCTTGAATTGCTTTTTTGCTTGTTTTCTTAACAACGTCAGCAACAGCAATTATTCCAAGAACATTCTTTTCATCGGCAAAATAAAGAGGTGTTTTTCCTTCTTCTGCAAGTTTCTCACTTTTTTCACCAAAGCCGTTTATATTGATTTTCTGCTCATTTAAAAGTCTTAAATTGCCCAGGTAATAATTTTTTCCGTTTATTTCGGCTTCAAGTCCCTGTCCGGGAAGCGCCTGGAAATTCTTAACCTGGTAAAGCTCAAGATTTCTGTTTTTTGCTTCTTCAACTATTGCATCTGCAAGAGGATGTTCTGATCCTTTTTCAGCTGATGCTGCTACTTTAAGCATTTCTGTCTCACTTATGCCGTTTGTTACCATGTCTGTGACTCTTGGTTTACCTTCAGTTATAGTTCCTGTCTTATCCATTACCACTGTCTGTATCTGATGAGCAATTTCCAGTGCTTCTGCAGACTTTATAAGAATTCCGTTTTCAGCTCCCTTGCCTGTTCCGACCATTATTGCCGTCGGTGTTGCTAAACCAAGTGCACATGGGCAGGAAATTACCAGCACAGCAATTCCTATGGACAATGCAAATTCAAATGTTGCTCCAAGAACCAGCCACACAATTGTAGCTAATACTGCTATGGTAATTACAACCGGAACAAATATGCTGCTTATTTTATCTGCAAGCTTTGATATGGGAGCCTTGGAAGAACTTGCTTCCTCAACAAGCCTTATGATTTGAGACAATGTTGTATCATCACCCACATTTTGCGCCTCAAACTTAAAATATCCGGATTTGTTTATGCTTGCTCCTATAACCTTGTCTCCTGCTTTTTTCTCCACAGGAATGCTTTCTCCTGTGAGCATGGATTCATCAAGAGATGAGTTTCCAAATGTGATTATTCCATCAACAGGAACTGACTGTCCAGGTTTAACTACTATAATATCACCCTTAACAACTTCCTCAACCGGTATTTCTTCTTCAATTCCGTTTCTTTCAACAAGGGCAGTCTTAGGAGACAAATCCATGAGTTTTTTAATGGCATCTGATGTTCTTCCCTTTGCCCTAGCCTCAAGGAATTTACCAAGAGTAATAAGTGCAAGTATTATGGCAGCTGATTCAAAATATAAGTCCATGGAATATTTCATTACCATTTCCATGTCCATGTGTCCCAGTCCATAGCCTATTTTATATATGGCAAAGACACCGTATCCAATGGCAGCTGTCGTACCTATGGCAATGAGTGAATCCATGTTTGGAGATCCTTTGAACAATGTCTTAAAGCCCACTGTATAATACTTCTTGTTAGTTATCATTACGGGTAGAGCCAGGAGAAACTGAGTAAAAGCAAAAGTCATTGCATTTTTATCACCGTGAAATATTTTCGGGAGAGGCCATTCAAACATGTGCCCCATGGCCAGGTAAAGAAGCGGTATTGAAAATGCAAATGATATTGCAAGCCTCTTTTTCATATCCTTAAATTCAGCCTGAGCATCTGTTTTTTTGTCATCAGATTTTGCAGCAGATTTTTTTGTGTCTGCAACATTTGCTCCATATCCTGTATCAACAACAACCTTTATAATGTCATTTTCCTTTAATACACTTTCGTCATACTTGACTGTCATGCTGTTGCTTAACAAGTTTACATTTACTTCTTTGATTCCTTCAGTCTTGTTTATATTTTTTTCAATCCTTGCAGAACATGCTGAACATGTCATGCCGGTCACATTAAATTTTTGTGATTTCATTTTATCTCCTTTACTTTGATACTTTATTTAAAAGTGAAATAATTTCGTCTATTTTTTCTTCTTCATTACCTTCCATAAATGCCTGCTTAACACACATTTCCATATGGGACTTAAGTATTTCGTTGTTTGCCTTTCTTAAAATTGATTGAACAGCCAGTATCTGATTTGAAATATCTATACAGTATCTATCTTCTTCAACCATTTTCATTATTCCATCCATTTGACCTGCCGCTGTTTTTAATAAACGGTTTATTTTTACCTTATCAGCTTTCATATCTACCTCCTGCACACCCCCTACCCGGGGGGTGTCTTTATAGTAACTCTGTCTCGCCTTTTTGTCAATATGTTTTTTTAAATATTTTTTATGTTAAATTTTTACATCAAAATTATAGAAATTTTATGAAGATATATTAAAAATATCTTGTATTATCTTCCAATATCTTGGAATTGCTGTTATAATTGTTAGTATACTGTATTTACTTCAAAATATTAATGAAAGCAGGTTTATTATGGACAGAAAATTTATAGAAAGTCTTGATGTGAATTTCCCAAAACTGGGATTCGGCTGCATGCGTTTTCCTGTAAAAGACGGTAAAATTGACTTTAACCAGGCAAGAGAGCTTATTCGTCATGCTATGGACAATGGCTTAAATTATTTTGACACAGCTTACAATTATCACAGCGGAGAATCTCAGGAGTTTCTTGGAAAGGTTCTTAAGGAGTTTAAAAGAGAAAGCTACTACCTGACAAACAAACTGCCTGTATGGAAAATCAAGGAAGAAAAAGATGCAGAAGAGCTTTTCAATGAGCAGCTTGAAAAATGCAATACGGAATATTTTGATTTTTATCTTCTTCATTCATTGAACAAAAATACTATAGAGACCGTGGAAAAATTCAATCTTTACAATTTCATCAAGAAAAAGAAGGATGAAGGCAAAATTAAAAATATTGGTTTTTCATACCATGACAGCAATGATATTTTAGAAAAGTTTGTATCTTCTCACAAATGGGACTTCGTCCAGCTTCAGATAAACTATTGGGACTGGACTGAATATGATGCAAAAGGAGCATATGAAATACTTGAAAAACACAACATACCGTGCTTTGTAATGGAACCTGTAAGAGGAGGTTTTCTTGCTTCCTTTGCACCTTCGGCCATGAAACATATTAAATCCTACAATTCTGAAAAATCTGCAGCTTCATGGGCATTGAGATGGGTTGCATCATTACCAAATGTAGCTATAATCCTAAGCGGAATGTCAAACATGGAACAGCTTGAAGACAACATGAACACATTCACAGACTTAAAAACATTAAATGATGAAGAATATAACGTTATTGACAAAGTTGTTGAGGAACTGAGAAAAATCAAGCCGGTTCCCTGCACAGGATGCCGTTACTGCATGAACTGCTCATTTGGCGTTGACATACCTGGGATTTTTGAAATTTATAACGATTACAAAAAATCTGAAAACAAAGACATAGCTGCAAGAAGCTACTTCCTGTTCACCTCTGAAGAAGCAAGAGCCGACAAGTGTCAGAAATGCGGTGAATGCATGACCAAGTGTCCTCAGCAAATCAACATACCTGAAGAACTTGAAAAAATTCACGAAGAAATGCTAAAGTTAAAATAAATATAAGGTGCAGAAGCAGCCAGCTAAATATAGCTGACTGTTTCTGCGCCTTCATTTTTTATAATCATTTTTAAATGAGATAAAAGCTCGTTTGACGGTCTTATAAAATTATGAGACATTTTATCAAGCCCTAAACATTCATACTTTTCTTCTGCAAAATTATGATATGGCAGAAGCTCTATTTTTGGGTTTTTGATATTTTCCTTAACAAACACAGCTGTTTCTTTAATGTTTTTATCATCAGAATTTACACCCTCTATTACAGGTATTCTCACAACAATGGGAACATCCAGTTCGCTCATTTTTTTAATGTTTTCCAGTATCTTTTTATTGCTTTTTCCTGTGTATAATTCATGTTTCTTTTCATCCAAGTGCTTTATATCAACAAATATCAAATCCAGTCTTGCTAAAATATCCTTTACTTCATCAAAATAAAAATAACCTGATGTTTCAATGGCCATATGAACAGCCTTATCATAAAGGCTGTTCACTAAAATTCTTAACATATGCTGTTGTAGGGTTGCCTCGCCACCTGAAAATGTAACGCCTCCATTGGAATACCTGTAAAAAATCTCCTGACTTTTTATTATTTCAAGTATTTCTCTGTCTGAATACATCCTGACAAGTCTTTTCCTGCTGTTTGTAGGGCAACTTTCCACACATATGCCACAAGAAATACACTTTTTTCTTTGTCCCGGACTGTTTAAATCAATCATAACTCCACCTGGGCACAACTGTGCACATTTGCCGCAGGAAATACATGTTTCCTTGTTGAATGAAACTCGCTTAAAATCCAGTGTACTTTCAGGATTAGCGCACCATTTGCAATTCAATGGACATCCGGCAAAAAATATAACAGTCCTTATACCATCTCCGTCATTGACAGAAAAATTTTGAGGTTCCATAAAATATCCGTTCATACATTCTACAACCATTAATTAAAATTTGTCATGAGCATTTCTTGCAATGATTGCATCCTGCATACTTCTTGACAAATTTACAAATTGAGTGCTGTAGCCTGCAACACGAACAAGCAGGTCCTTGTAATTTTCAGGATGTTTTTGTGCATCTAAAAGCGTTTCAGTGGAAACAGTATTGAACTGAACATGAAATGCACCGAGCGCAAAAAATGCCTGTATCATGCTGCCCAGATTGCTTTGTCCTCTCTTTGTCTTCACAAGATCTTCGCTTAGTCTTAAATTGAGAAGAGTTCCTCCTGAATGAACATCCTGATTCAATCTTGCTGCAGAACGCATTGCCGCCAATGGAGTTGATGTATCTGATCCTGCAAAAGGAGATACTCCTTCAGAAAGAGGCTCACGTGATTTTCTTCCACAGGGGGTTGCCCCTACTACCTTTCCTGCAGGCAGGTAATTTGATATTCCCATAAATGCAGTATTGAAATTGTTTCCGTTAATGTCCTTGTACCTGTGGCTTTCCTTGTAATAATGGTTTGCTATATTTACAGCAATATCATCAACATAATTTATATTGTTGCCATACTTTGAAACACTCAATGCTTTTTGTCTCAGCTCTTCATATCCTTCCCAGTCTGCATCAATTGCATTGATAAGGGTTTCAATGTCCGTGCATTTTTCTTCATATACTAGCTTTTTAATTGCAGCCAGAGAATTTGCCGTAACAGCCAGTCCTATGCCTGTAAGTACAGGGCCTAAATTGTACTTTGCACCTGCATCAACCAAGTCCACCCCTTCATCTATACAATTTTCTATGCAGGATGACAAGAAGGGCCTTGGCACCATTTCTTTATGAAGATTTTGTGCAACCAGCGTTGAAATTACCGAATGTTTAATTAAATTGTCAAATTGCCTGTAAAAAGCCTCTTCAATTTCTTCATAACTTGTAAATGTCTTTGGTTCTTTTTCATCAACACCCATTTTTTCACCGGTTATTCTGCTGCAGCCCTTATTGAGAGCAAATTCCAAAGCAGCTGTAATATTTATATTAACAGCCGATGTCCACTCTCCTGTTTTTCTGAAATGAGGAACCACACAGCCGCAGTTGTTCCAATCCCTGGCATCTTCAGGCTCATAGCCGGCATTTATGAGCATCTGATAACCTGCCTGGTCGCTGTGTATGGCAGGAAATCCCGTGCCCTTGCTAACAAGGTGAGTTACTGCATCCAGAAATTCTCTTGGACAGTCCTGATGTATCCTCACGCTTAAGCCAGGCTGATGTGTCTTTACATTTTCTGTAGCTTCAAGAGCCATGTATGACAGCTCATTTACGGCATCCTTTCCGTCTCTGGTCTTTCCGCCGATTGTAAGATTTTGAAACTGGTTGTATCCTGCAAAAAACTCTGCAGTATTTGCAGAAATGGTCCACACCCACTCTGAAAGTTTTAACCACAGTGCTTCAATGAGCTCTTGAATCTGTTCCTTATTCATGATGTTATTTTCAATATCAGATTTATAATATGGATACATGAACTGGTCAAACCTTCCTACATTAAGGGCAAGAGGATTTTCCGACAAAATTCCGCCCAGCTGTGTGAACCATACAAACTGTATTGCTTCATGAAATGTTGAAGGTGGATTTTCAGGAACCTTGGAGCATACTTCGGCAACTTTCTTCAGTTCATTTTTTCTGTCTTCATTTGTTTCGCTGTCTGCCAATTCTGAAGCCTTTTGCGAATATCTTTTTGCAAGTGAAATGATTCCTTCAGATGTTAAAATTACTGACTGATAAAATTCTTTTTTCTTCAGGTTTTCGGCAGAAACTTCATTTAATTTTTCCATG
>VSSQ01000899.1_pt1 | contig 13810 bp, 10 predicted proteins | sample 4763081 | NCBI WGS metagenome assembly VSSQ01 (sample SAMN12137344, study PRJNA551015) | bioreactor metagenome | isolation source: SDC9 anaerobic chlorinated ethene degrading culture | place: USA: Knoxville, Tennesee | collected 2015-01-01
GAAATTCTTCTTCCCGGATTGCTGATGCAGGAAAGCCGATGTTTCACGCAGATTTGCGCTGATTGTGTTTCCGGTGGATCTGCGGCGATCTGCGTTACTTTTCTGCGGTGATCTGCGAGAAATTCTTCTTCCCGGATTGCTGATGCAGGAAAGACGTTGTTTCACGCAGATTTGCGCTGATTGCGTTTCCGGTAGATCTGCGGTGATCTGCGAGAAATTCTTCTTCCCGGTTTGCTGATGCAGGAAAGACGTTGTTTCACGCAGATTTACGCTGATTGTGTTTCCGGTGGATCCCGTACCCAATCTTCTCCTCTGTTCAGCGTAGTCTGTGACTACCTCGATACAAATCAAAAATCCAAAATCCAAAATCCGGAATCCAAAACCCTTCCTGTCCATTTCTCCGCGATTCTTGTAATTTTGCAATTACCAACAATTACTGCGATGATTTACCATTCCCGTGTTGTCAGCATAGGCGGACTGCCGTTAGGCGGAGATTATCCCATCCGCATCCAGAGCATGACCAACACCAACACCCTCGGTACCCGGGCCACGGTTGATCAGGCCATCCGCATGATCGAAGCCGGAAGCGAGTTGGTGCGCATCACGGCGCCGGGGCCAAAGGAAGCCGCCAATCTGGGTGTTATTAAAGCGGAACTAATAAAAAGGGGGTACAGGGTGCCGTTGATTGCCGACATTCATTTTAACCCGGGTGCTGCCGAAATCGCAGCCCGCCTCGTTGAAAAGGTGCGCATTAATCCCGGCAACTATTCCGACCGCCCCTCACCCGGAAAGAACAGCTGGAGTGTACAGGAATACCAACTGGAGCTGGAACGCATCGCTGAAAAACTGACCCCCCTGCTCGGTATCTGCCGCGAATACGGCACTGCCATCCGCATCGGGGTGAACCACGGCTCACTTTCGCAACGCATGATGAGTCGCTATGGCGACACCGCTGAGGGCATGGTGCAGTCAGCGCTGGAGTTTACCCGCATCTGCCATCAGCAGGGCTTCCACAACCTTGTGCTTTCTCTTAAATCGAGCAACGTAAGCGTGATGGTGGAGGCCTGCCGGCAACTGGCAGAACAGCTAACCCAGGAAGGGCTGAACTATCCGCTGCATCTGGGCGTAACCGAAGCCGGCGACGGCGAGGACGGACGGCTGAAATCGGCATCCGGCATCGGCGCCCTATTGGCCAGGGGCATTGGTGATACCATCCGCGTGTCGCTGACCGAAGCTCCTGAAGCCGAACTGCCCGTTGCCCGGGCCATTGTCAGCCGCTTTCACCAAAATCTCCCTGACGGCACCATCACCAGACAGATACGTCCCGACCTTGCCGTAAGTAAAGAAATCAACGGGAAGCGCGAAACTGCAGCTTCCGGTCCACTGGGCGGCAAAAACCCCGTGGCCGTGCTGCTGAAACAGGGAAATCAGCTGCTGCTGGCAGGGGAGAAAGGGGAAATCACTCCGTTGCCACACCGCCTGGTGCATGCCGGACAAGCCATCCCTGAAATCCATCAGCCATTGATGATCCTTGCAGAGGAGGAGTATCTGAAGGCCCATCTGCCCGTACTGATGGAGACGCTTGCTGGTGACAGCACCATCGCCCTGCTGGCCGCAGCAGGAACCACCCAGTTGCGCCGCCTGGCAGATGCCCTGCAGCGCAGAAACCTGAAAACCCCCCTTATTCTTAAAAGTCCGGTCAATGCCGGATCAGCAGGAGATCTGATCACCGAAATCAGCCTGAACCCTGGCAATCTGCTGATTGATGGCGCCGGGGACGGACTCTGCCTCGAAGCAATGGGGGACAGCAACGAAGCCCTCACCTCTGCCGGATTCGGCCTGCTGCAGGCCACCCGGAGACGTGTCTCCCGCACCGAATATATCGCCTGCCCCTCCTGCGGACGTACCCTGTTTCATATCCAGGAAACGCTGCAACAGATTAAAGCCCGCACCGCCCACCTGAAAGGCCTGAAAATCGGGGTGATGGGCTGCATTGTGAACGGACCCGGCGAAATGGCCGATGCCGACTTCGGGTACGTGGGATCGGGCAAGGGCAAGGTCACCCTCTATAAAGGTAAAACACCCGTAAAACGCGGAATCCCTGAAAACGAAGCGGTGGAAGCGCTGATTGCATTGATTAAAGAAAGCGGGGACTGGAAAGAAGCGGAGAAGGTGTAGAGGTGTTCAGGTTCGAAGCAAAGCGAAGTCCCGCAACTGCGGGGTTCATGAAGCTATGCGATGTGTAAATGAAAGTTGATAAATACAATTCGAAGTATCGCCTATATGCCAAAATATCAAATCCTATATGCCCTGTTCGGCGTAGTATGTGACTACGTCGATACAAATCACCCATCCCCCCGTCCCCTTGTCTCCTCTCCCCCCCCTTCTCCCCCTCTACCCTTCACCGGTCAGGACAGATGACCCGTCATTGCGCAAAATCAGGCATTACAAGGCTCAATCTTCCTAAAGAATTCATCCGGTCTACCTGTGGTTGTCTGGCCGATTTTTTCTAACTTGCCGCCTCATTCACCTGCATGAAAGCCTGGATTGCCGAACAAACTGACAACAATATCCTCGAAACATGGGAAAAATGGTGTGCCGGTAACGCACCGGTCCACTTCTTTCAGCACCCTGCATTTGCCAGGCTTGTCATAAACAGCGGGGTATACCGGCACGGACTACTGGTTGCGCTGGAAGACGGAAAGCCCTGGACAGCCGTGCTTTCATATGTTCTGATGCACGAACACGGCTGGGCCTTCAGGCGGCTGACCACCCGCGCCGTTGTATATGGTGGCCCTGTATTTGCCACTGGCCTGAGTGAAAATGAAAAATCAACAGCGGTCGAAACACTCCTCAACAGCCTGAACAGTCACCTGAAAAACCGTTGTCTATATATCCAATTCCGGAATTTTTCCGATAACACCTCTTTTGAAAAGATTTTCGAATCCTTTGGCTACCGGTTTACCGACAGGCTCAACCTGCTGAAGTCAATAGAAGATCCCGAAAAGGCATTTCAGGCACTGAGCCCGTCGAGGCGAAGACAGGTAAGGCTTAGCCGTGACAAAGGACTGGTAATCAGGTTAGCTCAAAACATTGAAGAAATCAGCCAGTTTTACTTATTGCTTCAGGAGCTATACCGCGACAAGGTACGTAAGCCACTGCCACCGCCGGAATTGTTCAATCAATTCTACCTTCTCAGCCAGACCCGGTCCTACGGCTGCATACTGATCGCCGAATACCAGGGTAAAATAGCCGGCGGAATCGTTGCGCCTTATACACCGGGCGGAAGTATCTTCGAATGGTATGTATGCGGGCTCGACAAAGCTTACCGGCCACTCGGGATCTACCCCAGCGCAGCCCTTACCTGGGCAGCCATGGAAGCAGGCATTGCAGCCGGATGCCAGACCTTCGACTTCATGGGTATGGGAGTGCCCCATAAACCTTACGGTGTGCGTGAGTTTAAAGCACGCTTCGGAGGAACCTGGGTAAACCACGGCCGCTGGCTGCGTATCAACCACACCCTCAGCTACCGGATGGTGGAAATCGCCTATAACCTTATGCGCAGGTTAAAAAAAGTGTGAAGAATCAGGCCGGCGAACGTCGGAAAATCTGCCCTGACCCCATCGTGCAAAGTATAACAAAGGCTTAAAAAGCCATGCCAGGCGTCGCCTGCCGGAATTTCCCGCAATCTGAATGCCATACAATAGGATTTCAATACACACAAATATCCGACTTGCAACTATTGTCCGGCCCTGAACCATGGAAAGTTCACCCAGGGTCCGGCCTTTTTGACCTTAAATGTGTTAAATATTTTTACTATAAGTGTCCCCGCTGCGGTGTTCTTCCGGTGTGGGAAAGCACCATTAAAACCCCTTCAATTAAAGAATATTTTACGCGTATTCACAAAACATCCCGTATCTTTGCAAACGGGGAGAGATTACAGTTCACTGAAATTTAATTATATACATTGATTTTTCAGTAAGGCCGGGGGTTTTGAAACACACACAAGATGAAAAGGCTTTACAGGCAGCTGTTTACCAATATTGCCATCTGTTTTATTGTTTTTATTTCTTCGCTTGCAATCCATTCCAACGTTAGCCTGACCACCATTCAGGCATATGGGGGCCTGGCATTATTATTTTACGGTCTTCACCTTATAATCTCATTAAGCTTCAGGAAATTTGAAACCGTTGAGACATACAGCCCCCAGAAAATGCTTGCGCTGTATTCGCGAAGCTGGATGTATACTTCGGGCATTGCATTGCTGCTGATTTATACTTTTCAGTTGGGTTATCTTTCACGACTGCTGGTACTTTTCAATATTTTCGGACTACTGGTTGCCGAGATGCTTGTTCTTATTACCAGGCTGTCGTTCAGGGCTTCCTTGTTTATTCCAGACAAAAAAGATAATCTGCTTGAGGAAACTGTTACGGATAAAGATGCCACCACCGGGAATATCCAGCGCAGAAGAAAAAAGCAAGTACTGGAAATTAATGATGAAGTGCTGGAAGATGTCGGGGAAGAAGCGCTGTTTTTTATTGCTCAGTTTATCGATGCTGAACCCGGCAAGGCACTGATCCTGAACACAACTACAAGGTTCAATATAGTGAACCAGCCTGAGAAATCTTACCAGAAAATTGTGAACCTGCACCGCCTTAACGATGTAAGGTTCGTAAATAAATTCCTGGAATCCATCAACAGCCGTCTTCCGGTAAACGGACTGATGGCAGTGTGCGCCGAAACCAAAAACCAGCGCAAGGAACGTATCCTGAAAAAATATCCTCCCTTATTGAATTACGCCTATTATTCCGTAGACTTCCTTATCAAGCGGGTACTTCCCAAACTGCCGGTGGGCAAGAAACTCTATTTCTTTCTTACCCATGGGCATAACAGGGTCATGAGCCGGGCCGAAATCCTTGGCCGTATCTGTTCCTGCGGTTTCAGCATTGAGCAGGAACAAAAGCTCGGGGGCAAATTGTATGTGATCGCCCGCAAGGCGAAACAACCGGCATTCAATGAAAATGCTACTTACGGACCCTTTATTTACCTGAATCGTGTGGGTAAAAACGGCAAAATGATCAGGGTGTATAAATTCAGGACCATGCACCCTTACAGCGAATACCTGCAGGACTACATATTCAACCACAACAACCTCGATGAGGGCGGGAAAATCAAAGACGATTACCGGGTAACCACCCTTGGGAGGATACTGCGAAAAGTATGGCTCGACGAACTCCCTATGCTCATCAATGTTTTGAAGGGCGAATTGAAAATTGTGGGGGTGCGCCCGCTCAGCAGGCACTATTTCAACCTTTACTCCCCCGAAATGCAGAAAATGCGCACCCGCTTCAAACCCGGACTGGTGCCGCCCTTCTACGCCGATATGCCCAAAACCTTCCAAGAAATCGAAGCCTCCGAACGCCGGTACCTTGAATCTTACGGCAAAAGCCCCATCCTGACGGATGTCAGGTACTTTTTCAAGGCATTTTACAATATTTTTTTCAAGAGGGCAAGGAGCAATTAAAGTGTTCGTGTGCGTAGCGAAGCAGCTTGCCCCGTTACTTCGACGGGGAAGTCCCGCAACTGCGGGGTTCGGGTGCTTCGCAATGTTGCAATGTGGAAGTATGCAAATGTGTAAATATGGAAATGTGTAAATTCTTCCTCAAGCGTGACATGTCGTGAAAATGAAATCCGGGAATTATGATGCATAATCAGCGCTTATATTACAAAAGATCAATCTGTTTAGAAATTAAAAATCAGATTTTAGAAATTCCGGAAGGCTGGGTGTTCGGGTGCTTCACAATGTGTAAATGTAAAAAAATGTAAATATGAAAATGAAAAAATGATATTTCAACTCTACTGCTACCTATATACCTAAAGATCAATCTGTTTAGAAATTAAAAATTAGTAATTAGAAATTCCTGCAGGCACCTGTTCGGCGTAGTGTGTGACTACGTCGAAACAAATCCGAAATCCGAAATTTTACCCTGAGCGCAGTCGAAGGGCCAAAATCCTTTACCTTTGTTCAATGACAAAGCCGGTTTTAACATTGCTGACGGCTGCGGGCCTGCTCATCAGTCCCTTCGCCGGGAAGGCACAGGATGTACCCCAGCATATTTCGGGACGACATATTTACCAACTGCTCGACGAGCTTGCCACCCTCGGCAGCATTGAGCTGAACAGCGTGGTGAAGCCCTACTCCCGGCAGTTTATCGCCGGCCGGCTGTCGGAAGCGCTGAAGGATTCAGCCAGCCTCTCCCCTGCCCTGATAAAAGAAATCAGGCTGGTGCTGAAGGATTATTCCCTGGAAACAGGCACCGCTCCCCGATCCGGTATGAACCTGGTAAAGAAAGGGAACCCGGCACAGTTATCCCTGCTGCCCCCGGAGTTTACCTGGCGCGATTCCCTCTTCAGGGTCAGTCTGAAACCTGTTTACGGCATCCGCTACCTTACCAATGCCAGCGGCAATGTGCGCCATACCCACGGCGGGCTGGAAGCCCACGCTTATATCGGTAAACAATGGTCCATCTGGGCCAGCCTGCGCGACAACTACCAGACCAACGAGGTGCTCGACCGGCCGGGTTACTTTACCCTGGGCGAGGGCGGCAACTACAAAATCAATGTGCAGGGCCGCGTGGGGGGCGACTACAGCGAGATGCGCGCCGGCATCGCCTGGGCCTGGAAATGGGGCTGCCTCAGCTTCAGCAAAGACCAGAACGAATGGGGCGACCACGCCCACGGCGCTAATATCCTCTCAGGCAGAACCCCTTCGTACGCCATGCTTAAACTCCGGCTCGATCCGGTGAAGTGGTTCTCGTTTACTTACTTCCATGGCTGGCTGGTATCGGAAGTGATCGACAGCGCCCGCAGCTACTACTCCGAACCCGGCCGCTACCGCGCCGTGTACCGCGACAAATACATCGCCGCCAATATGTTCACCTTCAGGCCACTGAAAGGGCTCAGCCTCTCAGCCGGCAACTCGGTGGTGTACAGCGACAGCCGCGTGCAAGCCGCCTACCTGATCCCCTTTATGTTCTTCAAGTCGGTGGACCATACCCTCAGCCATGGCATCGACAACCAGAACTCACAGATGTTTTTCAACCTCAGCAGCCGGCAGATCCGTCACCTGCACCTTTATGCCTCACTTTTTGTGGACGAGTTCAGCATCTCCCGCGTGGGAGACCCCGGCCGCACCAACTTCACCGGCCTCAAAGCGGGGCTCTCCCTTTCGGGATGGCCGCTCAAAAACCTCACCCTCAGGGGCGAACATACTTTTACCAACCCCATCGCCTACCACCACCGCGTGGAAACCCTCACCTTCGAAACCAACCACTATAACCTGGGCCACTACCTGCGCGACAACTCCCGCGAAACATATCTCAGCCTGAGCTACCGCCCCATGGCCGGGATGATGGCTTCCATATCATGGTTCAAGGCTGAGCATGGCAACGACTACCGCTACGACCTTGATGGCACCACTCCCGTGGATGAATACCCTTTTATGGAAAGCCTTACCTGGCGCAATACAAGCACTGCTATAGATCTGCGCTACCTGCTGTGGAATAATATTTCAGCCTTCGCCGGACTGACCCTTTCCGATATCCGGGGCTACAATACCGATGAACTTCCCGCCCAACACTACCTTAACCGTTATACCCCTGCGCTGTTCCATGGAAAGCAAACCACCCTGGAGATCGGGATGCAGATGGGGTTTTAAGTGTTCAGGTGCTCATGTGTTCAGGTGTTCAGGTGCTTCGCAATGTGTAAATGTATTAATATGTAAATATGCAAATGAAATCCGGAGATTTCAATGCGAAGTATCGCCTATATACCTAATTATCTATCTGTTTAGAAATTAAAAATTCCTCAATGCCGGGTGCGTAGCGAAGCCAAGTCCCCTGTTCGATGTAGTCTGTGACTACGTCGATACAATCCGGATTGCCGATGCAGGACAGCCGCTGTTTCACGCAGATTTGCGCAGATTTAGCCCGCAGATTTTCGCTGATTGTGTTTCCGGTGGATCTGCGGCGATCCGCGTTACTTTTCTGCGGTGAACTGCGAGAAATTCTTCTTCCCGGATTGCTGATGCAGGACAGCCGCTGTTTCACGCTGATTTACGCTGATTTAGCCCGCAGATTTGCGCTGATTGTGTTTCCGATAGATCTGCGGTGATCTGCGTTACTTATCTGCGGTGATCTGCGAGAAATTCTTTTTCCCTGTCCGGCGTTGTCTGAGACTGCGTTGAAACAAATCCAAAATCCAAAATCACCGCCAGGCGCGGACGTCCCGTTCGTGGTTGAAGCTCGACTTGGCAAGGTTTAAACTTCTTTTACACACCTGCCAGGATAAAAGAAAACCTGTCAGATGAATCCCTCTCCCATTTCCCCCCTCTCCCCTCGTCTCCGAGTCCCCTTGTCACCCCTTCACCCCTTCACTCCCTCTCTTCCTTCAGCTTACTACTTACTTCTTACCTCTGTTACCCAAGAATCGGGTACTTCCGAAAAATCTCCAGCAGACCAATGGTTTCAGACAGGAGTTTTGTCCTGATAAATTGTTTGGTTTCTTCCTGTGTCAGTTCACCCAAACCATCCAGCAAATGCCGGCCCTTCATGGCTTCCAGTTGTTGAATACAATGGCCGAGATGCGTTTCAAGCGGGCATTCAGCACGCATCTCAACAATTAATGGATTCACAGGTGTCTGTCGCTTTAAAAAAAACCAGATATCAAATATGTCCCGGTTAACAATATTACTACGGTCAAGCATAGCACAAAGCTTATGTGCAAACATATCCGGTGCCACCATCACCTTTACATTAAAGCCCAACAGGTTCTTAACCTCATAACGGCTGCCAAAATTCCTGTTCGAAATCTCAATCTTTAATTTACGCTCCCCGGTTCCATAATCAAGCACGATCAATGGGCCAAAATGCTTTCTGGCCTCATCGAAAATGGTTCCTTTTCCCAGCACAATGGTCCGGATTTTCTGAAATACAGCGTCTTCTTTCCCATTGCTTAGCAAATCGAAATCCAGATCGGTTGAAAAACGCGGAAGATCATAGAACAGCATCAATGCCGTACCTCCCTTAAAACCCAGACATGTTGCAAGCTCCACATCACTGTATATCTCTTTCAGGAGTTGCACCATGAAGAATTTATGACGGTTTGCATCAAACATGGCACAATAGTTTTTCGGTTCTTTTAGTTAATGCACCCGACTGGTATATCGGCAACAATTTATTTATCAATGATTTGTCTAGTGAATTAAGGTTGTCAAAATAGAATTCAGGTGAAAGGTAAAGCATATCCAGAAAAGCCCGCTCCGCAACTGCCATATTTACATAGTTTGGCAATTGCATGACACCCGTGTTATTGACCAACAATTCACCCTTTAACTTTCTGTAACGATAGGATTGATTGTCGATTTCTTTAACCCTGCTCAGATAACTGATTACCGTGATTTGCGAATCATATTGAAAGATAATCCCCTTTTTCTGCAACACATATCCGAGCGAGATGTAACAGGGCGAATACAGACAGCAGGCCAGTTCTTCACGGTTATAATCAGGTTTTACATATATCCCTTTCCGGGGATTTTCAAGCTGCTTTTTCCGGACATAATAATTCAGCTTTTTGCTTAATCCAGGTATATCCGTAACTCCGGAAAGCATGGCTACATCCACAAGCCTGAATACAGTACGGAGATCCTTGTATAAGGTTAAGATTATATCTGTTTTATAGCTTTGTGAACCAGACATACCAAATTTTCGTATTATCAGTTCACAAAGTTACGATTAATATTTACAATCTGAAACAAAAAAACCTGCGACTGCAGGGTTAGCTTATCAAGGTTTAAACGTCTTTTACACACCTGACAGGTTGGAAGAAAACCTGTTAAGAGAATCCGTGTTCCGGTATTTCAGGCAGATCTGCGGCGATCTGCGAGAAATTATTTTCCCGGATTGCTGATGCAGGACAGCCGCTGTTTCACGCTGATTTTCTCACAGATATTTTTTTCGGTTGACCTGCGTAAGTCAGCAGGAAAATTCTATTCTTCAAGTTTGTTGACAATGCGTTTGATTGACAGGTCTATGTTTTCCGTGTTGAAGTTGACAAGAATTCCCAATTTTCTGCCGGAAAGTTTAAGATATGTCAACACTTGCTTGAAATGAACATCAGCCAGCTGATCAACTGATTTGACTTCTATGATAACTTTGTTTTCCACCAAAATATCAATACGGTAAGCCATATCCATATTGATGGTATCATAGATAAAAGGAAGGCCAACTTGCGTTGCAACAATGAAACCTCCCTTTTTCAACTCATGGGCCAGGGCTGCTTCATATGCTGACTCAAGAAGCCCGGGGCCCAGATTGTTATAGACCTTAAAAATTGCCCCACGTATAGCGAATGAAATATCGTTTTCGTTCATTTATGTGTTCCCGATGGTTTTTGAAGATGAGCTGTCCTGCTAATTTACGAAGTTTTCTTTTATTGTTTTGCTCAGTTTTTTAGCAGATTTTTCCTGATGAATTTCTCCCGCAGATTTACGATAATTGTGTTTCCGGTGGATCTGCGAGGATCCGCGTTACTTTTCTGCGGTGATCTGCGAGAAATTCTTCTTCCAGGATTGCCGATGCAGGAAAGCCGTTGTTTCACGCAGATTTACGCTGATTGTGTTTCCGATAGATCTGCGAAGATCCGCGCTACTTTTCTGCGGTGATCTGCGAGAAATTCTTCTTCCCGGATTGCTGATGCAGGAAAGACGCTGTTTCACGCAGATTTGCGCAGATTTAGCCCGCAGATTTGCGCAGATTATAATTCCGGTAGATCTGCGGTGATCTGCGAGAAATTCTTCTTCCAGGATTGCCGATGCAGGAAAGCCGTTGTTTCACGCAGATTTACGCAGATTTAGCCCGCAGATTTGCGCTGATTATAGTTCCGGTAGATCTGCGGTGATCTGCGTTACTTATCTGCGGTGATCTGCGAGAAATTATTTTCCCGGATTGCTGATGCAGGACAGCCGCTGTTTCACGCAGATTTACGCTGATTGCGTTTCCGATAGATCTGCGGTGATCTGCGAGAAATTCTTCTTCCAGGATTGCCGATGCAGGAAAGACGTTGTTTCACGCAGATTTACGCTGATTTAGCCCGCAGATTTGCGCTGATTGTGTTTCCGGTAGATCTGCGGCGATCTGCGTTACTTTTCTGCGGTGATCTGCGAGAAATTCTTTTTCCCGGTTTGCCGATGCAGGAAAGCCGTTGTTTAACGCAGATTTACGCTGATTGTGTTTCCGGTGGATCTGCGGCGATCCGCGTTACTTTTCTGCGGTGATCTGCGAGAGAAAGAAGGCCAGACAAGTTGAAAAACCATCGGGTTTATTTAAGGTTTTAAACAACCGACAGGCACTACAAAAACACCATCACTGCGCCGGTAAGCATATTGACCGCCGGTTAAAACCATCAAAAATGATGGTTCACCCATTCTATCTTTATCTATGCGGCAATTAAGCGCCAAAAGGTTTTCAGCTGCTTCATCAATTTGTTTGTTTCCCAGCTTCACCTCTATTGCAGCCCACCTGCCATTGCGCAAACGCACTATCAGATCAGCTTCCAGACCACTCTTATCACGGTAATGAAATACATCACCATCGTTGGATTGTGCATACACCCTGATATCCCTCGTACATAAGGCTTCAAACAAAAAGCCAAAATATTGAAAATCACTTAAAATACCTTCCGGGTTTGTCCGAAGTATTGCTGTTGCAATGGATGGATCCACAAAATGCCTTTTTGCAGAAGTACGGATAGCTGTTTTTGAACGCAAAGAGGGCGCCCAGGCCGGCAGATCCTCTATCACAAAAATTCTTCGCAACGCATTTATGTATGAACCTATTGTTTTGTCGGATATGGTGATATCTGTCGCCTCCATATCACCCCTGATTGTTTGGTAGCTGGCCGTTGTGGCAATGTTACGCGCCAATGACCGAAGAAGCATCCGGACCCTTTCAGGGTTTTTTTCAACGTTGTCAACCCGCGACACATCATAGTTTATCACAGCTTCCACATAATCCACGGCCATTCGTAAAGCGGCTGATTCGTTTTGTTTTATGCTTGCCGGCCACCCACCCCTGCACAATACAAAAGCAATTTTCTCAATACTTAAATCTGACACAGACATTACATCCGGCTCTCCATTGAACAATGCCCTCAAAGATACCGTTCCGTTTGAGTCCTTTGATTCAAAAAGGCTCATAGGCCGCAATAATATGCGGGATATTCTGCCTGTACCGGTATGTGCTGTTACATTATCGGAAGGAACTGCCGAACCCGTCAGAATAAACTGGCCTGGCTCTGCTCTTCTGTCAACTTCAAACCGGACTGCATCCCACAATACAGGGGCCATTTGCCATTCATCTATTAAACGTGGAGTATCCCCCCTGAGCAGCAAAGATGGTTTTGTGTCGGCAATGGCAAGATTCGATGCCGATTTGTCGGGATCCTGCATAAATAAAACACTGTGTGCTGCATTGCCCGCAGTACTCGTCTTACCACACCATTTTGCTCCTTCTATCAGAACCGCGCCGGAAGATTGCAAGGCAGTCTGCAATTCAGCATCGCATAACCTTGGCATATATGATTTTTTCAACATAATATTTATATTATTTGAACTGTAAATATAACCTGATTTCTGCAAATGGAGCAATTTTACTTCCGCATTTGGCGCATTTTTACTTCCGACGTTGGCAACAATCTGGTCTGCTCAATCATTATTCTCCCTCTCCATTTCTCTCCATGTCCATTCAGGTAAATTGTGAAAGACCCGCGCAAGGACCCCGCCACAGCGGAGCAAGCTGCCAGGCCCGTCAGGATTGTTTTTACATCTTCCTCTCACTTTCATCCTCTCTCCCTCTGTTTTTCTCTCCCTCCCTCACGCTCTTTATCCCCCCTGTTCGGAGTAGTCTTTGACTACTTCGATACAATTCCAAAATCCAAAATCACCAGCAGGCGCGGGCGTCCTGTCTAAGCTTGAAGTTTGATTTATCGAGGTCTAAACGTCTTTTACACACCTGACAGGTTGGAAGAAAACCTGTTAAGAGAATCCGTGTTCCGGTATTTCAGGCAGATCTGCGGTGATCTGCGTTACTTTTCTGCGGTGATCTGCGAGAAATTCTTCTTCCAGGATTGCCGATGCAGGACAGCCGCTGTTTCACGCTGATTTACGCTGATTTAGCCCGCAGATTTGCGCTGATTATAGTTCCGGTAGATCTGCGGTGATCTGCGTTACTTATCTGCGGTGATCTGCGAGAAATTATTTTTCCCGGTTTGCTGATGCAGGAAAGCCGTTGTTTCACGCAGATTTACGCAGATTTAGCCCGCAGATTTGCGCTGATTGTGTTTCCGATAGATTTGCGGTGATCTGCGAGAAATTCTTCTTCCCGGATTGCTGATGCAGGAAAGACGCTGTTTCACGCAGATTTGCGCTGATTGCGTTTCCGATAGATCTGCGGCGATCTGCGTTACTTTTCTGCGGTGATCTGCGAGAAATTCTTCTTCCCGGATTGCCGATGCACGACAGCCGCTGTTTCACGCAGATTTACGCTGATTTAGCCCGCAGATTTGCGCTGATTATAGTTCCGGTAGATCTGCGGTGATCTGCATTACTTTTCTGCGGTGATCTGCGAGAAATTATTTTCCCGGATTGCTGATGCAGGACAGACGCTGTTTCACGCAGATTTACGCTGATTGTGTTTCCGATAGATCTGCGGTGATCTGCGTTACTTATCTGCGGTGATCTGCGAGAAATTCTTCT
>VSSQ01000900.1_pt1 | contig 13807 bp, 13 predicted proteins | sample 4763081 | NCBI WGS metagenome assembly VSSQ01 (sample SAMN12137344, study PRJNA551015) | bioreactor metagenome | isolation source: SDC9 anaerobic chlorinated ethene degrading culture | place: USA: Knoxville, Tennesee | collected 2015-01-01
CCTTCAAGACGTCTTGGAATATCCCTGGGAGTAGATCTTGTTCCAAAAAAGGTCTGCTCTCTGGATTGTATCTATGATCCCGATTACATTACCTTTTCCGGCTCCGGTGAGCCAACCCTCAACAGCCAAATAGGAAAAGTATTGCAATTCATAAAAAAAGAGAAACCTAACATACCCGTTGCTGTTCTGACTAACGGTACACTTTTTTACAACCACTTAATTGCCAGCAATAGCTAAAACCACTTCTTTACTTTGAAAAAAATAAGCATCACCAGTAAAACCAATACCATTACTATCCAAACAGCCAAATAACCAAATTTCCATTCAAGCTCAGGCATATTAACAAAATTCATCCCATAAATGCCTGCAATAAAAGTAAGCGGAATGAAGATGGTAGCAACTATAGTCAAAGTTTTCATAACCTGGTTCATTCTATGTCCCTGGATAGAGAAAAATAAATTTGCCGCACTCTCTAATGAAGAAAGATTCATTTCACAACTATCAATCAAAGTGAGGCATAAGTCTTTGATTTCCAGAAAATACTTAACATGCCTAGGTTCAATATTTCTGCATTCGCCTCTTTCAACAGCCAGGACAAACTCTTTGATTGGCAATATTGACTTCTTCACGAAACTGACAAATTTTTTATGAGACTCAATAATTGCAAGTGTATTTGGAGATAGCTCCTTGTTGATGTCGGTAAAATTAAAGGCATCAATTTCCTCTTCCAGCTTGCTTATTGTTTTGAAATAGTTGTCCAGAATTGATTCAAGCATTGTAAACAGCAAATAATCTGAAGAACGTTCCCTTTGGATTCCTATGTTCTCTCGTAGTCTCTGCCTTATGTGGTCAAAGAAGTCTGCTTTTCTTTCTTGAAACGAAATTAAAAAGTTAGCTCCGAAAACAAAACTAATCTGTTCTGTTATCACCTCACTATCACAAGGCACTATAGACTTTAACGTTAAAAAAGAATAGGTTTCGAATTCCTGGAATTTGGGTCTTTGGTTTACATCCAAAATATCCTGAATAACCAAATTATGGATTCCCTGTTTTTCACAAATTACAACAATGCTTTCTGTATCATTCAACCCATATATGTTCAACCAGTAGCTGCTACTTTTATCTTTGAAATTACTTATATTGTCAACATCTATATTGCTTTTTTCCAAACATTTGACCGAGTTGTATTCAAAGAGCTGTATATCGATTGTTTCAACTATGGTATTTCCGGTAAAGATAAAACTTCCCGGGTCTGCTTTTTTTCTATTAAGAAGAGGAATCTTTCTTAATGGGTTAGAAAGTTTCGTTTTATTGGGGACATTCATTTTCAACCAAAATATTGTTAAACGTAATTACCAATCATTGATAATAATATCTCTTGACCTTTTTCCACTTTTCAGGGATTTGAGGAAATACCTCGTAATGATGTTTGCCTGTTACATCTTCATTTGAAAAATTATAATCTTTGAGGAATCTTTCACTTACAACCAAGAAATGCAGGTTGTTATCCAATACAGCTATTCCATACGGATCATGCTTGATTACATAATCCATAAAGGATTCAGGAATGGCTCTGCTTGAACTGGACATACCCGTTGGTTTTAATAGAAAGCTATACTAAAGTTAAATAATCCTTATTGTAAATACAACTATTCAAAAAAATAACCCTATCCTTAAACATACTTTGTGATCCCCGATGCATTCAAGGTAAATGTTCCTTTTCCCAATACTTTGGCAGATCTTATCATGGCTTTTGCCAAAAGATTTGTTGGCATAGGCTTGTACCATTTGAACAGTCCCAATTTATTCAGGAAACTTATGATTTTCTCTGCAAAAACCTCTGCCTTCCTTTCACTTGCTTTCCTCACCAATAATGGAGGTTGCATGATAATAAGTTTTTCAAAACCAAGCTCTTTCACAGAGTCCTCTAGCTCTCCTTTCATCCTTGAATAGAAGAGAAGCGATTTTGCAGAGGCATTGCCGGCAGATACCAAAACATGGTTCTTTACTCCGTTTTCCTTTGCTGCCTTTGCAAACTGGTATTGGTATTGGTAATCAACTTTGTATTGGGCCTCTTTACTTCCCGCTGCCTCGGTTGCGCCTATTACCAATACTTTCATCTTTTGAACAAATCAATGGACACATTACCTAATATGGAGAAATTATACAAACTGGATGGGATCAAAAAGATAAGGCCGTTTGAATTAAAGTTGATCAACCCCTGCGCCCCGATGGCTACTTTCTTGGACACCTTGACAGACACTCCTGCAGAATATGCCGGAGTCAGAAGGCTTATGGAAACAAAAGGTCTAACCCTGTATGTTTCAGGTGCTACATACGCCAAATGAAGTGGAACATGAACATATTGGAATTTATCTCCCGATTTCTCTTTTACCTGAGTTATCATAACCCCGGTCTTGATATATAATTTTTCGCTCAATGAGGGCAAGCCAATGTATGACAACACTCCATTCTGGAAAAAGTATTTGTCGGGTATCCTTTCCTGTGAATACTTTATTGCCCCCGAAACCAGCTCTGGATAAATGTAAAAACCCCTTTTTTTACTCTCAAACTCTAGCCTATCTTTCCCACCTGGAATAGTATTATGGTAATCCTTTACAAGATTCATAAGGTTTGAGCGTGAAGGCTTTTTCAGATCCTCCACCCTCTTCTTGATACCTGGTGCATCCTGCATGTAATATGCCAGCAACCCCATATGACCGGTCGACCTATAGTTTACCCTTACCCCCTGGTCATACCTATGCTCCTCTGTGAAAGTTATGGCCGACAACCTTTCACCTTCTTTGTCAATAAAATAGAAGTCACCTTTATCATTCCTGAGGTAATATAGGTTTACCAATCCTTTTACCAAATATTCGAGAAAAAACTTATGACCCTCCACATCCTTGGACACATAGAATTTGCCATCGTTAAACCTGTAGGAAGCGATCGAGTCCGGGGAAAACTCCCGGATGTGGCCGGCCGGATCCAAAAACCTGCAGATTGAGCCCATCATCAAATCGCCCCTGTAGTCGATGGTTCCACGAAGGGTATCGCCGTGATTGTTGATTACATACCCTTCCCGGAAATCGGGCTGGGCTGTCAATAAAAAGGGAAGCAACAATAGAATTGCCAATAGAATTTTTCTCATAAAATTATTTTTTGACCTGTAAGTTAATTCTCAGGTTTATAAGGCAGATGCGAATCGTGAAGAATAATCTTCAATTTTCCATCTTCACCTTTGGTGTAGGCAAATGAATACTCTACTTTCACTTCTTCGCCACCATTTGCCGGTGTAAAGTAATAATTACCCATTGCAACTGCCATATTGCCTATTATCTTAGTCCCGATGTTCTCCCACCGTACGCTGTTCCATGGCTTTATTGCAAAACCATGGTCTTCGGGAAAATTTTCGTCTCCGCCTATAAAATAAGACAATGCTCCCCTAAAGTCAGTCCTGAATTGTACTTGGTAAGTCATGGTAGGTTTGAACAACACATCCCCCTCCTCGAAATTATACAGGGAGTTTATGTGCTCTGTCGCCGCCGAATCATAATCACCTTGTTCCGAATAAATCTTGCCAATCTTTACAATGCCATCGCCCCAGGCAATTTGAGCTTCAATAACTTCTTGTTCCGTTATTGTGGTTATAGAGCCTTGTTTGCACGATGTTGCACCAAAAGAGATCGCTGCTGCAATTAAAACTGCAATAATGGTTTTGTTAATTTTATTCTTCATCAATTAGTATGTTTGTAAATCGGTAAAAAAGAACATCGGGATGAATTTCGGTAAGGCAATTGAAATAGATTATAATAGTGCACTTTTTCACTTTGCTGTGGTACATAGAAGTGGTGTAACCGGGCAAAGCACCGTTGTGCCCATAAAAAGAACCGCGTTTTAGCATGGCATAGCCGTAGTAGATATCGGGTCCCAACAATCGCATCTCGGTAACTCTTTTTTGCTGGAGATCTTTACTCAAGAAACCGCCCTCCACCAATGTTTGCACATACTTCTGTAGTTCCCGCGGAGTTGAGTAGGCCGACCCTGCAGCCCATGCCCAGGAAACATCGAATGCATTACTTATGTCAGTATAGTCGTCCAGATCATCATCCCATACATATCCCTTGCAGTGGTGGCCCGGCAGGGCGGTGCCACCTGTCAACAAAGCAGTTTGATTTAGCTTTAAAGGATTTAGGAGTCGGTTTTCAACCTCATCCTGCAAAGAGTTTCCGGTAAGCTTTTCTATGATCATTCCCAGGATAATAGTGTTTGTATTGGAGTAATGCCAGTCAGTGCCCGGATCAAAGTCATAGCCGTGGGAGAAGCCAATTTCCACAAGATCACGTGGTGTCCACTCTCTTGCCGGATTTACTGTAAATTCATACCCCCAACCATCTTCGTCGGTATAATTGAATATACCACTGGTCATATTACACAGCATGGCAACTGTAACTTCTTTGGAACGAGGAAATTCCGGAAAGAAATCAGAGAGTTTATCTTCCAGTGAAAGTTGGCCTTCGTCTACCAATTGAAGCAGCACGGTACCCGTCATTGTTTTGGTAGCGCTCCCAATCCTAAAGATATGATTGCCATCCATTGGTGATTGGCCGGAACGGTCCGAAAAACCGGCAGTATACAGCCAGTCAATTCCTTTTTTGTGATCTACCACCAGGGCCACAACACCCGTTACACCGGCATGCCGGACCATGGAGTCGGTAACACTCTTCATTTGTTGGATCAAATCCTGGTTTGGATTAATTGTTTCATCTCTTTCACAAGCGGCAAGCAAGAAAAAAGCAAAAAACAACAATAAGAGCAGTTTCTTATAGGTTTTCATAGCGTAAAGGTTTGTCTTTTGAACATTGGATACCGATCTGCACTAAAGTGGGTTGCGAAACCATGCTGCAGTGAATGCTAGCGTAAAGTTATGATTTTTATATATTTTGCCCAAATATTGACGAAAATACAATAATTAATCATATTTCGTCATTAAGGATCGGTTTCTTTGCTTGTGCACAACGGTTTGATTGCAGGCGCTCGATTTAATAGCGCTTGCATTCTGTTAGCAACTGCCCGTTATTTGATTGTCTCCAGGTATTGGGCTGCTGTCATTACTGGCAACTTCGCTTTTTGAAAATCTTTAAGGTTTCTCGTGATAATGACATCAACTCCATTTTCTAAAGCAGTGAAGTATTGTAAGGCGTCTTCATAATCCTTAAAGTCATTGTCGTTAAGCGATAGTCCTACAATTTTCTCATCAAGACATAAAACTTGCACTATCAGCTTCAATTTTCGTAGAATTAGCTTTGCTTCATCTGGCCTTTTTGATTGTAAAAGAATGTAGTTTGTATTAGCAAAAGTAAGAGCAGAAACGCTTAAGCCAATTTTTTGTTTGTCCGCCAGAGTGAACAGCATTGCTGCTTCATCATAGAATGGATCCCTTTTAGCAAGAAGGTCAATGATAATGTTTGTATCAATAAAGAGCTTTTTCATTTATACTTTTCTGCCAAGTGGTTTGAATAATCCTTTCTGTAATTAAAATTTTCGTCGAGTTGAATAACTCCGCTCAAGCTTTCTACAAGAGGTGAAATTTCTGTAGCTACTGCTTTCTGTTTAGTTATAGATTCGAGATAGGACTCAACTATTTTAGAGAGGCTAATATTATGATTATGTGCATAATCCTTAGCCTCATCAATAACTCGTTTGTTTAGTCGTAATGTTAATTTCGTTTCCATCGCTTGTATGTTTACGTACAAATATATAAAATATGTACGTCATAGCCAAGAGTTCTTATGTTTTTTTTGGTTGTTGCCAACGTTTTGCGTGTATGTGCAGTAGCGGATTAGGAACACTTTCCTGTCCGTTTAGCACAAAGTTTCTTATAAGCACAGACCTTCGATTTACCACCTCACCCGCTATTGCCACATACACGCTGTTAGGCAATCGTGCTTTCTTTCGTCCGTCCGTTGGGGCAGCCATACTCTTTGGCAAGTTTTGGCTTGTGCGGCTGCTTTGAGCGACTTGCCAATGTGTATGGATGTTATGCGTTGGCATTTACTTTTATTTCTGTTTCGTTGTTAATCATCATGTTATAGTGACTTTCGTGTCCTAATCTTTCAAAAATTAGTCTGAAAACTTTTAAATACTTAGAAACATTTTCCGGCTCAGCGTCAACTACTAGATCATCATTAATGAAGTGCGACCCATCATTTATCCAGGAAATCAAAGACTTAAATATTATTTGCTCTTCTCCCTCAAATTTGCTTACAGCTTTTTCATAGTCAAGGCCTCCGAGTATGTTGAAATAATATTCAAGAATTCTTCTTAGTGTGTTGAAAATTGTGGCAGTATTGATTTTCTCAATGTCGTCCAATTCACGCCATAATAATTCATAAGTTGTTTTGACTGGATTTTTATCATGCTCTTTGATGAAAGAATTATTGTCAAGTTTTCTGATTATCCAATATGCTTCTTCTTTCCATTTGTTGTTGCCGTTTCCTTTAAATGTAACTTCCTTAAAAAAGTAAACATTATGAGAAAGAATGAATATTTGTTTTAACCCATTAGTCTTATTCTTAACATTACGTATTAATTCCTTCGTTAGATTGCTAACAATAAATATCACATTGCTATCTAAGCTCGAAATAGGGTCATCAATAATTACAATTTTATCTTGCCCAATTCCTGTGTCCGAGGTGCTACCTCTTAGCATGTGATAAAAATAAAGAAAGGTCAAAAAAGTTGATTCACCTTCACTTAATGTTTCTTGAACTTCCGAGCCATCTTCACGAATGACTTTATAAAATCCTTTTTTTTCAGCTTCCGCAAGGCTGAAATTGGTAAAGCCAAACAGAGTCAAAATTTTGTTAATTTCATTTACAGTTGGTTTTACACTAGTAACATCTGCTTCCTTTTCCTTAACCGCTTTTTCTAGTTTCCCTTTTTCTTCTTTTGTGGTTTTAATCGATTCGGAAATCCCAGAAATGGCTTTATTTACCGCTTGTTTAGTAGAATTGTATGCCTTTAAGTCAATGTCTAGTTCATTTATAATAAATCGCCAAATTTCTGACTTTAGGGTATCTTTTTCTGATTTAATGTTTAAAACGGTTTTGTTGTTTTCCTCAACTTTTGTTTTGTAGCTAGTAACAAGAGTAGAAATTTCAGAGAGTATATCCTTTAAGCTATCAATACCAGTTGGAACACTAGGCGTTTTTTGCTTTGCCTCAAGAGTTGCAATGTTGTTTTTGTATTGCTCCTTTAATAAATCTATCTTGACATTTAATGCTTGGAAATCAATAATTGCAATTTCCCGATTACTGAGCAATTCTAATTCGCTAATTAAGCCCCCTACATATGTTTTATAGCTATCAATAAAATCCTTTAACTCAATTTTTTGATTTTCATAGGTTTCATCAAAAAAGGACTCTATTTCTTTTCTTAATTCAGCGCTAATTGATTGTTGGCAAAAAGGACAGGAATCTTCAGTTATTTGCAAATAATCAACACCATCTTTTACCCAATCACTGTTATCGAGTTTCTGAATGAGTTTTGCAATTTCAATATCTTCTTTCCCAATGATTTTTGTCTTTAAAATATCAGAATACTCTTTGGTTTCTAGTTCTTCAAAAGTAAAATCAAGAATTGGGTCAAATGATTTTAGATCATCATTAAAAACACGGTTACATTTTTCTTTTATGTCTTTTTCTGATAGCAGATTGGATGTATTTGATTGTTCAGCTAAACACTTATTAAAAAAACTTTCACCACTACTCATGAAACCAACAAAAGCAGGCTTAAAATCATCTTCGAACTTTCTTTTTAAAGACCATGCCTTGTCTTGCATTTCGGTTACTTTTTTTGTAAGTTTTTCTGATTGCTGTGATTTTGATTTTTCTAAACCTTCAATTTTGGTGTTTAGGTCTCCAATTTTTTTATTGGTTTCTTCTATAAAGTTTTGAGTATCGGTTAAATCTTTTCCAAGCGTAAAAATACCTTTTATCTGGTTGCTTTGAGAAAAGCTATCCTTGACAAATTGTTTATTGTAAATTTTGATATCTACAGGTGAGGAAGCCCAATATATCTCACATGAAGGATAAGACGATACATTTGAAATAACCTTTCCAAGTGAAGATTTGCCAACACCATTGCTACCAAAAAAGTAGTTTATTTCTTTTGGCTCAAATTCTACAATTTCATTGTAGCAAGCTGTTTTATGTATTTTAACTTTATTCAGCATACACTTCCTTTTTACTCTCAAACGCTTCTTTCAAAACCGCCTGCATTAGCATTTGGGCGTGTTTTTCGCTTCGAGTGATTTCAGATTTTAATTGCTCAACTGTTTTCATTAAATCCTTTACCTTTTTAACAATTCTTTTCTGTTCGCCTAGTGGTGGAAGAGCAAAAACAAAATTTTTCAAATAGGTCTGACTAATGTTCGGTTGAGACATTCCCCAAGATTCTGAAATCATTTTTGACCTATTTGCCATTAAGAAATTAAACAAGTATTCAGATTCAATTAATTGGTTTTTGTAGAATCCACAAACAGCCTGATTCGTTGTGGCATCTCGACCAAGGATTGCAAGTTTACCAGCAGTTGCCCCATACATTGCAATTAAAAGAGTTCCTTCAGGAAATAAGGTCGCAGAAGATTCCTTTAAACCAAGTTCAGTGATTTTCTCTTGTGAATTTGCTGAAAGTAATCCATCATTTAATTCTCCTGATTTATACCAAGTAATTGAACCATTCCAGTATTTAGAATTACTTCTGTTCGGTGTTCCACCCGATGTTGTTTGGAAAATTTCACCCAACCTACACCAAACCCAATCCTCAGGCAATTCAAAAGGAATTTCATCTTCTGTAATTGGCGGAAGTGGTTTTTCCTTTCTGATTTTCTTGTCTTTGATGAGTTGTGCTTTTTCTGCTTTGATGCGTTTGAGCAATTCACTTGCAGGCTCTACATCAGGATTTTGTTTTCGCCATTCTTCGGTTAGCTTGCCTTGTATGGCTTCTTGCAGAATGGATTGTTTGAGTTGAGTTGTAAGTTCCTTTTGATTTATTATTTCTGAATCTAGATGAGATTGTCCTTTTTTGAATGATAATATTTTTTCGAGAAGTTCCTCCTGTTCGTTGCCTTCTGGCAATAAAACAATTTGATTGAAAAACTTATCTTTTTGAAGTCTTATTCGTTGTGTTGTTCCATCACTACCTCTTTTGCATATTTCATCAAACCAAGTGGTTGCAGTTAGTTCTAAAAAAAGGCGTTTTGAGATAATTGATTCATCAATTTCGAAATACCAAAAGTCATTAGTTACAATGGCTCCATCTAATTCAGTTGGGACAATACCGAATGCTCCGTTTCGTGCATCAATGCCCGATAGTATAAAATCACCTTTCTTGACCTGATACATATTGGATTTTATCATTGCACCTTTTTTAAGTTCACGAAGCACCACACCATTATGATTCATTTTGATTGTAACCAATTTATAATCTTGATCATCAACCAATTTGATAGGTCTTTTAATCCGCTTTAGAAAATCTCCTATTAAATATTCCTTTGCCATTTACTTTAGTAGATTTTCAAGTTCGCTAATAATCTTGCTTGACTTAGTAAAAGATGCTTTCAAAGCCTCAATAGTTTCTTCTGTGGAAAGTTCAATTTCAACAGAATCCTGATTCGGATTTTTGATATCCAAATCCCAATCCTTTAAGTCCTCAACTTTCAGTTTCCATACTTGACTGTTCTCTTTTCGATTATTCCACCATTCAATAATGGGTTGGAATTCTTCAAATTGAATCGGTTTTGTTTTGGAATAGCTTTTTTGTCCTACGGGCAATTTGTGTTCATAGTACCAAATTTCTTTGGTTGGACTTCCTTTTTCAAAGAACAATAAGTTGGTGCTCACGGTGGCAGGGTGAAAAGTGCTTTGAGGTAATCGTATGATGGTGTGCAAGTTGGTATCGGTCAGAAGTTTTTCACGAATCCTTGCTTTTACACCATCTCCTGTAATTGAACCGTCTGGTAATACAATGGCACAACGTCCATTTGGTTTAAGCAATTGAAGCATTAAAATCACAAATAAATCGGCAGATTCCTTACAACGATAGGTCGCAGGAAAGTTGGTTTCAACACCGTCTGCAATACTTGCTCCGAAAGGTGGATTGGCAAGAATTACATCCACTTGGTCTTTTTTAGCAATGCTGTTGTACTCTTTTTTTAAACTGTCAATGTAGTGGTAGTCGGGCACGTCCATTTCATGCAAAATCAAGTTGGTCAAGCCCAAGACATAAGCCACAGGTTTTAATTCCCAACCTGTAATACTTTTTTGTAAGATGTGTTCGTCATCAACAGTTTTTACATAATTCTCTCTAACATGGTCAATAGCTGCCGTTAAGAAACCACCTGTTCCAGCAGCAGGGTCAAGCACTTTTTCACCCAATTTTGGATTGGTCATTTGGGTCATTAATTGCGTTACGGCTCTTGGCGTGTAGTATTCGCCTTTATTCCCTGCATCACGTAATTCCTGTAAAATGCTTTCGTAGATGTTACCGAAAATGTGTTTATCCTCTGAGTTGTTGAAGTCAATCTCATTGAGCTTGTTGATGACTTTCCGCATTTCATATCCTGACTTCATGTAGTTATTGGAGCCTTCAAATACTTCACGAACAATCGCAGCACGTTTCGGATGATTGGGAACATTCAATCCTCTTAGAGAAGCGAAAAGTCCTTTGTTGCTTTGTGCGTTGCTGTCAATAAATTCGAGCAATTCATCTCCAGTCATTCCCTCTGGGTCTGCTGCCCAATTTCTCCACTGAAATTTTTCAGGAATTACAGAAACATAATTGTCTTTGATGATTTCTAATTCCTGGTCTTTGTCGTCAATTATTTTTAGGAATAGCATCCAACCCAATTGCTCCAATCGTTGTGCATCACCAGAGATTCCTCTGTCTTGACGCATGATGTTGCGGATACTACTTACTACTGCTCCTACGTTTGCCATTTATGCCGTTTTGTATAATTCGTTTTCTAATTCTTTTAATGCTTTGATGTATTCAGCCTTGCTTCCAAAAGCTTTGATGAGTTCTAAAGATGTTCCCAATTTGTTGAGTGGGTCAAGCTTCAATACTTCAGTGCTTTCAATGGTTACCAATCCATCATCCGAGTACTTATCCAATAAAGCATTAATAACTGCTTGAGCTTTGTCTCCATATTTTGTGAAGTAGTTTCGTTTCTTCACGTTTTCTGCCCGTTCTTTTCTGGTTAATGGTTTTGCCTCAAAGGCAACATGACAAATCAAATCGAAAGGGTCAAAATCTTTTCCGACTTCTTCTTTGAGAGGTTCGAAGAAAATGCCTTGGTCTTCCAATTCTTCAATGATGGCTTTCTTTTGATCAGAAGCATTCCACCGATTCAAGAAATCATCAAGACTTGTGAATTTTTCGCTAACGCTTTTCTTAGTATAATCTCGGATGCTTTCAGTGATTATTTTACCGTCTGCACCCAAATATTGAACTCGTTCATTAACCACTTTCACCTGAACGCCATCAACTCGAATTTTCACTCTCGGTTCTTCAACAATATCTCCACCGCCTTCAATCTCTGGATATTCAGGAAATTTAATTTCTTCTCCATCCACAATGTCGGTGATTATTTCTTCGGTGGTTTCATCTTCTGTTCCTGTGAGGTCGTCATTTTCACCCACTTGTTTTATCATTACTGGATCTCCATCAAAGTCAGGGTCAGCAAAATGATTAGTAACATTTCTAAAATCAATGATGGTGAAATGGGTCTTGCCATATTCTTCATTGATTCTCGTACCTCTACCAATAATCTGTTTGAATTCAGTTGAAGAACCAATGTTGCTGTCCAAGACAATCAATTTGCAAGTTTGAGCATCAACACCAGTAGTCATCAATTTTGAAGTAGTGGCAATCACTGGGTATTTCTCAGAAGGATTAATGAAGCTGTCTAACTCACGTTTCCCTTCTTCATTGTCGCCTGTAATTTGCATAACGTACTTACTGTTTTTGACAACTTCATCCGCATTGGCGTTAGCCAATGCAGTTCGCATGCCTTCGGCATGCTCAATGTCAATACAGAAAACTATCGTCTTTGCAAATCGGTCATTTCCTTTTAGAAATTCCGTGATTTTATCTGCAACCAGTTTTCTTCTTTCTTCAACAATGATGTTTCGGTCAAAGTCTGTGCGGTTGTAAATTCTGTCTTCTACTGGATTTCCTTCTTTGTCCAAATATCCTTTTGGTGGTCGCCAGCCTTCTGCATCAATATCCAAAGTGATTTTAACCACTTTGTAAGGGGCAAGGAAACCGTCATCAATTCCTTGTTTCAAAGAATAGGTGTAAATCGGGTCTCCGAAATATTCAATGTTTGAAACTTCTGTAGTTTCCTTTGGTGTGGCAGTTAAGCCAATATGAGTTGCCATGTTGAAGTAGGCGAGTATTTCACGCCACTTGCTGTCTTCTTTTGCACTTCCTCTGTGGCACTCGTCTATGATTACTAGGTCGAAAAAGTCAGGGCTAAATTGTTTGTAGGCATCTGTTGATTTGCTGTCGGACAAACCCTGATACAAAGCCAAATAAATATTGTAAGCTGTATCTATTTGCTTGTGTTTAATGATTGTCATTGCATCTTTGAAATGCCTGAAATCACCTCTTGCGGTTTGGTCAATTAATGCGGTTCTGTCAGCAAGAAAAAGGATTCTTTTTTTTGCTCCACTTTTCCAAAGTCTGTAAATGATTTGAAAAGCAGTATAGGTTTTTCCCGTTCCAGTTGCCATGACCAAAAGAATTCGGTCTTGCTTTTTCGCAACTGCTTCAACTGTTCTATTTATCGCAATCTGCTGGTAATATCTTGGCGATCTGCCAGATTCATCTTGAAAGTACTCTTGTGAAGCAATTTCTTCAACGTCATTGCTTTCAATGCCTTTGTATTGTTTGTACTTCTCCCAAAGTGCTTCAGGACTTGGGAATTCATCCAATGAAAGTTCTTTTTCTATTTGTCCATCAGTTGCGGTTTTATCATGGAAGTAGAAACCGTCTCCATTACTACTGAAAACACAAGGAATATCAAGAGTATTCGCATATCCAAGTGCTTGTTGGATTCCACCTTTTACGGAGTGTTTGTTATCTTTCGCTTCAATGATGGCAATTGGTACATTCGGTTTGTAGAAAAGAATGTAGTCAGCGAATTTTCTTTTTCCTCTTGCGGTCAGTTTTCCTTTCACATAGATACGCCCATCCGTGAAATATATCTCACGTCCGAGCTGAGTCAGTTCGTCCCAACCTGCATTCAGTATCGCAGGTGTGATAAACTTTGCTTTTATGTCGGATTCTGATAAGTCCTTTTTATTCATTTAATTCTGTTTCTTTTTCTGTCGAGCGTTGGCAAAAATTCAAGCTCTTTTGGTTTTTTGTTTGGGCTTTGCGTGTCGGCAAAAACCAAATGTACTTGAATGTGCGTTGGCTCTTTTAGCATGTTGCCTAACGGTTGAGTGTATGTGCCGTAAGGGATTGCGGGGCAGTTATCTATCCACCGACACGAAAGTTTGAGCGGGCTATAACGCTTGAATATTCACTGAAATCCTTATGGCATATACACTATGTTAGCAGTTCGTTGTTTTTTATTTCAGTTTCTTCATTGTGTTGCTTGCAAGTAACGATTTCATTTGTGTTATAGCTACTTTGTTAAGTTGTAGAAGTCTTTCGCTTTGAGGCACTCCTTGTCGGATTAGTAAAGCGTTCACGCTCTCCATATTGCTTAACACCACAAGCTGTTCCAATGTTGCGT
>VSSQ01000901.1_pt1 | contig 13764 bp, 13 predicted proteins | sample 4763081 | NCBI WGS metagenome assembly VSSQ01 (sample SAMN12137344, study PRJNA551015) | bioreactor metagenome | isolation source: SDC9 anaerobic chlorinated ethene degrading culture | place: USA: Knoxville, Tennesee | collected 2015-01-01
AGCTCCACTGCCGCCGCGACGCCCGCCAGCCGCGGGCTGCGCACGGTGCCGCCTGCCCCCGGCACGATGCCGAGCGTCACCTCGGGCAGACCGACCGAGGCGCTGTCGAGCGCGACGCGGAAACGGCAGCCCATGGCGATCTCGAAGCCGCCGCCGAGCGCCGAGCCGTGGATCGCCGCGATCCACGGTTTCGCCGCGCCCTCGATCCGCGCCACCAGATCGGGCAGATGCGGCGCCACCGGCGGCGTGCCGAATTCGGCGACATCGGCGCCGGCGATGAAGGTGCGCCCGGCGCAGAGCAGCACCACGGCCTGCACCTCGGGATCGGCGTCACAGGTGGCGACGGCCTCCCACAGCCCCTGCCGCAGCGCCTGTGACAGCGCGTTGACCGGCGGATTGTCGACGGTGACGGTGGCGATCGCGCCCGAACGGGCAATGTTCACAAGACTCATGGTTCAGATTCCCAGATAGGCTTCACGGATGCGCGGATCGGCGATCAGCTCTTCGGCGGCCCCCGACAGGGTGATATGGCCGGTTTCCATCACATAGCCGCGGTCGGCGATCTTCAGCGCGCCGAAGGCGTTCTGCTCGACCAGAAGCGTGGTGACGCCGAGGTCGCGGATCCCCTTCACCACCTCGAAGATCTGCGCGACGATGATCGGCGCGAGCCCCATCGAGGGCTCGTCGAGCAGCAGGCAGGACGGCCGCCCCATCAGCGCCCGCGCCATCGCCAGCATCTGCTGCTGGCCGCCCGACAGGCCGCCCGCCGCCAGATTGCGCTTTTCCTTCAGCACCGGGAACATCCGGAAGGCATCGTCCATGTCCTTCTCGACCCGGTCGTCGGCGAACAGGAAGGCGCCAAGGCGCAGGTTCTCCTCCACCGTCAGGTTGGTGAAGATCTGCCGCCCCTCGGGCGATTGCGCGAGGCCCCGCGCCAGTCGCCGATAGGCCGGCACCGGCACCAGCGCCTCGCCGCGGAAGGTGATGGTGCCCGAGTTCACCGGCTGCACCCCCGACAGGCAGCGCAGCAGCGTGGTCTTGCCCGCGCCATTCGCACCGACGACGGTGACGATCTCGCCCGATTGCACCTCGAGGTCGATGCCGTGCAGCACCTCGATGCGGCCGTAGCGCGAGCGCAGTCCCTCAACCGTGAGCATGGTCCTGCCCCTCCTCAACGCCCAGATAGGCGGCGATCACCGCCGGGTTGCGGCTGACCGTGGCCGGGTCGCCCTCGGCGATCTTCTCGCCATGGTCGAGCACCACGATGTGGTTCGAGATCCGCATCACCATCTTCATGTCGTGTTCGACCAGCAGGATGGCGACGCCCGAGGCCGCCACCTCGGCGATCAGGTGGTCGATCTCCTCGGTTTCAACGGCGTTGCAACCGGCGGCGGGCTCGTCGAGCAGCAGCACCTTCGGCTTCAGCGCCAGCGCGCGGGCGATCTCCAGCCGCTTGAGGCTGCCATAGGAGAGATTGCCCGCCGCCCGTTCGGCGGCGCGTTCAAGCCCGACCCGAGCGAGCAGGGCGCGCGCGCCTGCCTCGGCCCGGCGGGCACGGGCACGCGCGCCGGGCAGGCCCAAGAGATCAGCCAGCACCGGGCCGCGCTCCTGCAGGTGATAGCCGGTGACCGCGTTCTCGAGCGCCGTCATCGACGGGAAGATCTGCAGGTTCTGGAAGGTGCGGCTCATGCCGCGACGCGCCAGAAGATGCGGCTCCATCCCGGTGACGTCCTCGCCTTCCAGCACGACACGGCCGGCGCCCGGGCGATAGACGCCCGAGATCATGTTGAACAGCGTCGTCTTGCCCGCGCCATTGGGCCCGATGACCGACACGATCTCGCCCGGGCGGACCCGGAAGCTGACATCGTGCACCGCCCTCACCCCGCCGAACGTGATGCCGAGCCCCTCGATCGAAAGCAGAGCGCTCATTCGTCTTTCCCCCGGAATTTCCCGAGGACCGAGGGCAGCAGCCCCTCGCGCAGGAAGATCATCACCAGCACCATGACCAGGCCCAGAACCATCTGCTCGTATTCGGCAAAGACCGTCAGCACCTGCGGCAGCAGCGTCAGGATGCCGGCGCCGAAGATCGCGCCCAGCACCGAGCCGACGCCGCCCAGAACCGCCATCGTCACCATCTCGATCGAGTGCATGAAGCCCGCGACATCGGGGGTGACGAACTTGTTCTGCAGCGCCAGCAGCGAGCCCGAGACCGAGGCATAGACCGCCGAGATCACGAAGGCCTGCAGCTTCAGCCGCGCCACGTCGATGCCGACGGTGCGCGCCGCCACCTCGGAGCCGTGCAGCGCGCGCAGGGCGCGGCCGGTGGGGCTGGCGTAGAGGTTCAGCGCGAGCCAGGCGCCGACCAGCAGGACGAGGCCACAGAAGAAATACCAGAACTCGCCGTTGCTCAGCGTCAGCCCCCAGCCCTTCAGCACGGCGCGCAGGCCGAGCTCGGGCACCTCCATGCCGTCGGGGCCGCCGGTCAGCTGGCGCTCGTTGTTCAGCACCATCGCGACGAGAATGCCGAGACCCAGCGTCGCGACGCCGAGGTAATAGCCCTTCAGCCGCAGAATCGGCCGCCCGACAAGGAAGGCCAGGAGCGCGGAGAGCGCGGCGCCGAGGATCACGGCCAGCGCCGGATGCAGGCCCCAGTGCACCGGCGCAAGCGCACAGGCATAGGCGCCGATCCCGGCGAAGCCGGCGTGGCCGAGACTGATCTGCCCGGCATAGCCGGTCAGGATCACCATGCCCGTCACCGCGATGCCGTTGACGAAGAGCAGCGCGCCGACGCGGTAGTAATAGCCCGAGGGAAAGAAGAACGGTGTCAGCGCGATCAGCGCCGCCAGCACCAGCAGGGTCGCGGTTTTCGGGGTCATCTTCATCGCGTCACACCCGATCCGTCGACGTGCGGCCGAACAGGCCCTGCGGCAGGAAGAACAGCACCGCGAGGATGACCACGAAGGCCGCCGCATCCTTGTATTGCGAGGACAGGTAGCCCGCCGTCAGCGCCTCGATCATGCCGATCGCGAAACCGCCGACGAGCGCGCCCTTGGGATTGCCCATGCCGCCCAGCATCGCCCCCGCAAAGCCCTTGAGCGCGAAGCCGATGCCGACGCCGTAGGAGGTCAGGGTGATCGGGGTGGCCAGCACCCCCGCCAGCGCGCCGATCGCGGCCGAAAGCGCAAAGGATAGCGTCATCACGAAAGTGGTATTGATCCCCACCAGCTGCGCCGCGAGCCGGTTGTTCGAGGTCGCGAGAACCGCGCGCCCGAGCAGGGTGCGGGTGAAGAACAGCCACAGCCCGACGAAGACGGCGATCGCCCCGCCGGTGACCCAGAGGCTTTGCGGCAGGATCGTCGCGCCGCCGACGCGGATCGGCGCATCGCCTGAAAAGGCCGGGAAGCTGTGGATCTGCTTGTCGAAGACCAGCTGCGCCGCGCCCTCGATGAAGATCGAGGCGCCGATGGTGATGATGATCAGCGACACCACCGGGGCGCCGCGCGCGGGCTCGATCATCAGCTTGTTCATCGCCACGCCCAGACAGGCCGTCGCGGCGATCGCGATCAGGGCGGCCAGCGGCAGCGGCAGCCCCGCGGCATGGGCGAACCAGGTGATCATGCCGCCGAGCATGACGAATTCGCCCTGGGCGAAGTTCACCACGTCCGAGGCGTTGTAGATGATCGTGAAACCGAGGGCGACCAGCGCATAGACCGCGCCGATGGTGACCCCCGAAAAGAGGAATTGCAGAAGTTCCGACATGGGCTCCCCCGGCGTCAGGCGGGCATTGAGGACATCGCCTCCGCCCGTTCGGGCGGGGCTGTGATCGCCCCGGCCCCGTCCGCGCGCTGCGCGGGGGCCAGGGTCGGGCGCGGCTGGACGGGGCGGATTACTCCACCAGCGCCCACTTGCCGCCGCGGATCTCCAGCATCCGGAATGCCGACAGGTCGAGGCCGAGGTGGTCGGTGCTCGAGAAGGTGTAGACCCCCGTCGTGCCCGCCAGCCCCGAGGTCGCCTCGATCGCGTCGCGGATCGCGGCGGGCTCGCTCGAACCCGCACGGGCGATGGCGTCGGTCAGGATCAGGAAGGCGTCATGGGCATAGCCGCCGAAGGTGCCGACCGGCGTGCCGGTCTTCGCCTCGAAGGCGGCCTTGTAGGCGGTGACGACCGGTTTCTGCACGTCGTCCTCGGGCAGCAGATCGGCGACCAGCAGCGCGGTGCCGGGCAGGCGCACGCCCTCGGCCGCCTCGGCCCCGGCGAGCTGGATGAAGCCATCCGAGGCCACCCCATGCGACTGATAGAACGGCAGACCGATATCGAGCTGCTTGTAGTTGCGCGTCACGATCGACGGCCCCTGACCGAAGCCCGGGTTCAGCACCGCCTGCACCCCCGGCGCGTTCCTGATCTTGGTCAGCTGCGCCGTCATGTCGGCGTCCTTCGGATCATAGGTCTCGTCGGCGACGATCTCGACGCCGTAATCGCCCGCCACCGACTTGCACTGGGCCTGCATCGAGGCGCCGAAGCCGTCGGTGCCCGAGATCATGCCGATCTTCGTATAGCCCTGGGTCTTCATGTCCTCGAAGATCTTCTGGCAGGCCATGCGGTCGGTATGCGGGGTCTTGAAAGTGTAGGGCTTCACCGGATCGATGATGTCGATCGCACCCGCCAGCGAGATGAAGGGGATCTCGGCATCCTCGGCGATGGCGAGGATCGACATCGAGGTGCCGGTCGAGGTGCCGCCGATGATCGCCACCACCTCGTCGTCCTCGACGAGGCGGGTGGCGAAGGTGCGGGCCTTGTTCGGGTCGCCGCCGTCGTCATACATCACGAGCTTGACGTCTTCGCCGTTGATGCCGCCCGCCGCGTTCAGCGCCTCGACCAGCATTTCGAGTGTCTTCGCCTCGGGATCGCCGAGAAAGGCGGCGGGGCCGGTCGCCGAAATGCTGGCGCCGAGCCGGATCTCGGCCAGCGCGGCCGAGCTCAGGCCCATGGTCAGAAGGGCGGTGGTTGCGAGTATGGTCTTCATCTGGTCTCCTCCCTGAGAACTGGATGACGATGGGTCAGGTCGCGATCTGCCGTCGCCACATCACGCGGTGGAAGCGCGGGGCAACGAAGGCGGTGTCGGTCAGGCAGGCATTGCCCGCCGGATTGGCGCCGGTGACGTGAAAGTCACTGAAGGCGGCCGACTGGTTGACGAAGATGTTGCCGGTCAGGTTGATCGAGAGATTGACCCCTGCCGCGGCGAATGCCCCGATGGCGCGGCCGATGCGGGCCTCGTCGGTGTCATAGAGCGCGGCGGTGATCGCGCCCTTGTCGCGGGCAAGCGCCGCGGCGCGGGAAATGCCCTCTTCGGCATCGCCACAGGCCACGACGAAGGCGACCGGGCCGAAGCACTCCTCTTCGGCGGCGACCTCCCCTGCCGCCACCGCGAGCACCAGCGGCGAGGCCGTCCGGCCCGCGCCGAGCGCGGCGCTGTCGCGGATCATCCGCCCCGCGGAGCGGGCCGCCTGCAGCCGGTCCAGCGTCGCGGGATTTGCAAGCGCGCCCGCCACCCCCGCCGCGCGGGCCGGATCGGCAAGCAGCCGGTCGATGGCCTCGGCCAGCCCCTGCGCCACGGCGTCGAAGCTCTTGTGGCCCTGATCGGTCTCGATCCCGCTGCCGGGCACGAAGATCGTCTGCGGCGCGCTGCACATCTGGCCGGAATAGAGCGCCAGCGAGAAGGCGAGGTTGTCGCACATGCCGGCGAAATCGGGGCTTGCGGCGATGGTGACGGTGTTCACCCCGGTTTCCTCGGTGAAGAGCCGGGCCTGGGTCGCCGTGCGGCGAAGCCAGGCCCCGAAGGCCGACGAGCCGGTGAAATCGATCAGCCGCACCGCCGGATCGGTGGCCAGCCCCTGCGTCACCGGCGCCTCGGCCGTATCGGCGGCGAGCAACACGGCATCGGCGGGCAGGCCCGCCTCGGCAAAGACCTCGCGCAGCACCCGCACGGTCAGCGCGAGCGGCAGGATCGCCGCCGGATGCGGCTTGACGATCACCGGATTACCGGTCGCCAGACTGGCGAAAAGCCCCGGATAGGCGTTCCAGGTCGGGAAGGTGTTGCAGCCGATCACCAGCGACAGCCCGGCCGGCACCAGCGTCCAGTGCTTCTCCAGCACCAGCGGCGCGGCCTTGCCCTGCGGCTTTTCCCAACGCGCCGAGGCGGCAAAGCGGGTCATCTCGTCCCAGGCCATCGCCACCGCCTCGAGACCGCGATCCTGCGCATGCGGGCCGCCCGCCTGAAAGGCCATGGCAAAGGCCTGACCGGTGGTGTGCATCGTCGCCGTGCCGATCAGGAAGCTGATCCGGTTCAGCCGCTGCAGCGCCTCGATCAGCGCCCCGACCCGCGCCTCGGGGCCGGCCGCCGCGAAAGCCGGCGCCGCGACCTGCGCCGCCGCGATCAGCGTGGCGGGATCGGCGGCGGGATAGGTGATGCCGAGCGCCGGCCCGAAGGGCGAGACCTCGGCCCCGACCTGCGCGGTCCCGGGATGGCCCGGCAGCACGAAGAGCTGGTCCAGAAGCGCCGCAAAGCCCGCCTCGCCATCGGCGCGCGCGGTCTCGCCATAGATCTTGCCGCTCGGCGTCTCGGGGAACGGCGACCAGAAGCCACGCGACTTGAGCGCCTGCACGGCATCGTTCAGCAAGGCGCTGTGGCGCGCAAACAGATCGGTCATGATTCTCCTCCCGCCGGGAGGTCGATCCCGGATCAAGTTTACAATTGACCGACCGGTCGGTTTATGCAACGAGTTTTCACGAGGGCCCGGGATTTTTTCGGGTGAGGGAGGAAACAGACATGACCAGCACGCCAACCGTGCTGTCGGCCCTGGCCGATGGCGTCCTGACGCTGACACTCAACAGGCCGGACAAGCTGAACGCCTTCAACGAGGAGATGCACCTTGCGCTGCGCGCGGGCGTCGAGCGCGCGCGGGATGACAGCGCGGTGCGGGCGGTGCTGCTGACCGGTGCCGGGCGCGGCTTCTGCGCCGGGCAGGATCTGGGCGACCGCGATCCGCGCAAGGGCGGCCCGGCCCCGGATCTGGGACGGACGCTCGAGACCTTCTACAACCCCAATCTGCGACTGCTGCGGGCGCTGGAAAAGCCGGTGGTCTGCGCGGTGAACGGGGTGGCGGCGGGGGCCGGCGCCAATATCGCCTTTGCCTGCGACATCGTTCTTGCGGCGAAATCGGCGCGCTTCATCCAGGCCTTCGCGAAGATCGGTCTGATCCCCGATGCCGGCGGCACCTTCAGCCTGACCCGGATCCTCGGCGAGCCCCGCGCCAAGGCGCTGGCCCTGACCGCCGAGCCGCTGGGCGCCGAAACGGCCGCCGACTGGGGGCTGATCTGGAAGGCGGTCGAGGACGACGCGCTGATCGACGCGGCACAGACCCTCGCCCGCAGCCTTGCCGCCGGGCCGACGCTGGGCCTTGGGCTGACCAAGCGCCTGATCCAGGCCGCCGCCACCAACAGCCTCGACGCGCAGCTCGACATGGAGCGCGACTGCCAGCAGATCGCCGGCCGCAGCGCCGATTATGCCGAAGGCGTCACCGCCTTCCTGGAAAAGCGCAAACCGGAGTTCAGGGGCCAATGAAGACCGTCGCGGAAATGACCCCGCAGGAGCTTGCCGAGGCCGCGGCCGCGGCGATGTGGACCGACGATTCGGCGAGCCAGCGGCTGAACATGACCCTCGAGCAGGTCGCGCCGGGCGCCGCCCGGCTGTCGATGACCGTCACCGAGGCGATGTCGAACGGTCACGGCAACTGCCATGGCGGCTATATCTTCACCCTCGCCGACAGCACCTTCGCCTTCGCCTGCAACAGCTACAACCAGCGCGCCGTGGCGCAGCATTGCAGCGTGACCTATCTGATCCCCGTCCATATCGGCGACCGGCTGACCGCGACCGCGCGCGAAGTCTCGCGCCAGGGGCGCTCGGGGGTCTACGACGTCCGCATCACCAACCAGGATGGCGCGCAGGTGGCCGAGTTCCGTGGCCATTCCCGCACCGTCAAGGGCACCCATCTGCCGGTCGATCCGTCGATCTGACCCGGCCCCGTCATTTCCAAGGGAGGAAGCCATGGAAGACCTGACCCCGAATCGCAAGGAGCTGGACCCGATCGAGATCGCCTCGCGCGACGAGATCGAGGCGCTGCAGTTCCACCGCATGAAGCGCTCGCTGCGCCATGCCTTCGAGAACTCGCCCTTCTACCGCAAGCGGTTCATCGAGCATGACGTGCACCCGGACGAGCTGAAGTCGCTGTCCGACATCGCGAAATTCCCCTTCACGGTGAAGCAGGACCTGCGCGACACCTACCCCTTCGGCATGTTCGCCGTGCCGCAGTCGAAACTGGTGCGCATCCACGGCTCCTCGGGCACCACCGGCAAGCCGACCGTGGTCGGCTATACCGCCGCCGACATCGACCACTGGGCCAATCTGATCGCGCGCTCGATCCGCGCGGCAGGCGGGCGACCGGGCGACATGCTGCACAATGCCTATGGCTACGGCCTGTTCACCGGCGGCATCGGCGCCCATTACGGGGCCGAACGGCTGGGCTGCACCGTGGTGCCGATCTCGGGCGGGATGACCGAGCGCCAGGTGACGCTGATCAACGACTTCAAGCCCTCGATCATCATGGTGACACCGAGCTACATGCTCTCGATCCTCGACGAGTTCCGCCGTCAGGGCCTCGACCCGCGCGCCTCCTCGCTGAAGGTCGGCATCTTCGGCGCCGAACCCTGGACCGATTCCATGCGCGCCGAGATCGAGCAGGCCTTCGACATGCACGCCGTCGACATCTACGGCCTGTCCGAGGTGATGGGCCCCGGCGTCGCGCAGGAATGCGTGGAAACCAAGGACGGGCTGCATGTCTGGGAAGACCACTTCTACCCCGAGATCATCGACCCGGTGACCGGCGAGGTGCTGCCCGACGGCCAGATGGGCGAGCTGGTCTTCACCACGCTGACCAAGGAAGGCCTGCCGATGGTGCGTTACCGCACCCGCGACCTGACGCGCCTGCTGCCCGGCACCGCACGTTCGATGCGCCGGATCGAGAAGATCACCGGCCGCTCGGACGACATGATCATCCTGCGCGGCGTCAATGTCTTCCCGACCCAGATCGAGGAGCAGATCCTGAAGTGCCGGGGCCTCGCGCCGCATTTCCAGATCGAGCTCAGCCGTTCGGGCCGGATGGACAACATGACCGTGCACGTCGAATGCGCCATCGACAGGACCGACGAGGCCGCCCGCGCCGCCTCGGCCAAGGAACTGTCGCATCACATCAAGTCGGTCGTCGGCGTCAGCACCCGGATCGAGGTGCGCGATCCGAACTCGGTGGCCCGCTCCGACGGCAAGGCCAAGCGCGTCGTCGACAACCGCCCGAGGGCCTGACCGGCGGGGGAGCGGGCGCCCCGCCCCTCCCCGGCCAAAGAGTGACTGATCGGTCAATGAACCCGTGACAGGGCTTTCTGCCGGGTCTAAAGCGAAACCGGGGGGCTTCCCCCGGTGTTTCAGGGGCAAGCCCCTGCCATGAGGAAAGTGACTGCCATGGCCCGGACCCGCGCCCAGGATTTCGAGGAAAAACAGCGCAGCATCCTGGACAGTGCCGCGCAGGTCTTTGCCGAGCAGGGAATGGAAAAGGCCTCGATGGCGCAGGTCGCGGCGCATGCGCATGTGTCGAAGGCGCTGCTCTACCACTATTACCCGAGCAAGGATGCGCTGATCTTCGCGATCATCGTCACCCATCTCGAAGAGCTCGACAGTGCCGTCGAGAAGGCCGACAATCCCGACCTCGCCCCGAACGCGCGCCTGCGCGAACTGGTGGGCGCGGTGCTCGAGACCTATCGCGGCGCGGACAATCAGCACAAGGTGCAGCTGAACGCCTCCTCGGCCCTCTCCGAGGAGCAGAAGGCCGAGATCCTGGCGATCGAACGCCAGATCGTGCGCCGCTTCGCGCTGGTGCTCGACATGATCAATCCGGGCCTCAACGACAAGGACCGCCCGCTGCTGACGCCGGTCACCATGTCGCTCTTCGGCATGATGAACTGGATGTACATGTGGTTCCGCGACGGCGGCCGGATCTCGCGCGAGGATTATGCCGATATCGCGACGACCCTGATCCTCGAAGGGGTCAAGGCCGTCCGCTGACCTTCGCAGCCGCGGCCTCGCCGAACCCCGCGCGCGCCAGAACCAGCGGGTCATAGGCCGGCGCCACGGCGCGGCGGCGGTCAGGCTCGGCATGCGCAAGCGGCTCGGCGGGCGCGATCTTCTGCGCCGCCTCGATCGCGAGGCGCTGATAGACCCCGGTGCCGCGCCGCTTCCAGCCGATCTCCTCGGGCGTCAGCTCCCGCACCACCTTGGCCGGCGAGCCGACCAGCAGCACGTTCGCCGGCACCTGCGCACCGGCCTTCACGAAGGCCATGGCGGCGATGATGGTGTTCTCGCCCACCACCGCCTCGTCCATCACCACGGCATTCATCCCCACCATCGCGTTGCGGCCGATATGGCAGCCATGCAGCACCGCGCCATGGCCGATGTGGCCCTCGGTCTCGATCACCACATCCTTGCCGGGGAAGGAATGCACCACGCAGGTTTCCTGCACGTTGCAGCCCGGCTGCAGCACGATCCGGCCGAAATCGCCACGCAGCACCGCGCAGGGGCCGACATAGGCCCCCGCCCCCACCAGAACGTCGCCGATCACCACGGCCTCGGGATGCACGAAGGCGCCCGGATCGATGACCGGCACGATCCCGTCATAGCTGTAGACCCGCGCCATCACGCCATCGCCTCCGGCGGCCAGTGCTTGGCCACCATGGTCAGCACGTCATATTGCGCGACGACCGCGCCGTCCTGATTGCTGACCTGGCAATCCCAGCGGACCTCGCCATGCTCGGCATTGGCGCGCGGGTTGATCTCCTTGCAGGTCAGCCGCACCTGCAGCGTATCGCCGAAATAGACCGGCGTCAGGAAGCGCAGGTTGTCCACCCCGTAATTGGCCAGAACCGGGCCCGGGTTCGGCTCGACGAAGAGCCCCGCGGCAAAGCTCGCGATCAGATAGCCATGCGCCACCCGGTCCTCGAAGAACGGGTTCGCCTTCGCCGCCGCCGCGTCCATGTGGGCGTAGAAGATGTCGCCGGTGAAGCGGGCGAAATGCTCGACATCCTCGAGCGTGACCGTGCGCGAGGCAGTGACGAGCTGGTCGCCGATCCGCAGCTCGGCCAGCGACTTGCGGAACGGGTGCACATCGTGCTGCGCCGCCGCCCCCTCGATCCAGCGCCCGGTGACCGCCGACAGCAGCCGCGGGCAGCCCTGCACCGCGGTGCGCTGCATGTAGTGCTTGACGCCGCGGATACCGCCCATCTCCTCGCCACCGCCGGCGCGCCCGGGCCCGCCATGCACCAGCGGCGCAAGCGGCGAACCATGCCCGGTCGAGGTCTTGGCCGAGGCGCGGTTGCCGATCAGCACCCGGCCATGGAAGGGCGCGGCGCCCAGAACGATTTCTTCGGCCACCGCCGGATCGTCGGTGAAGACCGAGGTGACGAGCGAGCCCTTGCCCATCCGGCTCAGCTCCACCGCCTCTTCGGGCGTGTCATAGGGCATGACCGTCGACACCGGCCCGAAGGCCTCGACGTCATGCACCGCAGTCGCGGCGAAGGGCCGGTCGCAATACATCAGCACCGGGTTGAGGAAGGCCCCCCGCTCGGCATCGCCAGAACTCACACGGACCTCGTCGGGAGTGCCGGCGACGATCTCGGCATCGGTCTGCAGCTCGCGGATGCGGGCCCGCACCTCGGCGCGCTGCTCGAGGCTGGCAAGCGCCCCCATGCGGGTGGCGGCATCGCCCGGCAGGCCGAGCGCGGTCTTGCCCAGCCGCTCGCCCAGCGCCTCGACCAGCGCCTGCACATGCGCGCGCGGCGCGATGACCCGGCGGATGGCGGTGCATTTCTGCCCCGCCTTCGCCGTCATCTCGCGCGTGACTTCCTTGACGAACAGATCGAATTCCGGCGTGCCCGGCCCGGCATCCGGCCCCAGGATCGAGGCGTTGAGGCTGTCGGCCTCCATGGTGAAGCGCACCGAATTGGCGATGACCGCCGGATGCGCCTTCAGCCGGCGCCCGGTCGAGGCCGACCCGGTGAAGGTGACTGCATCCTGCCCGGTCACATGGTCGAGCAGATCGCCTACCGACCCCGAGATCAGCTGCAGCGCGCCTTCGGGCAGGAGGCCGGTCTCGATGATGCGGCGCACGCACAGCTCGGTCAGATAGGCGGTCTGGCTGGCCGGCTTCACCACGCAGGGCATCCCCGCAAGCAGGGTCGGCGCGATCTTCTCCAGCATCCCCCAGATCGGGAAGTTGAAGGCGTTGATATGCACCGCCACCCCCTGCAGCGGCGACAGGATGTGCTGGGCGACGAAGCTGCCATCCTTCGACAGCCCCTCGACCGCGCCATCGGTCAGCACGCGGGCGTTCGGCAACTCGCGGCGGCCCTTCGAGGCGAAGGTCAGCATCGTGCCGATGCCGCCCTCGATGTCGATCCAGCCATCGGGCCGGGTGGCGCCGGTGTGCAGGCTCTCGGCATAGAATTCTTCCTTGCGCTCCATCAGCGCAAGGCCCAGCGCCTTGAGCATCCCGGCGCGGTCATGGAAGGACATCGCCCGCAGCCGGGGGCCGGCGGCGCGGCGGCCGTGTTCCAGCACGGCGGCAAAGTCGATCCCCGAGGAATCGATGCGCGCCACCGGATCGCCGGTCGCGGCATCGCACAACAGCTGCCCCTCTCCGGTGCCGGGGGTCCAGCTTCCGCAAACATAGCTTTCAAGACGGCGCGGCGCGACGGTCATGGCTTTTCCTTCATTTCCTGGGGCGCGGGGCCTGTTGCCCCCGCGGATGTCTGTTCCGGCCTCAGAGGCCCGACGTGGCCAGATGGTCGGCCACCAGCGTCGTCCAGCGCGCCAGCAGCGCCTCGTTCGGGGCGTGGCGCAGGCCGAATTTGCGCAGCATCGGATAGCGTTCCGATCCCGCCACGCCGAAGGTCGCTGCGACACGCGGCTGCCAGTAGGCCAGCGCGGCCTGCACCTGCGCCCTGCCCTCGTCACTCGCCACGAGGCGCTCCAGCCCCTCGAGGCCGAGTTCGGCGTGGCGCTGCTCGCGCGGGGCGATGGCGCGGAAGACCTCGGCGAGCGGGCCATAGGAGACCCGGGTCAGCTCGGTCATCTGCACGCCGGTGGCGAGGCCCTGCAGCACATTCATCACCACCGCATCGGCCCAGCCGGCGATCGGGTAGTGAAACACCGAAAGCCGCATGTCGCCCGCCTGCCGGCTGGTGCCCAGATCGGCATCGCGCGCACCCCGCGCCGCCCAGTCATGCTGGCGCTGATAGCGCCCGGCGTCGGTGCCGAAATCCGCCATCACCGTCAGCACGCGCTCGGCGTGATCGGCCTTTTCAAGGGTGATCCGGCTGGCGGCGATGCGCTCGCGGATGCCGGGGGCGAAATTGATCGCCCCCGCGAAGCCGGCCGAGGCGGCAAGCTCGCTGTCCACGAAGGACGACATCAGCCGCATCAGCTCGCCGCGATAGCGGGCGGGCACGTTGCCGGGGGCGGTCAGCACGCCGCCCTGGGCGAGATAGTCGTCGAGATTCATCGTGTCGGACATCTCAGGCCTCATTCGTCATAGGTGACGACGACGCGGTCGCTCAGCGGCAGCGCCTGACAGGACAGGACATAGCCGGCGCGAACCTCGTAAT
>VSSQ01000907.1_pt1 | contig 13710 bp, 12 predicted proteins | sample 4763081 | NCBI WGS metagenome assembly VSSQ01 (sample SAMN12137344, study PRJNA551015) | bioreactor metagenome | isolation source: SDC9 anaerobic chlorinated ethene degrading culture | place: USA: Knoxville, Tennesee | collected 2015-01-01
GGTCAAATCCAGCCTAGAGAAACTTTCGGGCGGCGAAGTGCGGGTCAGGGTCATTCATTGCGGTGTGGGCGCCATAAACGAGAACGATGTAACACTGGCCGCCACCTCCAATGCCATTATCGTAGGTTTTAACGTCCGGCCGGACAACAACGCGCGGGACTCTGCCGACCGTATGAACGTGGATATGCGGATGTACCGCATTATCTACGACTGCATCAACGAGATGGAAGCGGCCATGAAAGGTATGCTGTCCCCCAAATTTAAGGAGGTCACTCTTGGCCGGGTAGAGGTACGCGAGGTTTACAAGATTACCGGTGCCGGCATCATCGCCGGCTGCTACGTCACCGAGGGTAAAGTGGCGCGTCACGCCCAGCTGCGGCTGGTCCGGGACGGTATTGTGGTCCACGAGGGCGCCGTCGGGTCTCTCAAGCGCTTCAAGGATGACGTGAAAGAGGTCGCTCAGGGCTATGAATGCGGCCTGTCCATTGAGAAATACAGCGACATAAAAGCCGGAGATATTATCGAGGCCTTCGTCATGGAGCAGATTGAGGTGTGATTCAGCCCCGGCCTCCAATCTAAATTAATTGAGGTATCAACATGGCAAACAACCGGATCGGCCGCATTAACGAGGAAATCCAGCGGGAGCTGGCCTCTCTCATCCGAACCATGAAGGATCCCAGGGTTCACGGTCTGGTATCTATAACGGCGGTGGATACCACCCCCGACCTGCGGTACGCCAAGGTGTTCGTAAGTGTGCTGGATAAAAGCGACGTAAACGAAGTAATCAAGGGACTCAAGTCCGCTGGAGGCTATCTCCGGCGGGAGCTTGGCCGCGCGCTCTCACTGCGCTATACACCCGAACTGATTTTTCAGCGGGATGATTCCATCGATCACGGCGCCAGGATTCTGGAGGTTCTCCGGAAGATGGATCCGACGCCCGGCGGGGAGGGAAACGAAGGGTGAATATCGATTACCGCAAGACCGCCTCCCTTCTCACGGCGAAGGACAATATCCTGATTATTTCTCACCGCCGGCCCGATGGGGATACCATCGGGTGCGCCGCCGCGCTCTGTCTTGGCTTGAGAAATCTTGGAAAAGCCGCGTATATCCTTCCCAACCCGGACACAAACAGTTTGTTTCTCCCTTATCTGGAGGGCAAGTTGGCCCGGGGGGATTTTGTACCCGATTATGTGGTAGCCGTCGATATTGCGGGAAAAGAGCTCTATACCCAAAACTCCATTTCCTACATAGACCGGCTGGACCTGTGCATCGATCACCACGCCTCCAACGAGGGGTTGGGAAAAGATATCTGTCTGGATATCACATGCGCTTCCTGCGGAGAGCTTTTATTTGACATTCTGAAGGAAATGGGACCGGTTACGCCGGAAATCGCCCTTCCTCTTTATGTGGCGGTCTCCACCGACACCGGCTGCTTTGTCTATAACAACACCACCGCCCGTTCCCACCGGGTGGCTGCCGCCCTTATGGACCTGGGGATCGATTACAAGTGGGCCAACAAACGGCATTTTAGGACCAAGTCCTATAAACGGCTTAAGATCGAGAGTATGATTACCGATCAGATGGAGCGTTTCGACGGGGGCACCGTCGTAATCGCCACGGTGACGCTGGACATGATGCGCGCCCTTTCCGCCACGGAAGAAGATGTGGAGGATATTTCTGCCTTCGTAGGCCAGATTGAGGGTGCCCAGACCGCCGTAACGCTCAGGGAAATCCAACCGCTGGAATGCAAGATCTCGGTGCGTACTTTAGGTGGGGTAAACGCCAACAGTGTTTGCGCCCTGCTGGGCGGCGGAGGTCACGAGGGCGCGGGAGGCTGCACGGTTTTCGATACGGTGCCGGCGGCCAAGGCCGCCATTCTGGCCGCCATTAGGACTGTGAAGAACCGGTAGGGAAGTTCTCCGCGGCCATCTACGATAAAGGGAGGCCACCTATTTGCCCAGCGGTATTATTATTATCGACAAGCCGGCTGGCTGGACCTCTCACGACGTGGTGGCCAAGCTTCGCCGGGTATACAGTGAGCGGCGCATCGGCCACGCCGGGACTTTGGACCCCATGGCAACCGGCGTTCTCCCGGTTTTTATCGGAAGGGCGACCCGCGCGGTGGAATTTGCTTTCCAAACCGATAAGGAGTATCTGGCGGGGCTTCGCCTGGGCGTTATGACGGATACCCAGGACGTAACCGGCGCTGTTCTGGAAACCCGGCCCGTTACCGTTACTCCGGCTCAGGTTGAAGACATGCTTCCCCGGTTTACCGGTCCCATTTTACAGATTCCTCCCATGTATTCCGCTCTCAAGGTGGGCGGGAGGGCGCTTTACAAGCTTGCCCGCGAAGGCAGGGAAGTTGAACGGCTTCCCAGACCGGTCACCATCTATGAGTTTAAATTGCTCTCTCGGACCGGCGAGTATGACTATGCTCTTCGGGTCTCCTGCTCCAAGGGAACTTACATCCGTACCCTGTGTCACGATCTGGGACAAGCCCTGGGCTGCGGAGGCATACTCTCTTCCCTGCGCCGCACGAAGGCTGCCGGTTTTACCCTGGACAGCGCCGTTACGATGGATACGGTTCTCTCGCATCCCGACCCCCAGTCCCTCCTTCTTCCCGTAGACCGCTATTTTGACCGTTATCCTTCTCTTATTGTGGATGCCGAAGCCGAAAAAAAAATTCGCAACGGCAATGCCATAGCCTTGCCGGGCGAGGACGGGGAATACCGGGTATACGGTCCCGGCGGCTTTCTCATGCTGGGAATGCGAACTGGGAATCAGCTGAGCGTTATCAAGAGCTTTTTTGAGGTGTAAATCAGTGGATACTACCAAACGAGTCATAGCCTTGGGTTTTTTCGACGGCGTGCATCTGGGCCATGGAGCGCTGCTCCGGCGCGTCGTCCAGGTTGCGCAGGAAAAAGATGCCATACCCGCCGCCTTCACCTTTGACCCCCACCCCAGCTCCGTTATTATGGGGGATCCCATCCCACTGCTCACCTCCCCCGCTGACCGGGTGGATTTGATGCGCAGGCTTTACGGCATCCGAGAGGTAATCATCGCGCGGTTCGACCGCCGTATGATGAAGATGCCCTGGGAAGAGTTTATCGCCGATTATCTGGTACGTGAAAACGGAGTTGTCCATGTGGTGGCCGGCCACGATTTTCACTTCGGCTATAAAGGAGAGGGAAATCCTGAGCGTCTTGCCGCCAAATGTGCCGAGCTGGGCGTCGGCTGCGACATCATCGGCAAGGTGGAAAAGGACGGCATCACCATCTCCTCGACTTATATCCGATCGCTGGTAGCTCAGGGGGAAATCGAGCGGGCAAACACCTTTTTGGGGCATCCTTTCACCTTTACCAGCAACGTAACTCACGGCAAAAAGCTGGGCAGTTCCCTTGGCTTTCCCACGGTGAATCTCACCCTGCCACCCGGCGTGATGGCGCCCGCCTACGGCGTCTATGCCACCCGGATCTGGACCGGGAACGGAACGGTTCCCTACATGGCGGTGACCAACGTAGGGGTCCGGCCCACCGTAGACGACGGGCAAAAACTCTCTGTGGAAGGGTTTCTGCTTGATTTCAGCGGCGACCTCTACGGCCAGACATTGCGGATTGAATTTTATGCTTACCTCCGTGAAGAGCGAAAATTTCCCTCCCTGGACGCGCTGAGAGAACAGATCATGATAAATGTTGAGCAAACCAGGGATTTTTTCTCAAAGAAGGATATTTAGTCTGCTCCGGATGTAAAAACAAACGGCCACCGGTTTTGTACCGGTGGCCGTTTCATTTCGAGTCGTATTATTCGTTTTCCTGCAATGCTTTTGCCTCTTCAATGGCTTTTTGCTGAGCAGCGGGGGGTGCCTCTTCGTAGCGCACAAAGTGGAAGGTAAAGGAACCCCGGCTCTGGGTGATGGCGCGCAGATCAATTGCATAGGAGGTCATTTCCGCCATGGGAACCTCGGCCTCCACCACCTGATCGCCGTCGCTGGTCGGCGTCATGCCCATGACACGGCCGCGGCGCTTGTTAAGATCGCCGATCACGTCACCCATATAGTTATCGGGGATGGTGACCTTCAAAGACCCGATGGGCTCCAGAAGCACGGGGGACGCCTCGGGCAAAGCGGCCTTGTAGGCCAACTGTGCGGCGGTCTTAAAGGCCATCTCGGAGGAGTCTACGGGGTGATAGGAACCGTCTACCAGAGTGCACTTCAGATAAACCACCGGGAAACCGGCCAAAACGCCGTTGTTTACAATATCACGCAGACCTTTTTCAACGGCAGGGAAGAAGTTCTTGGGTACGCTGCCGCCGAACACCTTCTCCTCAAAGACCATTTCCTCGCTGTCACAGGGCTCAAACTCAATCCAGACATCGCCGAACTGACCGTGGCCGCCGGACTGCTTCCTATGGCGGCCCTGCTTTTTGACTTTTTTACGGATCTTCTCGCGATAGGGTACCCGTGGAGTAGCCAGCTCCGAATCCACGCCAAAGCGGCTCTTGAGCCGCGCGAGGATCACATCCATCTGCATATCACCGGTGCCGGAAACCACCATCTGGTGGGTCTCGGCGTTGTTGGTCACCGTAAAGGTGAGATCTTCTTCGTTCAGACGGGTGAGACCGCCGGAGACTTTATCTTCCTGACCTTTCGTCTTGGGGGCGATAGCGACGGAATAACAGGGCTCTGGGAAATCAAGGCTCTCCAGCTTGACGGCTTTTCGGGGATCGCACAGAGTATCTCCGGTTTTAAGGCGCTCCATCTTCGCAATGGCGCCGATATCGCCGCAGACCAATTCCTTTACTTCCTCGGTCTTCTTGCCCCTCATAATATAAAGGCGTCCGATCTTTTCATTCTGGCCGGTGCGGCTGTCCAGCAAAGTAAGATCCGAGGTCAGGGTGCCGGAAATGACCTTTACAAAAGAATACTTGCCGTACTGATCGGAAAGAGTCTTAAAAACAAAGGCGCAGGGGGCGCCGCTGGGAGAGGCTTCAACTTTTACAGGTTCGCCGTTCGCATCCTCGCCAGTCTCGCCCTTACCCTCCAGAGGATTGGGCAGGAGATTCACAACGGTATCCATGAGGAGGGAGGTACCCAGGCCGGCCAAAGCGCTGCCGAAGACCACGGGGAAAATGGAGCGGTCGCGCACGCCCGCGCGCAGGCCCTTCGTCATTTCCTCGCTCGTAAAGTCTTCGCCGGAGAAATACTTTTCCATGAGGGCTTCGTCTGTTTCCGCCACCGATTCCTTAAGGGCGTTGTAAAGTTCTTCCACCGTATCCTTATGGTCCTGGGGTACCGGAATTTCAGCTGGCTTGTTGCCTTTCATCTCATAGGCGCGCTTGCTCAGCACGTCGATCATGGCGACAACTTTCTTCTTGTCGTCCAGAATCGGGACAGCCACGGGGACGACATGGCTGCCGAAGGTTTTCTTCAGGAGCTCAAGCGCGGAATGGTAATCGCTGTTTTCCTCATCGGTCTTGGAAATATAAAACATACAGGGGAGTTCCCGTTTAACGCAGTATTTCCACGCTTTTTCAGCGCCCACGCTCATACCGCCCTTGGCGGTGCTGACGATGACGGCGGCATCGGACACACGGAGGGCTTCCATAACCTCGCCGCAGAAATCAAAATAGCCCGGGGTATCCAGCACGTTGATTTTTACGCCGTTATATTCCACCGGCGCGACGGCGATGGAAATAGAGATCTGACGTTTGATCTCTTCGGGGTCGTAGTCACAGACGGTATTTCCATCCGTGGACTTGCCCAGACGGTCGATGGCGCCGGTCAAAAACAGCATGCTTTCCGCCAGGGAAGTCTTTCCGCTTCCGCCATGTCCCAGCAGGCAAATGTTGCGAATATTCTGTGCGGAGTAGCTCATAATTGTGTCCTCTCCTTGTTGTGTCTTATATACATTTTCATTGCGAAACGTCATTATCTTAGCTATTATACAATAAATTTAAGAGGGGCACAACAAAAACTTTTATAAAAATGATAAAAAAAGGGCGGATTTCCATCCGCCCTGCCAGACTACTTTAAGACTTCGGTGACTTCTCCGCCGGTAACGGTTACCTGCCACAGGGTGCTCTTTTCGGTGCCTTCTTTTGTCGCCTGAAAGAGGAAGGCGGAGGAATCTTCGGTCTCACCCTGGTACTCAAGCGTACACAGAGAATTTCCAGTCTGATCGGAAACCGAAAGGCCTGTGAAATTCCCTTCTTCGTCGGTCAGCTCGGCGAAGTTTACCTCAACCTCCGGATAAAGAAAGAGAAGAAGCGCCTGCGCAGCGTTCTGGGCGGTAAGCGCCTCGCCCCGGCTGCCGCCGCTGATCGCCTGAAATGTCATCTCGTTTTCCGGATTTCCATCATTTTCAGATGCATTTTCAGATATATCGCTCGTCGCCGTGCTGTCCTCCGGGCTTTTCGGAGCCTCCGACGGCGCTGCTCCCGCGCCGGCGGTGTCGGAAACGGTGCTTCTTGACGCCGCATACTTGCTCCCGGTATCAGCACCACCGGCTGTGGTTTCTTTTTCCATAGCGGACGAGTCGCTGCCCAATGCTCCATTTTCAGCCGTGTTCTCGCTTCCGGCGGACGAGTCGCTGCCCAATGCTCCGTTTTCAGCCGTGTTCTCGCTTCCGAAGGCCTTTTCCTGAGAATCACTCACGGTCGGGGCAGGTACGGGCACGCTGGGAACGCTCATGCTGCTTCCGCTGCTTGCCCCACCGATACCGGCCAGGGGTAAAAACCTGATCCCCGCTGCGATGAAGAGGAAGGCCGCCGCCATAGACAGCCACATCCGCCAGGTGTGCCGCCGGGGCGGTAGCGTGACTATTTTTTCTTCTGCCCGGCTGTTGTTCTCTTCTTTCATCTTCCCTAATATGCTTCCAGTAAGCCCCGATGGCGGGGGCACCGCAAAGGACTGTAACCCAGCGTGAATGGATTCCAGTTCGGCGGCCAGCAGGCGGCAGCTTTCACAGTGCTCCAGGTGAGCCGCCAGTTTAGCTTCCTCCGCCTGAGACAGTTCTCCGTCGATTTTGGCGCTCAATAAATCAAGTATTCTTTCGCAGTCAGCCAAGTGGGCTCACCTCCTTTCCCGCTGTTTCTGTCTTAATAGACGACAGTGTGACGGAAAAGTTCCCATCGGTGAGCAGCTCGCGCCGCAGGGCGAGCCGTGCTCTCGCAATGCGGGATTTTACCGTTCCTTCTTCAATTCCCAAAAGGTCTCCGATTTCGCCGTATGTAAGCCCGTCCAGCTCCCGAAGGATGAGGATTCTCCTGTGTTCTTCGGAAAGCTTGCCGAGGCCCCGGCGAAGGGCGCCCTGCAGTTCGCGCTGCTCCAGCGCGCGTTCCGGGCCGTACCGCTCGTCGGGCAGCTGATACCGCATTCCTTCCTCCTCGTCGTCCAGCGAGGCCGCATCGCTGATGTTCCGGCGGCGCTTTTCTCTGCGGAGAAAGTCGATACAAACATTGGTTGCAAGCCGATAGAGCCAAGTGGCGAAGGAGCTACCGCCCTGAAAGCCGCCTAGCGCCCGCCAGGCGCCCAAAAACGCTTCCTGGGTCAACTCGGCGGCATCATCCGGATTTCCCGTCATGCGCAGGGCAAGGTTATAAATGCGCCCCTCGTTGGCATTCATCAAAACGGCGAAAGCTTCCGGATCTCCCGACTTTGCCTTCACCGTCCATTCCTGTTCCGTCACCGGTACTCACCTCAAATCCCGTTTGATCCCATCCGTAACGCGATAAATATCTTCCAGCGTGGTGATTTTGCAGATTTGCTCCTTCCAGTACCCGGCATAGGGAACCCCCTTCAGGTACCAGGCATACTGTCTTCTGGCTTCCAGACAGGCAATCTTCTCTCCCTTGTTTTTTACCGCCAGCTCAAACTGGCGCACCGCGGTATCGCACCGCCCGGCAAGGGAGGGCGGAGGGGGAATTTCCCCCTCCCGTAGCGCCGCTTGTATTTGTGCGAAAATCCAGGGGTTTCCAAAGGCGGCGCGGCCCACCATGACCATCCCGGCACCCGTGTAGCGGAGGATTCGCACGGCATCGTGAGCGGTAAAAACATCGCCGTTGGCGATGACGGGTATGGAGACGGCCTCAGCCACAGCCCTAATGTAATCCCAGTTGGCTGTTCCTCCGTACATCTGCGCGCGGGTTCTGCCGTGTACTGCCACCGCAGCAAGCCCAATTTCCTCCAGTCCTTTGGCAATTTCCACACAGTTGATGGACCCCTTATCCCATCCCAGACGGATTTTGGCGGTAACCGGCCGTCCTCCGGCGCCCCGCAGAACAGCTTCGGCTACCCTCAGAGCTTTCTCCGGGTCCCGCATCAGTCCGGAGCCTTCTCCGTTGTTTGCCACCTTCGGGACAGGACAGCCCATATTGATGTCAATAATATCAGCTCCGGAGAGATCGAGAGCGATTGCCGCCGCTTCCTGCATGCAGGCCTCGTCGCTGCCGAAAAGCTGAACGGCGGCGGGGTGTTCACCCTTCCCCAGCTCAAGCAGCGGCCGGGTTTTTTTATCCTGATAACACAGTGCTTTTGCACTGATCATTTCGGTAACTGTATAACCCGCTCCCATTTCACGGCAAATGGTGCGGAAGGCCAGGTCGGTCACGCCCGCCATGGGGGCAAGTCCTACGGGGCAGTCTATATTAATAGGGCCAATCTTCACCATAACACCTCAGTGTTTTATTTTTATTCAGCATATCATAAACAGCGCAAACTGACAAGACGCCTTATTATGAACGTTAGCAATACTCATGCCAAAAACGCAAATAACGGTTGAATTGTTCTTCCGGTTATGTTATATTTGTTCGTAGGGCTTTGAAAGGGGGGATCAATGTGGACCTCAATCTTGTAACGAAGCAGATTCAAACCTTGTCACCCCAGATGATGCAGTCCATGGAGATCCTGCAGATGAGTTCACAGGAGCTTCTGGAATACATTCAAGACGCCGTCCAGGAGAACCCGGTTTTGGAGGTCAGCGAGACCGAGGAAACGCAGGATGAATTTTCTACCTTGCGCCGCAAACTGGAATGGCTGGAATCCACCGATATTCAAAATCGTTTTTACCACCTGGACGACGAGGAAGACAGCAGCGACCCGATCTCCAACTATGGAACCGTCGATGAGTGGGAAGAGAACCTATACTACTTTTTATTTGCTCAGCTTCAGGGACAGGATCTTCCGACCGACGTCGTCACCGCAGCCAAATATATTATTGAGAGTCTGAATCAGATGGGCTATCTGGATGAGGATGTGGATGTACTGGCCCGACAGCTGGATTGCTCTATCCCCGTTGTGGAGGAAGCGCTAAAGGTCGTTCAGAATATGGACCCCGCCGGGGTCGGCGCCCGCAGTCTTTCCGAATGCCTTTGTATCCAGCTCAAACGCATGGGAGAAGAAAATTCTCTCGCCATGAAAATCGTGAAGTCGCACTTGGTTTCTCTGGCCAAAAACCGCTATGGCTTCATTGCACACCAGCTCGGCGTGGACTGTACCCAGGTGCGTGAAGCCAGCGAAAAAATCCGTACCCTGAATCCAAAACCCGGCACCGGTTTTTCCGCCCGGGAGCGGCTTACATATGTTGTGCCTGACATTATCGTGGTGAATTTCCAGGACCATTTCGAACTTCTCACCAACGATTATTATTTTCCCTCCCTCTCCATCAGCGGTTATTATAAGGTCCTAATGAAGAACAGCGCCGACGAGGGCGTGAAAAACTATCTGATGGACAAGATGCGCCAGGCGAAGTGGATGGTGCGTAACATCGAGCAGCGCCGCTCCACTCTCATGGACTGCGCTCGTTGTATCGTGGACCTGCAGGAATCTTTCTTCCGCTACGGTCCCGGCCATCTGGTGCCTATGACCCTGGCCGACGTCGCGGGCAGTCTCTCCGTCCATGAATCCACCGTCAGCCGGGCCATGAGGGAAAAATATATTCAGTGCAGCAGCGGTGTGTACCCCTTCCATTATTTCTTTTCCCGGGGACTGTCTTCCGCCGGACCGGCGGTAAGCAGGGATGGGAGGGTATCCGAAACCGTCTCTCCCGATTCCGCTAAGGCGCTTTTAAAAAAGCTTATCTCGGAAGAGGACAAGAGCAAACCCCTCTCCGATCAAAAAATCTGCACCCTTATGGAGCGGGAAGGCATTCAGATTTCCCGCCGCACTGTGGCAAAATACCGGGATGAACTCAATATTCCCTGCACCACCGGACGAAAAGAATATGCATAGGCTTAATCGGGCGGCTGTATATCAGCCGCCCGCTCTTTTTTTTATTATAAAATTGTGTTAAAATAAATGGAAATCGTTCTTTCCGGAGGATATATGGATAAAGTAATTTTGCAGCTCTCACAGGAACTGGGTCGCAGGAGCGACCACGTGGAAAATGTCGTGAGACTCATTGACGAGGGAAATACCATTCCCTTTATCGCCCGCTACCGAAAGGAACTCCACGGCACCATGGACGACCAGCTGCTCCGCCAACTCGCCGACCGGCTGGAGTATCTGCGCAAGCTGACCGTCCGGCGGGAAGAGGTCAAAACCTCCATCGACGCTCAGGGCAAGCTGACCGAAGAATTGGCCGCGACCATGGACGCCGCGGTTACGCTCTCCGAGATCGAAGACCTCTACCGGCCCTATAAGCCAAAGCGCCGCACCCGGGCGACCATCGCGAGGGGAAAAGGGCTGGAGCCGCTCGCCGACCTGCTCTTCGCCCAGGGCAGGGATTGTCCCGAACCACTTTCCGCCGCCGAGCGGTATCTCAACCCCGAGAAGGGCGTTGAGAGTGCCGAGGAGGCACTTGCGGGCGCCTCCGATATTGTGGCGGAGCGGATTTCGGACGACGCGGGAATTCGCAAGCTGCTTCGGACTCACTTCCGTGAGAAGGGCGTTCTCGTATCGGCCGCCGCCGACAAGGTGCCGGAGGATACCGTTTATCGTCTCTATTATCAGTTTACCGCGCCCGTCTCCCGGATCCAGGGCCATCAGATTCTGGCTATTAACCGGGGGGAGAGGGAGAATGTTCTGAAGGTATCCATCCTGGTTTCCGCCGAGGCGGCACTTACCCTCATCTGCAGAAAGGTGATTATCCCTGGGTCCCCCGCCATGGGTTTTGTCCGTGCCGCCGCCGAGGACGCTTATGAGAGGCTGATCGCGCCTTCGGTGGAACGGGAGATCCGCGCCGCCCTCACCGAAAGCGCCTCCGAGGGTGCCATTAAAATGTTTGCCCTCAACCTCAAGCCTCTGCTGATGCAGCCTCCCGTGCGGGGGAAAGTTACCATGGGACTGGACCCCGGATACCGGACCGGCTGCAAGGTAGCGGTGGTGGATGGCACCGGCAAGGTGCTGGATACCGGCGTGGTCTACCCCACCCATGGGGAAAAGGGAAAAGAGGAGGCAATCGTGAGGCTCTCAGCCCTTATTAAAAAACATGGCGTCTCCCATATCGCCATCGGAAACGGAACCGCCTCCAAGGAAACCGAGCTGATGACAGCCGAGCTCATTAGCCCCTTTGGCGGCAGCGTGAGCTACATGGTGGTAAGCGAGGCCGGCGCTTCGGTCTACTCCGCTTCCAAACTGGCCTCGGAGGAATTTCCGGACTACGACGTGTCGCTGCGTTCCGCCGTTTCCATAGCCCGCCGCCTTCAGGACCCCTTGGCTGAACTCGTAAAGATCGACCCCAAGGCCATCGGCGTGGGCCAGTACCAGCACGACATGCCCCAGGCCCGCCTGGATGAGACCCTCTCCGGGGTGGTGGAGGACTGTGTAAACTCCGTGGGCGTAGACCTCAACACCGCTTCCGTTCCCCTGCTGACGCGGGTATCCGGCCTTTCCTCCGCCACAGCGAAAAACATCGTTGCCCGCCGGGAAGAGGGCGGAGCGTTTTCCAGCCGCAGACAGCTATTGAAAGTCCCCAAGCTTGGGCCAAAGGCTTTCGAGCAGTGCGCCGGGTTTCTCCGCATTCCCGAAAGCGGCAACATTCTGGACAATACCGGCGTCCACCCGGAGTCCTACGAGGCCGCCGGGAAACTGTTGGAGCAGTGCGGTTATACTTTGAAGGATGTTGCCTCCGGACAGATCGGCGCGCTCAGGGACCGGGTGACTGAACTGGGTGAAACCCACTTGGCCGAAGTTTGCGGCGTGGGGCTTCCAACCCTCCGGGATCTGACCAGCGAACTTATGAAGCCGGGCAGGGACCCCCGGGATGAGCTGCCCAAGCCCATGCTTCGCACCGACATCATGGACATGAAGGATTTAAAGCCGGGTATGGAGCTCACGGGCACCGTCCGCAACGTGATCGACTTTGGCGTGTTTGTGGACATCGGCGTCCATCAGGACGGTCTGGTCCACATCAGCCAGATACAGAATAAATTTCTCCGCCACCCCTCCGAAGCGGTATCCGTCGGCGATGTGGTCACCGTGTGGGTTCTTGAGGCCGACGAAAAGAAAAAGCGCATTTCCCTCACCATGAAGCGGCCTCAGGGATCACGCGCTGATCAAAATCTATAAAAAGAGAAGGAGGTGCCGACATGCTCAGCTTTGAACGGGCGGCCGAGCTGCTGGACCAGATGGCGGAGGAATTCCCTCCGGAATTCTTTACCGACCTCAACGGCGGCATTTCCCTGCTCCCGCGTGCCAAGCGGGACCGCTCGGCACCGGGTAAGCTTTATATCATGGGCGAGTTTCGCCATGACCAGATGGGCCGGTATATCCTTCTTTACTACGGCTCCTTTGAGGCCGTCTGCGCGAGCTATACCGACGAGGAACTGGAGGACGAGCTCTTCTATGTCCTGACCCACGAGCTCACTCACCACATAGAATCTCTGGCGGGTGAAAACAAGCTGGAGATCAAGGATGCGCAGCGTATGGCGGAATATCTGGGCTCCCTCTTTGATGAGGAGAAAGAGGACCCCTAAGAGCGCTTATTTTTCTTTGGAAGGCTGCTTGCGCCGGTGTTCTGCCGGACCCCACTCAGGAAGAGGAAGCCTCTGCATGGCCCCGAACGCATACTCTTTCAGATTGGGATAACGCTTGGAGAGCTCCCGTATCAGTTCCTTCACTTCCTGCCGCTTGGTATAGCCGTTCGCCGGGCAGGCATTTTTAACGACCGGAAGCTCCAGTTTAGCCGCGGTGTTTCGGATAAACCCTTCTCCGCAGTAAAGCATGGGCCTGATCTGGGTAATTCCCGTCCGGTCAAGATATGTCACGGGCTGAAAACAGGAAAGTCTTCCCTCGTAAAAAAGGGAGAGGAAGAAGGTCTCTACCGCGTCGTCGAAGTGGTGCCCCAGGGCGATCTTATGAATGTCCCGTTCCAGAAGCGCGTCATGCAGGGCGCCCCGGCGCATTTTGGCGCACAGGGCGCACGGATTCTTTTCCTTGCGTAGGTCAAAGATAATATGGTGGATTTCCGAGGGCAAAATGGTATAAGGCACATCCAAAGTCCCGCACAGGCGCGCTACCCCGGAAAAGTCCATTTTCTCCCTGCCGTCCGCCGCGCCCATATCCAGGGTAAATGCCTCGACCGTAAACGGCTTGGGATAGAATTCCCGAAGCTTCACCATTGCCACAAGCAGGGTGAGGGAGTCCTTTCCCCCGGAAACGCCAACGGCAATCCGGTCGCCGGAGTCAATCATTTTATAATCCTCCACACAGCGGCGGACATATCCAAGCAGTTTATTCATATGCGGCTCCTTAAAAAACGAAAATTGAAACGGAGT
>VSSQ01000529.1_pt1 | contig 13702 bp, 12 predicted proteins | sample 4763081 | NCBI WGS metagenome assembly VSSQ01 (sample SAMN12137344, study PRJNA551015) | bioreactor metagenome | isolation source: SDC9 anaerobic chlorinated ethene degrading culture | place: USA: Knoxville, Tennesee | collected 2015-01-01
TAGAAAGGCAAAAGGATTCTAAGCCACATACGAGGTCTTGTCCTGACCTTACTAATCATTAAAGAGTGTATTACTTTCTTTAAGCGAATGTTATTGGCAAGAATTTGTTCTATTTTTATCATTTCATCAGCCTTTTCTTTCTGATTTCTCCCAAGTTCCCTTACCCTTATTTTTCTTCAAATATACAAAACCCTTTACAACACAGAAATTCATAAATATAAAATAGTATGGGATAAAAAAAATCTTAAACCTGATTTTTCTATCTTTATTGAGTTTTCCTACTATTGCAAATCCATAAAAAAGAACCTGGATTAAAAGAAAATAATCATATAGTTGCGTATGAATTGCCATTGAAAGAAAAATATTGACCGGTAATAAACAAAACAGGGCAACTGGAGTAATAGTCCATCGCAGAACTCTGTGGGATATGAACTGAAACCAAGTTTTAGGATGAGCAGCTGGATTTAAAAGGTTTTTAAGAAGTATTAGTGATTGAATTCCTCCTGCAGCAATTCTTACCTTCCTTTTTTCCTCTTCAACCATGTTTAGAGCACCTTTTTCAACAGCATATGCCTCTTTGCAGTAATGTATTCTGTATCCACTTTCTAAAATTAACATTGATAATACAAAATCATCCAGCAAAATTGAAGAGGGAATTGTTCTGTATAAGTTAGTTCTTATCGCATATAGTTCTCCTGCTGCTCCCATAGAGCTATACAACCTTGAATCCATCTCCTTGAGACAAGACTCATATTTCCAGTAAAAACCCTCTCCACTCGAAGAAGCAATGTCTTTCCCCTCTGAAGCAATTCGCTTCTCTCCGGCTACACAACCAATACTTTCGTCTTTAAATGGATTAATTAAATTGAGTACGGCCTCTCTGTTAAGCATAGTATTTGCATCAGAAAATATAACAAATGGCGTTTCAATGTAATTCATTGCTCTGTTTAGGGCAGCTGTTTTACCCCTTCTCTCCGGTTCAAAAAGAATCTTTACATCCAGATACTCTTTAAGGAGTTTATTTGTTTCATCGTTGCTTCCGTCTGTTATCCAAACAATTTTTAGCCTTCCTTCAGGATAAGATAGCTCGTGTGAATTTTTCATTTTATTGGTTATTACCGCCTCTTCATTATAGGCAGCAATAAGCAATGTAACATCCGGGAATTCCTCAAATACTTTAATCTTTTGATTTTTAGAAACAAACAACTCTTTGGTTTTAACCAATACAAGAAGAACAATCCCGTATCCTATATATGTATAAAACACAAGAATCAACAATATCCAGAAAAAAAATTCAATAATCATAAGCTTAAATATTATCCAAGACTTTCTTCATCTGGATATCCCAGGAGAGATTACTAATAATTGAGTTTCTTATATCATCAGGAGTCATATTAAAATGATTGAGGAAATTTACTATTGTTAATATTTCAATAGCAGAGTCATCAGCTGATGCTTTGATTATATATGGCATTCCATCAAAGTCGTCATCCCTCTCAGAATAGAGGAATGGAATACCTCTAGCAGCATATTCTCTGTTTTTCAGGGTTTTAATACTTGTAATGTTTGTTCTGTGTCTTGCAAGACTTGCAATTCCAAAGTGTGCTTTGTTGAATTCCTCATCAAGCATCTCTCCGTAAAGGTAACCGGAAAAATGAACAAACTCGCTTAAACCTAAATTTATTGTTAGGTGTTTTAGTCTCTCTATTTCAAAAGTATCTCCATCTCCAACAATATTAAAAAAAACCCTAACGCCCATTGAATCGTCTCTGTAGTAATCCTTTAAACCTAAAATAACTCTGTCGAAACCATGCCAGATATGAATATCAGCAACTCCCAGAAGAACAATCTCCTTTGTTGCGTCTGTCACTCTTTTTAAAGGTACAGCACTAAAGTCTATTCCGTTAGAAATTTTAATTGTTGGAATTCCATGTATAAAGTCAGAAAGAGAAAATGTAACTGCTCTATCTACATATTTCCTTAACTGAGACCTGAATAACCTGTTTACAAGAAATATCATTCTTGTCTTTAATGCCCCGCCTCTGACCTCAGAATCGTAGGGGTAAGTAGGAAACTCTAAAACAATTTTTACTCCTCTAATTTTTAGACTCTTAAACATTTTTAAAAGTTGAGGCGTAGTATTATAGAAGCTCCTGATATAGACTACATCAATCCCGGCCTCTATTATATAATCTGTTAGTTTTTTATACTTAAACCATTTTGTATATCTAACTATCCAGCCTTTTCCCAATTCATCTATATCGACATCACCACAAACTCTGCACTGCTTACCATCATCATAAATCTTCAAATGACACAACTCTACATCAACTCCCAATTTTTTAAGAGCATTCGTCTGATAAATAATTTTCTTGCTGATTCCGCTATGAGAACTCAGTTCAAAGAAATGTAAAAAAAAGAGTTTCATCTTTTTAATTTTGTAATTAAAGATGCAATAGTTCCTTTAATATCATACTCACCACATATTTGAATAAATAATAAATATACTAAGATTGAAACAGAGCCGTTATAAAATAACCTTAAGAACAGATTTTCTGTTTTTAACACATAGTCAATAATTATATTAAAGCCGGCTAAAAGAAAGGATAATAAAAGAGGTGAAGAGAAATGTTTAAGAAAAAGTCTTAATCTTCTTTTAAGAATACTCTTATACATTACAAAGTATATTATTAGAAAATTCACAAGAGATGTTACAGTTATTGACCATGCAACAGATTCAATCGTTCCAAAGATCAATACAGAGAGAACCACCATTAGTAAAGTAATCACAGAAGTTAATACTCCGTATAAGAAAAGGTGCTTAGTTGAGTTTGAAGCCTGAAAAATTGACCCTGAAGTAGAAAGAATAATTTGAAGACCTACTGAAAAAGAGAGTATTTTAAAAGAAGGGATTGACTGAATCCAATTATTCCCAAACAAAATCAGAACTAGCTCTTCAGCAGTGAAATACAGGAAGACTGAGAGGGGGAATCCTATAAAAGCGAGCACTCTTACCATTTTCTCATAAGAAGTAGCCATTTTTTCCAGATTACCCTGAAGATCAGAAAAAACAGGATGAATTACAGGACTCATTACATAGGTAATGTTTTGTAAAGGCAGCATCATTAATCTGTAGGACTTTTCATAGAAACCCAACATGTCCATACCTAATCCTTTACCAATTATAAGTTTATCCATACTCTTAGAAAAGAAGTTAAAGGTACTGAATAGAAACTGGTAAAAAGAGTAGGAAAATATTTTCCGCACAGATTCAATACCTAAGCTGGCACTAAGTTTTTGAGGGAATCTGTTGAAATTAAGAATGAAAATTATTACACTTGAAAAAACGGGAGCTATAATAAGTGCATAAATTCCGGCACCCATTAACGCCGCGGCAATAGATGCAATCCCTACGATTAGCTGTACCGAGAATGATCTTATTGCAATAAAACGGAACAATTTATCCTTGTAGATTAATGCATTAGGTACTACATTCAATGTTGCAAAGAAAAGATTTATACATAATAATCTTAATATCGTGAGTAACTCTGGGCTCTCATAGAACAGTGATACTGGTTTGGCAAGAAAATAGAATCCTATTGAAAGAAGTAATCCAATCCAGAAAGTAAATGAAAAGATATTATTGTAATCATACTTGTCTAAATTTCTGAACTGAACAATAGCTGGTTCAAATCCAAAACTTGAGAACATGCTCAAAAAAGAGATAATTACCGTTGCTACTGTTGCTATACCAAAGTCCTCCGGGGGGAGTAATCTGGCAAGAATTGCTGTAACAATAAGGGCTATTACCATCCCTGAGTATTTAGCAATAGCAGAGTATGCTGTTCCTTCAATTAATTGTTGTCTTAATGAATTCATTACATAGATTCATAAATTGATTTCAGCCTTTCAGCTGTACTTTCCCAAGAGAAATATTTTGCCCTTTTCAGTCCATATTCAACTTTACTGGCATAATAATCCCTATCAATCAATAGTTTTCTTATTTCTCCAGCAATTGTGTAATGATCATCCGGATTAATAAGAATTGCATTCTCTCCTGCTATTTCAGGCATAGCAGATCTTTTTGAAGTAATAACAGGCGTTCCGCATGCCATAGATTCCAGAATTGGGATACCAAAGCTCTCTCTTAAGGATGGATAAAGAAAAATCTTTGCAGCAGAATAGATATACGGTAGATGGTTATTGCTTATATATCCCGGAGTATAAACAAGATTTATTATATGAGATAGATTATTTTTCATAAGTATTGAATCGACAATCTCTCTCTTAAGATCGGCTATAAGCAGAGGAAGTGGATTTTCTGTTGCTGAACTAACATATTCTGCATAAGCTCTTAGCACATTGTCAGTGTTTTTTTTGGGATCAGTATTACCCAGAAAAAAAATAAAATCTTTATCAGGAATGTATAATCCTGATATTGACCATGGGTTCTCCCTCCTTATAAAATGTTTACTTAATCCGTTATATACAGTTGTAATCATCTTATTATCTATCCCTGTCACCTCGTTTATTCTGTTCGCCTCATAATCTGAAACAGTAATGATTTTCGCACAATTCTTTAAAACAAAAGGGACAATGAATTTTCTATAATACCATCCAAAAGCTTGATAAATAGATTTTTTTGGTGCACTTCTTTTCTCCAAAAAAATCACATCATGAAGAGTCACAACCATTTTCTGTCTGTAAGCTACAGGCCCTGTATTACTCGTACAATGAAGCAAGTCTGGTTTGATTTTCCAAAGAAGAAAAGGCAGTGCTATTTGTTCCCAAAATGGGTAGAAGGGGCAATTAATAGTAATTATCTTAAAATTCAAAGTCTCATTAATAATATCACAATCCTCCCCTCTTGCCGTAATAATAAAATATTCATTAGCCGTATCAAGTTTCTGTAGCTCTTTTATAGTTTCAAGAGCAACAAAATCCATCCCGTGTTTATTCTTCCTGAAAATCCTCTGTGCCTCAATTGCAATTCTCATCTTTTTTGTAATTTTTTTCAGTGTGAATAAATCTACTATATACACCCTTTACCTTAAAAATATTTAAAAACATTAGAATAAAAAGATAGGGAAGATTCCATAATGCCACAAGAAGACTATTATCGAAAAATTTGGCAGGTATAGATATAATAAGCGAGAATAATAATAAAAAAAGAAGAACAAACCACTTAATCGAAACGGCAAAGGAAAATAGAGCCAAAATAAAAGCAATACCAGCAAGAAATCCCAGTATTAGCAATCTTGGAAGAAACAGCCACTGAATTATCTTATCTGCATATGATATATTTCCCGAAATCAGGGCAGAGGGCAAATCCCATATAACTGAATTAAGGGTTTCAATCTGTGAAGCAAACCATCTTCTTCTCTGTTTATAGAAGACTCCACTTTTTTGAATTTTTTCGTCATATACCAGTACATCTTCCAGATAATCAATGAATATTCTTTGTTTAAGCAGGAGTGCTTCAAGCTCTCTCTCCTCAGGCATTGTACTGAATTTTTTTATGTTTTCTCTAAACCAATTGTATTCAAATGCCATTCCTGAACCTATCAACGCTGCTGAGAGACCAAAATTGACATGCCCCTTCCTGAAAATTGAATTATTAATCTCTTCACTGATTGAGTCAAGAATCGCTATGCTGGTATTTAGATTTTTAGCTGTTCTATGAGCTTGAACTGCTTTTGATCCATTACAAAAAGTTCGGTTAATATCTGACAAAAAGGAGTTTTCCACTTTGTTGTCGGCATCAAGAACGACAACTATATCAAATAATCTATCATCTAATTTATCAATTGCAAAGTTCAGAGCTTTTGCTTTTGTACTATTTTCATAATCTGCTTTAAAAATGGTTACAGATAACTCATTAAGTGAATCATTCGTTTCAGTCCTCATTTTATCAGAAATTACAACTACCTCATATCTATCTGGTGGATACTCCTGATTTAAAAAATCCTTAACAGAGTCAATTATAATTCCATCCTCCTTATATGCGGGAAAAAGAACCAATATCATTCTTTTCTCATCCAGATGTATGATACTTTTTAATTTGCACTTTTTAAGTGATGCCAAACTGAAAACTAACAGGTAGAGTACAGTCAGCAAAAAAAGTGAAAAAAGAATCCAGTCTGTAATATGTAATATATTACTCATAAATAAACTTTTACATTCTTATCCTTCAGCCTGATGAAACTCCAGGCTCCTTTCAAAACAGCAAACGCTTTATTAAAATTACAAGTAATCATCAATTTAATAACTTCTTTGGGCAAAACAATAAATAATTGATATATGATGGACAAACCCTTTGATACACCTCGGAGATTTCTAAAAGCGTATAGTAACCTGTTTCTGGTTAAGTAATAATTTTTTAGGGAGGATATGCCTTTAGTTGTTGAGCCCTCTTTATGCACTACGACACTATCCGGATTGTACCATATTTCATATCCAGCCTCCTTTATTTTAGCGCACCAGTCAAACTCCTCATAGTATAAGAAATATATCTCCGGCATTAATCCTGAGAAGTTTAGCACCTCTTTCTTTACCATCATAGCAGCTCCGTGGGTGGACCACACTTTTGAAGAGGTGTTATACTGGCCGATATCGGGGCTCATGTATCCTATTGCTTTATTTCTGAGAAAAACGGGAGAAAATTGAGTAAATCCTGCATATTGGATATAACCTGCAGGACTTTCAAATAGAATTTTTGGAGAAACAGCACCAACATCTCTTCTTTCTCTCAAAAAAGTACTTAATCTTATTATAGAGCTATCTATTAGATATGCATCATTATTAATAAGCATTATAAACTCTTTAGATGCAATCCTTATTGCCAAATTATTACCTCCGGAAAATCCAAGGTTAAACTCACTCCTTATATATATAAATTGAGGGAAATCCCTTTCAAGGTCAGCTGCCTCATTATATATTGATCCATTATCTACAACAATTACCTCGTAATCATAATCACTTAAATAAAAAACAAAACTCGAAAGCAAACCTCGTGTGTGTTCAGCTCCGTTATAGTTTACTACAATAAAAGATATATCACATTTCTTTTTCATCTGCTCCGGAAAGTAGTAAAAGTGATTCTTCTTTTTCCATTAACTCTTTATCAAATTTTGGACTCAGGAAAATGATTGTCATTCCCAAGTATAAAAAAAAGCCTGTAGGAAACTGGCCCATAATCTCTATACTATATGACGCTACATATACTCCTGATATACCAGAGACTAAAGCCATAACTACTCCTTTGACCTCTCTGTTTCTTAACTTGAAATAGACCAGAAAGGTCCCATACCCAACAATATAGAATAATATCCCCATGTGAATTATGAGACCAACAATTCCTGTCTCAACCCAAATCAACACATACCAGGAGTCTGTAGGAATTTTTGACAAGTAATAATTTGGTTCATATTTGTCTGACCTTTTCCTTGCCATACCAATCCCTGCTCCAAAGGGTTTGTCTTGCATATAGTCTCTCAGCTTAGCCTGGTTGTCAATACGAACTTTAAAGGAAGGATCTGAGGGGTCAAAAGCAGTTCTCATTCTTCTTACGAAAACATTTCCACTGCCAATATCAGTATATTTTAAGAGTCCAAATGCTAAAGCTGTAGCAATTACTGAAACAACCAGAATTTTAAATTTCCTGGATAAAATAGTATAAACGAACAATCCAACAAATGGGACAGCCAGCGATCCTCTTGTGCCAGAAATCATCATACCATAAGCACAAGCAGCCGATGAAAACAGAAAAAAAACTTTCGCCCATTTATCTTTAAAGGATAGTGCAACAAATCCAAACACGACACCGGCAAAGGCAATTCCAGTCCCAAAATTTGCAGCATCCGGATAAAATGAAAAATACCTTATTCCTGTGTTAATTATATGTGTTCTACCTCCCCCTGCATATAACCATCTCCACTCCGCATAATCAAATCCAAAATTTTTCTGAATATATGCCTTTAAAACAGCTGTTAAGGACAGGATCGCCCAAATATACAGCATATATTTAACCTCTTTATATTTTTTAAGAATCAGAGCGCTTATCAATGATATTAAAAATAAATAAATAGTGACCCCTCTTGCACTTTGAAACCATCCATAAAACGAAAAGTTAGTTGGATTAAGGACTAAGAAAACACAATAAACAAGCCATATAAACGCCGCAAAAGTTAATCCGTTAACAATATTAGACAACTCCACTGATTGTTTACCTGATAGTATGTTAAACAGAATTATAATTATTACGAGTACAATTAAAATGTCCATTGTAATGCCAGGTGATAACACTGTAATATATCTTGACAAGCCTGACACATAGTAATTTAATATAAAAAGTAAGGATAGTGCAAAAAAAGGATGTTTTATTAAAAAATAAATAATTAAAACAGTTATGGGAAGAAAAGATATGGCAAGACCTGTATACAGTCCATAATTAAGAATAATATTAACCAATAGGAGAATACTGAGTACAAGAAAGACATATATAATCGTTCCAGACGAATTTGACTTAATGTATTCAGCAATTCGCCTCATATTATTGCTAATTAGATGTAAGGCCAAACTGGAGAATCTTGTAAATCAACTTTCTCAAGAAAGAGTGAGGCGGAAGCATGCCTGTAAAGGTTTCAACATCGTGTCTGCTAACATTTGTAAGGTATACCTGCAGAGGAGATCTGTCTGCGCTCTTAGTTAATCTTTCAAAAATAATCTTATCAATATCTCTCCAAACTTTGTCGCTTCTTAAAACCAATAGGTTTAGAGAGGCCTCCTTCAATAAACCTGCAGGTACTGCTGATTTAAGCAAGGCTCTGTGCTCAACAAGAATTATATCGTAATTATCAATATCATAAATATTGGACAAGTTTTGTGAAATAACATAGTCTCTTGAAATAGCAGGCTCTTCATCATGCCAGGATATGACCCTGATCTTTAAACCTCTGTCTGTCCAGTAATCATATAACAACCTTGTTAGTCTTGATTTGCCAGTTCCATCTTCAACACTTAAAAAGTTAATAATATCAGGGCCCTCTTTTGGATTAAGGAATGGTATAATGGAATTGGCAAGAGTATTCGTGGCAATTTTCTCATATTCTGCATTATACCGTTTATACTGAAACAGGAATTTTTTTGGAAAAGCTCCCAATACAGTAGTACCGATTAGCCTTTCAGCCCTGAACTTATCTCTGATTGTTCTGTCAAATAGTTCCAGAAAGGCAAAGAAACCGGCAATAAAGGCAATGGTAGACCCAAATACAATTAATATAATAATCCTCCTTTTTGAAGATGGTGAAATTGGGAACAATGGAGGGTCTATCGGTTTAAGATTAGCAGAAGTCATCTGCAGTGTTTTCTGCCTCATCAATGCAGCATTAAGACTTTCAAGAATAGCAAGGTAGGATTTTTCAGTAAAATCAATAACTCTCTCTTTCCTTTTTAGTGTAGAACCAATAGGTGAGAAATATGTGTATTCATCCTGAAGATCAGCCACAATTTCATTTATAACATCCAATTGAGCCCTGGTTTTCTCTCTTAACAGATATTCATTAATCCACTCCTCAACAAAGGTAACAGAGGCAACTCCCTCCTTTGTGAATTTATCTTCATTTATGCTGCTTGTTATGTCCCTTAATTCAGACTCAATATCTTGTCTCTGTTTTATTAGTGATCCAATACTAATTCCGCGATCAATAATACTATCCCTCCCCATTAATTCTATCCTGGATATCTGACTACTCAGGGCCGCCATCTCCCTGATTTTTTCGGTGAATTGAGTATTATTCTGAATTATTTTAATTTGTTTTTCAATTCTCTTCTCAAGATTTGATACCGCAGCATCTGCACTGGAATATGCCAGCTGCACCTCCATATACTCCAATGCATATTTAGCTGACAAATCAGCAACTTGCTTAGTCTGCTCAGAATAGTTAATAATCCTCTTCTCAATATTATAAAGTGTAAGAGAATCTTCTGAGGATTTTAATCTCTTTTCAAGCTGAGATAATTCATTTCTAAAATAATCAATCACCGAATTTGTTTGACCAAAACGAAGAACTTCATATTGCTTTACAAATTCTGAATTAAGGAGAAGCAAAGTATGATAAGCAACACCGGGATCATCAGCAGAATACTCAATATCGATCATATCACTATCAAGAACTCTTTTAACAACTATATCTTTAAGAGAATTATAACTATAGTGCCTGTGATACCAATTAAAAAGCCCATATACGAAATTTTTGGGAGAAGATCTTTCGTATGCGTTTAAATTCTCAATGGTTTTATCTACAGAAGATTTATCAATGAGTTGTCTTACTTCATAAGGTGTAATCCTGTATATGGATCTGAAATTTTCTGCTGTAATGTAATTATTGTCCCTTAGAGAATCTCCATATATCATATGCTGTGCATATAGCCTTAACGAAACATTCCTGAGTGTGGACTTAGACATTATAATGCTAATAAGGTTATCAATGCCGTTTTTAACAGAACTCCAGTCCACCCTGGCACCTTCAAGTCCTGATTCTATTGTAAAGCCGGAAGCAATACCGGTGTATATTGTTGTATTTACCTCATATGTTTTGGGGATATTTCTTGTACTATAAATGGCTAATAATGTAGTAAACAGAGGTAAAATCACTATCCAGTAGCGCCTTCTGTAAATCATTTTAACCAATTGATGTAAGAAATCCATCTATTTTTTAAATATTTTTGTGTTGGTTAATGTCTCTAGCTTAAGAATTGCAATTTTAAGATCTGCCCTGGCATTCTCAAGATTTGTATTCGCCTGCATATGCAAAGTTTTTGAAACGCTCAACTCCCCTGCTGTTATCTTTCCAACAATAAAATCATTCTCCACCAGTCTAAACTGGGCTCTGGCATATTCATAAGCCTCCTCAAACACAGTCAACTGATTCATTACTCTTTGAGCATCAACATATGATGTAATAACTTTAATCTTTTGATCTTCATACCACATATCCCTTTCAAATGTTGATGTATTAATTTTGGTTTTCTGAATTCTTATATTTCGTCTTCTTTCAAAAACCCTATTTAATGGAATGTTAATTATCCCCCCAATATTGTACCATATTTGTTGTGTACCAGACACCTGGTATATTAAAGGGAAATTTTCACCAACATTAGTATAGGAGTTTAGCCCGACCATCCCGTATTGATATGTACCAACTATTGAAAAAAATGACAGCCAACTTAATTTGTCTCTCTTTAATACCTCCTCCTCCGTCTCTATTTTGCTGTCATAATATCTGTACTGAGGACACTCCTTAAGTTTTTCAAATAATACTTCAATAGGAGGAAGCGTAAGTCCGGCAAATTCGTCTTCTGATTGAACCTGACCAAACATATATATGTTCATTCCGGTAAAGCATAATATTGCGCAGATGAATTTCAGGATTGCCATAAATTATACATTTTCTTTTTGAACAAATGCTGTAAGTGTCTTGAATATAATTTTTATATCCATCCAGAAATTATAATTACTTGAATAAAAAATATCCAGTTGCTTTCTCTCCTCTGGGGAGAGTTTTCCTGAGTCCCCCCTCTTTTGAACCTGCCATAGACCAGTCAAACCGGCGGGACCTATAAATCTGTCAATATACTGGTCTGTTGTAAGCTGTTCTGCCTCGTACATAGGCAATGGTCTGTTCCCGACAATAGACATATCCCCTCTAATGATATTCACTAGCTGAGGTAGTTCATCTATGCTAAATTTTCTAATAAAATGTCCCATTTTAGTTATACGAGGATCATTTTCAAATTTAAGAAAATTATTCTTCTGTTTTGATTTCTTATCTCTTATAAAATCCTCTTCTGAAATAACATCGTCATCAGAGTAGTAAAGACTGGTTTCTTGATTTACAGAGATGTTAAGGGGAATTCTTGCTGTATCATCTTCTATATTAAATGCAGACAGATCAACATCATTATATTGATTAAGGCTTAAATAATCTTTAAGTCTTTTATCTGCATCTTTATACATTGACCTGAATTTAAAAAAATTAAATATCCTATAATTACTTCCAACTCTTTTTGAGATATAGATTACCGGTCCTTCGCTTTCAACTCTGATCAATGCTGCGATAACAATAAGAAACGGAAAGAGAATTATCAATGCCAGGGCTGAAAAGATAATATCAAACATCCTCTTCCACAAAGGAATCTCATACATACCTGAAATATTCTGCTCATTAATTACAGAGGAGAGTAGTTTATGATTCCTTTCAATAAATTCTATAGCATTTAACAACCGCTCTCTTGAAACATCACTTCGAATAGTATCCTTCACACCATATTTAGTGTATTTTGCAAACAACTCCGGTTTAATTTGGTCAGAAACAAGAACTATATATGCAAAAGGACATTTTAATTTTAACGATTGAATTAAATTTTTATCCGTTGAAAAATCCCCTTGTTCAACAAAAACAAGATGAGGGGCATCTGAGTTAAAATTCTTTGATGAAGAATCTATATCATCAATATTATTACAAAAACTTATTAATTTATCTGAAACTGATCTCAAGTGTGAGTAAATCACACTATCATTTCCCAGATATGAAATTTTTACAGTCACTCAACCAGTTTTTTAAGCCTAACTTTGAGTTCCATTGGATTGAAGGGTTTGGAAATATAGTCGCTGGCTCCCCTCTCCAGCAGATCAATTTTTTGGGAAGTGCTATCTTCTCCTGACAATATTACAAATGGGATTTTCTTAAACATCTCGCTGCTCTTAATATAACCAAGAAACTCAACGCCGGTCATATTTGGCATATTTATATCAGATATTATTAAATCAGGCATATTCCCACTCTGAAGCCAGGCTATAGCTTTTATAGGGTCATCAAAATAAACACAATCAAATATGTCTGCAATGTATACTTTGATAATCTTTGCGATTGTCTCCTTATCATCAACCAATAGAGCGTTCTTTTTCACAATAATGTTACAATTTAAAACAACACCTCGTAATTTATCTCTCAAAAGTAGGAAAAATTAGCATTAAAATCATTGCCTTATGAATATTTATTACGGTTTAACAAAAAAATATTGCAATAATATTAATTCGTTAATATATTTATGGTAAATCCTGAATCAATGACAAAGTTTAAGAGTAACGATATTTTCCACATATTTCTTTTTTTTGCAACTATAATAATTTTCATATTTTCAATATTTGCTTCTATTTCAGGATATATAAGACCACATCATTTCAAATTTATCTCCCTGACAAATAATTTACTCCCAATTACACTAGGTGCACTATCCATTCTACTTATTATATGGCTTATAAGAAAAAGATGGGTTTTCATTTTTCCGCTAATTGGAATAGCAGTCAATATAAATACAATCTTCTCCATTATTCAACCAAGGAGAGAAAGAGAACCAAGTACAGCTGCTTTAAACTCCTCTATTAAGGTTATTAGTTTCAATGTGCATAATTTTAAATATTCCAGAAGCTATGATGAGGTTGCTGAAATTGACCAATTTGTTAATATTGAGAAGCCTGATATTCTTTGTATTCAGGAATTCGAAACTCCATACTATTTAAATGAAGATGAAATGAGTAGTTATTTCAACTACTTTACATCTGAATACATTGAGGAAACAACCTATGAAAAGCTTGGTCTTGCAATTATGAGTGTATACAATATATCTGATAAAGGGGTGG
>VSSQ01000908.1_pt1 | contig 13663 bp, 12 predicted proteins | sample 4763081 | NCBI WGS metagenome assembly VSSQ01 (sample SAMN12137344, study PRJNA551015) | bioreactor metagenome | isolation source: SDC9 anaerobic chlorinated ethene degrading culture | place: USA: Knoxville, Tennesee | collected 2015-01-01
TGTGAGAGCTCTGAGTGTCGGAAATTCACCATCAAGAAATGTAACAGTTTCAGGTTCTTTCCGGAGAATGGTTGTTTTTATCAGAGTAAAGAAATTTTTCCGGTCGAGCAAACGTCCTTCATCGTTGAGAAATGAAAAGTTCAGCCTGTTGGAAATAAACACGCAGGAATCTTTACTGAGTCTGAAAAATCCGATCGGGAATTCATTTTCCGCAGTAAATATCTGCCGGCGATCCGGTTCTTCCTGCTGATGAAATATATATTTTCCGTCTTCGCTGATAAAAGGCAGCGTGCCGTCCGGCATTGAATGGTAAAAATTTCTTTTCAGAATTCCGTTTTCAGAGGAGACGTCGTCCCAGCTGACAACGGTATAATCAAAAGCCGTCCCGACAGAAGTGGCCCAGATGCATTCATTGCTTTCTGGTTTGCTGATCGTTTTTTCGTGAAATTTGTTTTTGCTGAAAACCAGCACGGTGTCCGGGGAGCCTGGTCGTGGCAACAAGCCGCATAACGTGTAATCAAAATGACGAGCGATCTGCTTCTCATTCATGTCAAGAATCCCGGGAAAGTCGGGAAATACCGCGCGTTCATCAAAAACAAGAAAATTGGTTTTATTTTTTGATTCAATTAAAACCCACTTATCATTTCGTTTGTGATAATCAGTACTCAGCAAAAACCGCCATTTGTCTTTTTCGGGCCACGCAGCTACAATTTCGCATATGCGGTCGAAGAATCCGGGGAGCTCATATTTTCTGTAGGTAACAGTTGAATCGTCGACAGCACCGATGGAGCCAACCAGATTTTTCTGCCGGCCAAAAACAAATTCCGGATGATCTTTGATATAGTGCGCCGCTTTGATGGGAGCCGGTGCCGTGAAAACAAGTCCGGGATGAATCAACGAGTCGTAATTAATAATTTTTACGACGGAATCATTTTCCAGACCAACAATTGTCAGAGCAGTGTCTGGTGTGGGCAGTACGGCTATCAGCGAGTCGAACTGATGCGTAGAAGGGAATGGGAAATGAGAGACTTTCTGTGTTTTCAGATCAAGTTTCCACAGGCCGGTAGCAAGAACTTTTCCATCGTAATTTTGTGTTGTGAAGCCGGAAAAAGCACCCTGATGGAAAATACCAAAAGGGACTTGAGAAGAAAAATACACAAAATCTTTATTTGTGCCAGCAGGATGAATCATGCCATCGCCCTGATAGGACTCCTTTTTTACAAGAAGAATGACCCAGAGGGCAAAAAACAGAACGATGACTGAAATGTTTAGAATCCTGACAATCCGCATGCTGCAAAGGTATATATTAATTGATAATTTGCCAAGCATATGCATGACACTCTTGCAGAAGCTGATTTATGCTCATTGACCTTTTTAACCCGTGTTTTCACTATCTTTGCGGTTTCTCATGAAAAACTACACACACGTCATTTTTGATCTTGACCGAACCCTCTGGGATTTCGACAGAGTATCGCACGAAGTGCTCGGAGAGCTGTATCTGGAATTGCTTCAACCACACACCACGTTTTCGTTTGATTATTTTCACGAACACTACAAAGTGATCAATTCAGGACTCTGGGAAATGTACAGGCGACATGAAATAGAGAAGGAACTTCTGCGCGTGAAACGGTTTACTCTTGCGCTTGAGGTCATTGGTCTTGACCGGCCGTGGATTGCAAACGAGCTTGCAGATAAATATGTGCAGAAAACTGCCGAAAGAGCCTATCTTTTCCCTGGAACAATTGAGCTGCTTGATTATCTGAAGTCGGAAGGCTATGTGATTTCAGTTATGACCAACGGATTCAAGGAAGTGCAATACCCGAAAATTGCCCGTAGCGGACTGGGACATTATTTCGAATATCTGTTCATTTCCGAGGAAATTGGCTACAACAAACCTGACATCCGCATTTTTGAATTTGCTTTGAAAAAAATGAATGCGAAGCCGGAAAAAGTAGTTTTCGTCGGCGATGATTACGAAGTTGATATTGAAGGTGCTGCAGCAGCGGGAATGGACCAGGTGTTTTTCAATCCGCACACGGAGCCTTCTGAGGGTGGAAAACCCGCCACCTATCGCATTTCGGAACTGAAAGAGCTGATGAAAATATTATAAACTCAGCGACAGTTGGGCGAAGTTTTTATTCCGCACGCCAACATACACGCGGCACTATTCCTTCATAAACCGTATCGTCTCAAACACATTGTCGCCACTCAGCTGCAGCAGATATATTCCGGCCGGAAGCTGCGATACTTTCAGCGAGGTGAATCCATTTTCAAAGCAGCCCTGCATGATGGTTTTGCCGGAAAGATCCATAACACTCAGTATTCCGCGATCAGCACCGTTGAATCCGTTCACCTGAAGTACATCCGTTGCAGGATTGGGATAAACACTCAGTCTTGGCTCATTTGCTTCTTCTACGGAAAGGGTTGTATGCTGAAAACGTTTGAAGAAGTTCCATATTTCAATGGTGTAGGAAATGTCGTTGGCTCCCGGGACCAGCCAAACATGATCGGCTCCGTTTACTTTGTAGAACCATACTTCGGAGCCCTGATCACCGTTGAAATACTGATACAGATCCACGGTCATGCTGTCAGCCTCGATGTCGGGCAACGCAGTGTGAACCGCAGGGGTGTCGCAGTTGTCGAAATCAGCCCAAAACGATACCAGGGCTTCGGCGTCGTTGCCAAAGGCATTGCCGGTATAAGCAACCGTTCCGTCGGCTGTGCCGTGAAAATGTGCCACCGGGATCGGCCTGAAAGGGCTGCACGTGCAAGAGGTTCCGATAGTACCGGCCACAGAGGCAATTGCGCAGATGCGTGTTCCGAGCTGGCATGCCAGGCGGTTGGCCATAAATCCTCCCATGGAGAAACCTGTTACATAAACCCTGGTCAGATCTATGTTGTATAATGCTGCTGTGGAATCAATCAGAGCGCTGATAAAACCGATATCATCAACTGTGGGATTGAGTACCATTCCCATGTAGCTGGCGCCGCTGTTCCAGGCTGTTCCGTAAGCACTGTTCATGGCCTGCGGATAAAGGGTGACAAACTGGGCCGAATCAGACAGCAGGTGCATGCCGATGCCACTGAAATTTGTCATGTTGTCTCCAAGTCCGTGAAGGCATATTACCAGCGGAACCGGATTGGTGCCGGTATAGGAACCGGCGACATATTCCTTGTATTGGCGTGTAACTCCGCCCACCTGAATGGTTTTGGTGGTTTGCGCGGTTGATGCTAATGAAATGACAGAAAAAGCTAAAGCTAAAAGTCTGGTTTTCATAAGGGGGATTTTTTTCAAAGATATAAAATTTTGCCACAAAGCCATTAAGTCACAAAGTGGTTGTTTTTATTAATGATAGCTCTGAAACGCTTTGTGCAGTTCTGTAGTTTTATTATACCTTGGCAACAATTATTAAACTACTTTGGTCACGCATCGGGAGAAGCGCGACCATGTCTTAATAATCTCTCACTTTGCTTTTATGCATTCCGATGGCGTGATGGATGGCGTCTTCGCCGAAGCGCCGGCGGATTTTGTCGAGCGACTGATAGAGACGGGTGAGTTCTGGAGTTTCGTCAAACAGGTCAAGTTGCTGATTGCCTCCGATGAGTTCGCTGAAGCGTATCCCGATAAGCCGTACCCGGAGCCTTCTGGAAAACAGTTTTCCGAAAATATCCTTTACCACCTGCACCAGCGTATGATCGAACGCTGTGTAGGGGATTCGTTTCTGCATGGTGTGTGTTTCAAAATCGGCATAGCGGATTTTCACAGTCACGGTTCCGGTCAGACGGTTGTTTTTCCGCATACGGAATGCGAGCCGCTCTACCATTGATGAAAGAATGCGCTCCATTTCAGCGCGGTCGGTAACATCGGTTTCGAAGGTGGTTTCGGAACTCATTGATTTGGCATCTTCGTAGGGAACCACCGGTGTGTCATCCAGGCCGTTGGCTTTTTTCCAGAGCATGAGCCCGTTTGACCCAAGCACGCGGGTCAACAATACCGGGGGCATACCGCTGAGAACTCCGATATTTACAATTCCCATGGACCGGAGCAGGTGGGCCGTTTTTTTCCCGAGCATCGGTATTTTCTGAATGGGAAGGGGATCAAGAAACGGCTTAATGGCCGGCTGTATGATCTGAAGTTCTCCGTTGGGTTTGGCTTCGCCGGTAGCGATTTTGCTCACGGTCTTGTTTGCCGACAATCCGAATGAAATGGGCAATCCTGTTTCATTTATTATACGTTCGCGCAGTTCATGCGACCATTTAAGTGTGCCGAAAAAACGGTCCATACCGGTCAGGTCGAGATAGAATTCATCAATGCTGCTTTTTTCGTACATGGGCGCCTTTTCGCGTATAATTTCGGTTACCATGCGCGAGTAGTAGGAGTAGCGTTCCATATCGCCCCGGATGACAATGGCGTCGCCGCAAAGCATGCGGGCTGTTTTCATTGACATTCCCGAATGGACGCCGAAGGCCCGGGCCTCATAGCTGCACCCCGATACTACAGCCCGGTCGCTTCCGCCGCCCACCATGACAGGTTTCCCAATTAAAGCGCTGTTTTCTTTCCGCTCCACCGAGACAAAGAACGTATCGAGATCAATATGCAGGACAGAGCGATCCATATCATGATTAGAAAATAGCCAAATACAATGATGATAATATAGGCAATTTTTTAAACACCATGACGATTGTTGAAAAATATTTTTCTGCCACGGATTACAAATCTGCGCCAGAAAAGGGCATCTATAAAAAAAACAGAGACATTGAAATTCAACGTCTCTGCCTGAAAATTCTATTTCAGAAAATTCCTATTTTGCGTAGGAAACCGCACGGGTTTCGCGGATAACCGTGATTTTGATCTGGCCCGGATAGGTCATTGATTCCTGAATACGCTTGCTCAGATCGAGTGAAAGCTGTGTGGCAGCGCCATCGCTTAATTTTTCAGCTCCAACGATTACACGAAGTTCGCGTCCGGCCTGAATGGCGTAGGTCTTTTGTACACCTTCGTAGCTCATTGCGATGGCTTCGAGTTCATTCAGACGGTTGATGTAGCTTTCAACCACTTCGCGACGGGCACCCGGACGGGCACCGGAAATGGCATCACAAGCCTGCACAATGGGTGCAATCAGCGAAGTCATTTCGATATCTTCGTGGTGAGCACCAATGGCATTTACAATTTCCGGATGTTCCTTGTATTTTTCGGCCAGCTTCATACCCAGCTGAGCATGTGGCAGATCGGGCTCATTGTCCGGAACTTTTCCGATGTCATGGAGAAGACCGGCGCGTTTTGCCATTTTGGGGTTCAGTCCAAGTTCAGCAGCCATGGTGGCGCAGAGATTGGCTACTTCTTTACTGTGCTGAAGCAGGTTTTGCCCATACGATGAGCGGAATTTCATCTTTCCGACCAGACGCATCAGCTCGTTGTTCATGTTATGAATGCCAAGGTCGATTAGGGTTTTCTTTCCTGTTTCGATAATTTCCTGCTCGATGTTGGCTTTCACTTTTGCAACAACTTCTTCGATACGGGCAGGGTGAATACGTCCGTCGGCCACAAGTTTTTCGAGCGACTGGCGGGCAATTTCGCGGCGTACCGGATCATAGGCTGAAAGAATGATGGTTTCAGGCGTGTCATCGATGACGATTTCGACACCTGTTGCAGCTTCAAGTGCTTTGATGTTACGGCCTTCACGGCCAATGATCCGACCTTTGATTTCGTCGTTGGCAATCGGGAAGGAAGAAACGGCATTTTCCGAAGCATGATCCGTAGCTGTACGCTGAATGGTCTCAATGATAATTTTTCTGGCTTCGCGGTTGGCGTTGATTTTTGCTTCTTCAACGATGTCTTTGACATGACTCATAGCCTCAATTTTGGCATCTTCTTTCAGCGAATTGACCAGTTGTGCCCTGGCATCTTCAGCCGACATGCCAGAGATGGCTTCGAGTTGTTCCACGCTTTGCTTATGTATTCGTGAGACCTCTTCCATTTTTTTGCCGATCACTTCGTTCTGGGCAGCCAGATTGTCCTTGAGAGTCTGAATTTCTTTCTGTTTGCGCTGAATTTCCTCGTTGCGCTGGTTCAGCGACATTTCGCGCTGTTTCAGTTTGTTTTCGATGTTAAGTACCCGTTTGTTCTGTTCCTGATTCCGTTTTTCGATTTCAGATTTCATCTGAATGAACTTTTCCTTGGCCTCAAGAATCCTGGTCTGCTTGATCATATCTGCTTCTTTGGCTGCATCTTCGAGCAATATCCGTTTTTTGCGGACAGCGCTTTTGCGGAAGAAGAAAGCCCAGAGCAGAATTGCGGTCACAGCGACCACAACCGTCAGCACTAACATTAATACATTGTCTTCCATAGTTCGTTTTCATTTAAATAAAAAAACCCGCATAGTCATCAGGGAGTATCAAACCCCCGATAAAAATGTTTTGGAGTCAACCAATGCATTCAGGCTTCCAATGATTCCAGCTAAGGAATTCCTTTCGGATATGGCCTGCCTTAGGGCATTATGAGTCTTCCCCGAGATTGATTCTGTTGAGGTTTATCAACCATAAAAACTGATGAACTACGCGGGTCGTTTCTTTATGAAAAGAACTATACTGCCTTGACCAGCAGTTGGTTAATTTCGGACAGTCTGGATTGGAGCGTTTCACTGATACTATTTTCCGATGACTCCTTTTTTGTCAGTGCAGAGCTTGTATTCAGCAGAATCATGGCCAGAATATCCTGCATATCCTTTCCCGGAAATTGCATCTGATATTCCTTTACCCGGCTGTTTATTGATTCTGTAGCATTCCTGATAACCATCTCGTCTTCCTTTTCAACAGACAGCGTGTATTTTCTGTTGGCCAGTGTCACCGTTATTTTTACCAGTCCACTCATTTAATCATCCAGCATTAAAATACACTTATCTATTTCGCGTATAAGTTCGTTCAGTTTTTTTCTGGCCGATTCAGAACCAATCCGGTTATCCATCCCTTCGGCAACCTGACGAGCAGCGAGCAGTATCTCATTGTTAGTCAGTCGTTGCTTCAATGCATCATTTTCCGCCTGCAACCGTAGGCTCTCCTCTTTCAGAATTTCAAGCTCTTTCCTCGATTGCCGGAGCTGACCGGTAAGTTTTCTGACATTGTTTTCTATATCAGAAATCAGTTGGGTTATCTCTTTCATCAGGAAAGAATTTGAATTGCAAAGATATGAAATATTTGCGGGAAATCAATAAATTGTCTGATATAAAATAAAAAAGGCTACCTGAAAGGCAGCCTTTGAAGTCATATATCAATCTGTTATTGTACAATAAAAGATTTGATAAGTCTGTGTCCGTTAGCTTTAATGCTGAAGAAATAGTGACCAGCATTGAAGTCACTGACATTAAGCTGGAATGAATACTGACCCTGAACCTGATTGCCCTGGTTGAATTCAGCAACAGTCTGACCGTTGCCGGCAATGATTTCAATTGTTACATCAGCGTTGTTTTCCAGGGCATATTCAATGGTCATATTGTCTGAAGCAGGAATTGGATAAGCATTTGATTGCATTCCATAAAAATATGAATCTTCGTTAAGTCCTGCATAATTGATGTCAACAACCGGGAAAATTGCAATGTTGCGATCAAGACCACCAAAAGCATAGTCTGTCACATACCAGGTGCCGCTGTATTTGTGGAAGGCATAATCGATACCATAAGCATCGCCTTCTTCATCGCACAAAAGGCCGATTTCATCTCCTGAAAGAAGTGTGCCGGCTGTATCCCATGTTGCAGTGATAGCTGAAAAATCAACACCACAAGCGAAATCACCATTGGATGGAATTACAGAAGCAAAAGGAACCCATGTGAGATTGGGCCATGTTGTATCAGCATCATTCATAGTCAATGTAGCAGTGCCAAGAACTGAGCCTGGTCCAACAGTGTTTGAAGGATCGTTTGTGGCTGTACCGTTTAATGCATATGCTGAAACGGTCATTGTTGCTGTAGGAGTCGACTGGTTTTTTTCACCAAACCAAAGCAATACGCCTTCAATTCCGAGGTATCCGGTGTAAGCATAACCCTGGGCACAACCATTAACACCGTCAACATTGTTTCCGTAAACATAACCGCCACCTGAATAACCCATTATATATACCTGTGAGCTGCTAGCGAAAACAGGCATAAAATTCATCGACCAACCACAAGTGTCAGTAGGGGCTTTTGTGTCCATGAAGGCCGGTACGTTCATTTTTTTCAGCTCAACCGCTTTATCATTGGCTATCTGGCTGAAAGCGATACCACTTGAAAGCAGTAACGCAAAGAGAATGTAGATTCTTTTCATTTTAGTTTTGTTTAATTCAGTTTAACAAAGACAAAAGTATGAATTATTTTGTTGCATCCAAACCAAATTCTTATAATTATTAACCAATAACTGGTTAATAACCACTATTGCTTTGCCATTTTACCAAAAGAGGCGCAAATGCGCCTCTTTTGGTAATGTTAATAAAAGACTTATTCTGGACTAGAGCAGGTGCAGAAAATATTCCTGTCACCATAGGCGTCGTCAATTCTGGTTACAGTCGGCCAGTATTTCAGGGCGTCTTTGCGGTGACAGGTGGCGATTTCGCGCGAATATGGATGATTCCATTCTGTAGCTGTTACCATTTCAAGCGTGTGGGGTGCGTTTTTCAGAACATTGTTTTCCTTGTCACATTTACCCTCAGCCACAGCCCTGATTTCTTCACGGATAGCAAGCATCGCATCAATGAAGCGGTTAAGCTCTGACATAGGTTCGCTTTCTGTCGGCTCGACCATAAGGGTTCCGTGAACAGGGAACCCAAGTGTCGGAGCGTGAAAGCCATAGTCCATCAAACGTTTGGCAATATCAGTTTCTGTAATTCCATCTTTATGGAAGGCATTGCAGCCAACAATGAATTCATGAGCAACAAATCCATTCACCCCTTTATACAATATATTATAATGTGGCTCAAGTTTTTTCATCAGGTAGTTGGCGTTCAGAATGGCATATTCAGTCGCCAGTTTCAGTCCTTCACCACCCATAAGTTTGATATAGGCATAGGAAATCGGAATCACATAAGCGCTTCCGAAGGGTGATGCAGCTACTGCTGAAATGGCTTTTTCACCACCGGTTTTCACCACAACATGCCCGGGAAGGAAAGGTGAAAGATGTTTTGCAACACCGATGGGACCAACACCGGGGCCGCCACCGCCATGAGGAATAGCGAATGTTTTGTGCAGGTTGAGATGGCAGACATCAGCGCCAATGAAGCCCGGGCTGGTATAGCCCACCTGAGCATTCATGTTTGCACCATCCATGTAAACCTGGCCACCGTGTGAGTGAATTATATCCATGATTTCCATGATGGCTTCCTCAAAAATACCATGGGTAGAAGGATAGGTGATCATCAAAGCAGCCAGATCCTTTGAATGTTCTTCGGCCTTCAGCTTGAGGTCAGCGATGTCCACATTACCTTTTTCGTCAGCTTTCACTACAACAATCTTCATTCCGGCCATGGCTGCACTGGCAGGATTGGTGCCATGTGCTGAACTGGGAATCAGGCAAACGTTGCGTGCAGAATCTCCGCGGCTTTCATGATAAGCTCTTATGACCATCAGGCCGGCGTATTCTCCGGCAGCACCACTGTTGGGCTGGAAACTTACATGGTCGAAACCTGTAATTTCAGCCAGTAACTGTTCCAGTTCATTCAGCATGCCCAGGTATCCCTGAGCCTGATCGGCGGGGACAAACGGGTGGATGTTGCCGAATTCCGGCCAGCTCATATAGAACAGCTCGGTCGCAGCATTCAGTTTCATGGTGCAGCTTCCCAGCGGAATCATTGACCGGTCAAGTGCCAGATCCTTGTTGCGAAGGTTGGTAATGTAACGCATCATGTCGGTTTCGTTCCGGTATGAATGAAAAACCTTGTGGGTCAGGTATTCACTTTTGCGGTCAAAAGTCGCATCAAAGGTTCTGATTTTTTCGCATTCAGCCGGGTTGCATACAAATGCCTGGTATTGTTTTCCGTAAGCACCGGCGAGAATTCCTGTAATTGCATTAATATCTTCCAGTGTCGTCGTTTCATCAATGCTGATGCCGATCAGTTTTTCATCGATGTAGCGGAAGTTCATTTCATTTTCAAGGGCGGCTTTGCGGATGCTGTCCATGCTGACACTATCGGGAATCCGGATCTGAATTGTATCGAAGAAGTTTTCGTTGATCTGTTCGTAGCCGATTTTTTTAACTTCATCACTGAGGACGCCGGCAAGAATATTAATGTTGCGGGCAATTTTTTTCAGTCCGTCCGGTCCGTGATAAACCGCATACATTCCAGCCATAATGGCCAGTAATGCCTGCGCTGTGCAAATATTGGAAGTTGCACGTTCGCGTTTGATATGCTGTTCACGTGTCTGCAGTGTCATGCGAAGTGCCGGATTACCAAGGGCGTCTTTCGAAATACCGATAATTCTGCCGGGCATGGTGCGGACAAATTCTTCCTTGGTAGCCATGAAAGCGGCAGAGGGTCCGCCATATCCCATGGGAATTCCGAAACGCTGGGTAGATCCGACAACCATGTCGGCACCCCATTCTGCGGGCGGGGTAAGGAGTGTCAGTGAAAGGATATCTGTTGCAGCGGCAAGCATGGCCCCGTTTGCATGAATTTTATCCGCAAATTCGCGGTAGTCCTGAATTTTGCCATATTGATTGGGATACTGAACAATGGCACCGAAAGTTTTCTCATTGACATTATACGTTTTCACACAATCAACCACAACTTCGATTCCAAGAGGAATGGCGCGGGTTTTTATAACTTCAATGCTTTGAGGCAGCAACCCGTGTGAAACAAAAAATTCATTGGCTCCGGCCTTTACTTTGTCGCGTTTGCGGGTGTTGAACGCCATAATCATTGCTTCGGCAGCGGCAGTGGCTTCGTCCAGCAGTGATGCATTGGCAATGGGCATTCCGGTAAGATCGGAAACTACGGTCTGAAAATTCAACAGGGCTTCGAGACGTCCCTGACTGATTTCTGCCTGATAAGGAGTGTATGAGGTGTACCAGCCCGGACTTTCGAGAATATTGCGGAGAATAACTCCTGGAACAATGGTTCCGTAGTAACCCATCCCGATAAAGGATTTGTATATTTTGTTTTGGGCACCGATTTTTTTCAGCAGACTCTGGGTTTCATATTCGTTGAGACCAGGACCGATATTCAGATTCTCAGGATTGATAATGCTCTTTGGAATGGTTTTGCCGATCAGCTCTTCGCCTGAAGCTACGCCAATGGTTTTGAGCAGGGTTTTCTTCTCATCTTCCGACGGTCCTATGTGTCTGAATGTAAAATTATTGGTGATCATCTGAGTGTTGTTTTTTTGTTGGTTCGGGCAAAATTACCTTATTTTTTCCGATTGATTGTTGCAAACGCCTGATATTTCTCAGTATATTTGACAAAATATTTCATGGGGCGTTTTTTCTTTCTGATTTTCATTTTTCATTTTTCGGTGTGCGGCTGTCTGCATGCTCAGGATACTCTGTATCTGATGTCAGGAAAAATGAAGACAAATATTCATGTACTTGAGATAGATTCGCAGAAAATTGCCTACACACCTCACCGCTTATATAAGATAAACGGTCAGGGACTTGTGAAGATGAAATACAAACTGCGCGAAAATGTTTATGAGATCAGGTATGAGGACGGCACCCGCGAACTGGCTTATATTCAGGACTCGTCGGGCTACATTGTGACTCCGGAACAGGCCGGGTCTTATGTTGATGGATGTCACGATGCATTCATTTATGCCCATAACCGGATTGTCGGTCCGGTCTGTTTTGCAATTACTCTGGGAAGCTTTCTGATTTTACCCCCGGTTGCTGTTGTTTCAGTCCCCTGTGTTTTCAGTGCCGTAACAGCTGCCTTTACACCTGAATTTCCTGCAGACAGGGTCGATGAAGCCCAGGTTAACAAATATTATATTCTTGGTTATCAGGATACCCGAAAAATCAAAAAGGTGAAATCATCCGTGTTTTTTGGTCTGGCAGCTCTGACAACAGGCTTTGGCCTGTATTTCCTGACTCACTGATGCCGTTTGGTGAATAATCACTACTTTTGCACACTTAATTTGAAAGAAATCATTTTTTTGCAATGGCATTATTCGGAATTTTCGGAAAAGAAAAAAAAGAAAGCCTCGATGACGGATTAAAAAAAACCCGGGAGAATGTTTTCTCAAGAATTTCACGGGCTGTTGCCGGAAAATCAAGAGTTGACGACGAGGTGCTCGATAATCTGGAGGAGGCCCTGATTTCATCGGATGTTGGTGTTGAAACGACACTGAAGATCATCGGTCGGATTCAGAACCGGGCTGCCCGGGATAAATACGTCGGAACTGATGAACTCAACCATATTCTTCGGGATGAAATCGTTCAGATGCTTGATGAAAACAGAAAACCAGACGCAGTCAAGCCGGGCGATGTTCCTACCTATATCATTCTTGTCGTTGGTGTGAATGGTGTTGGAAAAACAACCACCATTGGCAAGCTTGCGTACCGGTTCAGAAATGCAGGTAAGTCAGTTGTGATCGGTGCTGCTGATACTTTTCGTGCAGCTGCGGTTGATCAGCTCAAAGTATGGGCCGGGCGTGCCGGGGTCGATATTGTTGAAAAAGGAATGAATGCCGATCCGGCTTCAGTTGCTTTTGATACTGCCAGCTATGCCAAATCAAAGGGTTACGAAGTTGCGATAATTGATACAGCCGGTCGTTTGCACAATAAAATCAATCTGATGAATGAACTTGGAAAAATCCGCAAGGTCGTTCAGAAGGTTTTTCCCGATGGACCACACGAAGTTCTGCTGGTACTTGATGCATCCACTGGTCAGAATGCTTTTGAACAGGCAAAACAGTTTACCGCAGTGACCGATGTAAACGCACTTGCGCTTACGAAACTAGACGGCACTGCCAAGGGCGGAGTAGTAATCGGGATCTCCGATCGCTTCAGCATTCCGGTGAAATATATCGGTATAGGTGAAAAAATTGACGACATCCAGATTTTCGACAGTGCAGAATTTGTGGATAGTCTTTTCAAAAGTGGTGAGTAGCCAGTAGACAGTTGTCAATGGCCAGTTGGATTTCATCTTTGAAATACTCATTACTGACCACTCACAACTGGCTACTACAAAAGGTTTTTGTATGAGAAAAAACAAAGTCGGAATTATTACAATGGGCTGTCCGAAAAATCTTGTCGACAGCGAGAAACTGGCAGCATTGCTGGCAAAAAAGGGATTTAATGTTGAGCATGAGCAGACCGACGCGGACTTTGTTATTATCAACACCTGCGGGTTTATCAATGATGCAAAGGAAGAATCCATCAATGAAATTCTGAACCATACATCACGCAAAGAATCCGATGGGAAACCAAAAGTAGTTGTTACCGGATGCTTATCTGAGCGTTATCGCGAAGAACTGCAGAAGGAAATTCCTGAAGCCGATGCTTTTTTCGGTGTCGATGAATATGATAAGGTGGTTGAATTCATGACCGGACAATCCGAAAAGCCATACACAGAAAGGATTCTTGGAACACCAGGGCACTATGCTTATCTGAAAATTTCGGAAGGTTGTAACCGCACATGCAGTTTCTGTGCGATTCCTGTTATCCGTGGTTCACACATATCAGTTCCCGAAGAAGAACTGCTGGA
>VSSQ01000910.1_pt1 | contig 13636 bp, 12 predicted proteins | sample 4763081 | NCBI WGS metagenome assembly VSSQ01 (sample SAMN12137344, study PRJNA551015) | bioreactor metagenome | isolation source: SDC9 anaerobic chlorinated ethene degrading culture | place: USA: Knoxville, Tennesee | collected 2015-01-01
GGCAAGATCACCAATATTCATCTCGATCTCACTGCCACTATTCCGGGTGTCGACGACGCCAAATTTCAGGAAATGGCGCTCAATGCCAAAGAAAACTGCCCGATCTCCGGACTGCTCAATACCAACATTACACTGACAGCAAAGCTCGCGTAACCCATAATCAGACATATACCACAACAGATGTAAGAGGTGCGGATTCTTCCGCGCCTCTTTTTTTTCTTTTTGACAAGACCTACCTGATGAAAAACTACATTATTTAAAAATATATTCAACTTATAACGGAATGTGTTCGTTACATTTGTAAAGTCTTCCCGGAAAGTCTTTCATTTATATGGAACAAATTCATATTCACCCGATGAAAAAGCTGCTTTTGCTAATTCTGTTGTTCCCGCTTCTTTGCTCTTGCAGTCTTTACTACAGAGCCATTCACAAAAGCATTGAAGGTCGTATGGGACATTCGTCCCATTGCCTTGTTTATTCTGAAAAAGATTCCGCAATCATTCGCGATATTTTCAACTACGGGATCAGGATTGGGATAAATGAAAACGACAGTGCTCTCAGTATTGGTGCCGGCAGCGGATGCAGAGAATTTGTCCTTTCAATGTTCACCGATTATGTGACATTTTATCTGGAAGACATTGATACATCCTGCATCACAACCAAAAGAACAATCGAAATTTATCTTCCGCATTACGAATCATTACGAGGAAAACCCATTACAAACAAATTCATTACAACGGGTGGTACTGAGCGGACTTTGAATATCGGAAACAGTAAAGTGAACAAAGTAATAATCTTCAATGTCTATCACCATTTCACTGATGACATGGCAGTTATGAGTGAATGCTACCGCGTTCTGGTCAGCGGCGGACAAATGATCATCAGTGAACATGTACTCAAGCGCAACCGCAAGTCCTATAAATTCTGCGATTACGGTGGAACTTATAAAAGTGAAGAAAACTTCATCCGTGATGTTGAAGCTGCAGGTTTCCGGTTAGATACTGTCATCAGAATCGGAAAATATTACCGGGATTTCTTTTTCTCCAAATAGAACAAAAAAGAATTGCATTTACAATATTCTCAACCTGCAGGATCGACAGTTACAACATGAAATCTCACGTTTCAATATAATCGTAGTCTTCTCAAGCACAAGTTTCTTTTCAAAACTTTTATTATCATTGTGAAGGAAACCAACGAAACAAAAGAACCGGAAACAACCATCCGACAGTCTGATTCAGAGCGACTGCTGCAGGAAGGAAAAGAGTATCTGACCTTGTTTCCAAAGAAATAGCTGAATAAGTTGAATGACATTCAGGCAAACAGATCATTCCATAGTCCGAAGCAACGCGAGGTCATGGAACCGTTCTGTTTGTCTGAAATCCAACAAAAAAACTGAAATACAGCAAGATATTCCGGCGCATTGCAAGTTCATCAGGTAAAAAGTTCGTAAAGTTTGTAACGGCACTTCTTGGTGGTCAATGGTTAGTTGTTATTTTTCACCAGTAATCTGAAAACAATATCTTTGTGAAAAATCATTCCCGATGAAACAATTCCTTTTTGTACTCCTGGTTCTGGCAATATCAGCAACACTGCAGGCCAAAGCAAGCAATGGCTATAAAGAAGGCGACACATTAAATTTCTGGACTCCTTCATACATCGACTGGCCCAGCCTTCAGCATGTGCCCCAGCGCAATCTGACAGCGGTCTGTAAAAAAGCCGGCGATCATTGTTATGTTTTCGTTGAGAAAGGAATACCGCAACCTGCACAAAGCGAAATAAACAAAGTTGTAAGCGACTTTGACACTCATTTCTACGATTCTCTCACATTTCGCTACGGGCCGGTTCCCGACGCGTTCGACCACGACAGCCGTATTTTTATTCTGGTGATGAAAGAACCCAGCTGGGGCGGATACTACGATCCGGGGCAACAAATGAGCGATTCACTGATCAATGCACTGTGGAACAAACGCAGCAATGAGCGGGAAGTAATTTATGTCTCCGAGTCAAGTTTTTCAGGTGTAACCGAAATTGTTGCCCATGAATTCGGTCACCTTCTTCACTGGCAGCAGGATCATTCGCCGGAACCGGCTGACAATCCGGTGCGCTACTGGGAAGAAGCCTGGGTCGATGAAGGATTTTCAACGTTTGCCGCCATTTATCTGACCGAAAATATTTTTGAAAAAGATGTGGCAGACAGCCGCACTTTTTTCGTCAGCAACCCCGATATTCCGCTGATCTATTTTTCAAATTACAATCAGGTGAAACTATTCATGCTCTACATGTTTGAACATTTCGGCGGCTGGGATTACATCACCCACCTCATCCGCAACCAGGCCGATGGCATTGCCGGAGTTGAAAGCACGCTGAAGCAGCTAGGATACAGCGAATCGTTCGACGATGCTTTTGAACAGTGGATCATTGCCAATTATGTTGACAATCCTTCGTTCGGAAATGGAAAATACGCCTACCGTCACTACAATTTCCAGCCGTGCAAAGTTTCGGCAGCCTACACAACATTGCCCAAACAAAAAGCTGAAGCGAAAGTAAGACCTTACGCAGCCGATTACATCACATTTACCGCCGGTAAAAAATCAAAGCCTTTCAGCATTCGTTTTGAAGGACAGAAAGACTCGCGTTTCCGCACCGCATTTATCCTGATGAACAGCAAAGACAACAGCATTGCCGATATAGTAACCGTGAAGCCGGATGCGCAAAACACAGCGCTGTTCAAAGCCGATGGTTTCGGAAAACAATACGACCGCGTTGTCATGGCCGTCATGTGTGTCGATGCATCTGTTTCTGAGAAAGGACTGGTGTCATATTCTTACATTACTGAAAAATAAGTTTCAAACTTTTCATTATGAAAAAACTTTTATGCGTACTGATTGCATTTCAGCTCATGTCAATCATTTCAGTCGCTCAGAAACTCACAACCATGACTTTCAACATCCGCTACAACAATCCGGCGGATGGCGAGAACAGCTGGGATAACCGCAAAGACGATGTGGTGAAGCTTTTCGGGCACTACAATCCGGCTATTTTCGGAATTCAGGAAGGACTTTTCGATCAGGTGACCTACTTGAAGGAACATCTGGGAAAATACAATTACATCGGCGTGGGGCGCGAAGACGGAGCAACCAAAGGAGAATTTGCAGCGATATTTTATGACACTACTGAATATGAGCTGGTAAAACAACGGACATTCTGGCTGTCGGACACTCCTGATACCGTTTCGGTCGGCTGGGATGCAGCACTGGAGCGCATCTGTACCTATGGCTTGTTTCGACAGATAAACAGCGGAAAATACATCATGGTTTTCAACACTCATTTTGATCATATCGGAATGCTGGCACGTACTAAATCAGCGCAGATGCTGGTAAGAGCAGCTACCGAACTTACCCGGGATCAGATCCCCGTAATCATCATGGGCGATTTTAATTGCGGACCCGAAAGCGAGTCGTTTCAGATCATCAAGTCAAAGTACCCTGAAGCATCGGGCATCTCACAAACGCCGCTCTACGGGCCACAAGGAACATTCAATAATTTTGAGCCCACCAACGATGTGAAGGAACGGATTGATTTTGTATTTGCTGCAAAGCTGAAAGTTTTATCAGTCACTCATATCGACGACCGGCGCAATAACAATAAAGTGATTTCCGATCATTATCCGGTGATGGTGGAAGTTGAGTTTTAGTTTTCAGCTATTCAGCTTTTTAGATGACGTTTGAAAAAAAAGCCCCCCGGAATAAACCGGCAGGCTTTTGTGAATTTTGGGGCTGAAAATTATTTCTGGTTGAAATAACTCTGCACTTCGTAATAGTTGGTAAAATCAACTTCAGGTTCAGCAGCATAGAACTGGTTGGCCGGGATCAGGAATATGCGGACTGAATCCCATATCTGATCTGTACCAGTATAGGTGGTTCCATCCGGATTTGTTATTCCAATTCCTACAAGAGAACTGAAAGTATTAATCCAGTATCTTGTATTGTAATATCCGCCATATCCAAGCGACCCAGCCTGATACCAGTTATATTGGTAAAAATATGGAAGTACAATAGATGAATCCAACATGCCACTTGAAACTGGCAGCGTAAAAGATGTATAATCCGTTGAAGTTGACATTGTGACTCCGGGAAATCCGTACACCACAACATTGGCATTTCCATCTGTTCCATTGGTTCCGGCAGCACCGGCAGGACCGCGCGGTCCTTCGGGACCCTCGCAAGAAGCGGTGATCATTCCCATGACAAAAAGAAGAACAGCAAAGATTTTAAGATTTTTCATAGCTGAGAGTTTTTATTAGTTTAAATACAAATATAGAATATTTTATCACTATTTGGCTGTTTTCTTCGACGTATTATGTATAATTTAAATTTTAACGTCATATTTGCCACTTTATACGCTTTCTGCATATTGATTAGAACCTAGTTGGAAAGAATTTCTACTTTTGCGCAATCCGAAGCACGTGATTCGGATAAAAACAAGGAATAATGCCAGGACTAAAAAAACTGATATCAAATCTTTTCATCAGGCCACTAAGATTAATTATCCACAAGGGAAACACCTATATTTGTCCTTTTTGCGGTTATGTATCGAAAGATCTGCGGCCAGTCGGTCAGGATGCTCCGGTGTATTCAGAAAAGAGAATCATTCCTCCTGGAAGACGAAAAGGTGGTTGCTACAAGTGTGGATCGATCGATCGCGAAAGACTCATTTATTTATTCCTGAAGCAGAAGCTGCAGATTTTTGATGGCAGGAAAAACCTTAAGATCCTGCACATCGCTCCTGAAAAAAATGTGGCAGAAATTATACTCCGTTCCGGTTTTGAAGAGTATGTGTGCGGCGATCTGTTTGCCGAAGGTTATACCTATCCCTCCTGGGTCAGAAATATGAATGTGCTTGACATCCCGTTTGGAGATAACACTTTTGACCTGGTGCTCTGCAACCATGTTTTCGAACATATCCCAAATGACACCGATGCGATGAAGGAAATTCTGAGGGTGCTGAAACCGGGTGGCAAAGCTATGATGCAAATCCCACTCTCACTGATTCTGCGTGAGACCTATGAAGATTATTCCATCGTAAAACCGGAAGACAGAATCCGGTCGTTCGGCCATTTTGATCATGTACGCATTTATGGACAGGATTATCCGGGGAGACTTGAAAAAGCCGGTTTTATTGTATCGCGTTTCAATGTTTCAAAGGAATTTTCGAAATACGGAGTAATTCCCGAAGAAGATATTTTTATCGGCGAAAAACCTTTGTAAAATATTGGCCTTGTTCCCGGTTATGCAACAATCATACATATCAGGATGATAAACCCTGAGATAAGGAGCAATACTGCCAGATATTCCAATCCTTTCATAACCACACGTATTAATGCAAATATAATAAATATTCGAAGCAAATCAACGTTTTATCGATTTTTATATATTATTTATCTATATTAATAGTATTTTCATTGCGATAATCCGATTTGTAGGACTCGAATCATCTTTTATGAAATAATTGCAATATTTCATCTGAGAATTTGTTACTTTTAGAACCAATAAACCAAAACCTTAAATCAAAAACCCATGAAAACCAAAAATCTCCTGGTCACACTGATCGTTGTGGCCTTTGTAGCTCTCAGCTGTGGCGGCAAGAAGAGCTATGACAGCAAAAACAAAGAAGTTGATAATGCCCGGACGGACTCTGTATCTGCCCCATCAGCAACTTCCGAATATTCAGAGGAAGAAAAAATGGATATTTCGGACGAATCGGGTTCGGCATCATATTCGACTAAAATGGCAGTAAATGAAGGAAAAAAAGACGATTACTCCCGCATGGTTTCATCCTCAGCAGCACAGATCGGTCGTTTTGACTCGACTCACAAGCTGATCCGCACCGCAGAAATCAAATTCAGAACCCTCGATGTTACAGGGACTTCCTATTCCATTGAAGATATCGTTAAAAAATTCGGCGGTTTTACTTCAAGTACATACATGTCGAGCGAAGTGACCCATACTGAAACCACCAGAGTGAGCCCTGATTCGCTGGTAGAAACCACCACATATCATTTTACCAACGAAATGATTATCCGGGTACCCGCCGAAAACCTCGATACTACCCTGAAATGCATTGTTCCCATGATCGATTTTCTTGATTACAGAAATATCAAAGCGGAAGATGTCAGCCTGACCTACCTTCGCAAGCAGCTTGAAAAGAAACGTCTTGATCTTTACAACATTCAGGTAAGCGGACTCACCACATCGGGCAACTCCGGCGATCGTCTTGCAGCCATGGAATCGCAGCTTGAAAAGCAGATTCAAAACGATGAAGCACTTATTGAAAGACTGGAACTCGACGATCAGGTGAAATATGCCACCGTTACTTTTCACATTTATGGACGTGACAAAACACGTCATGTGGTTCTTGCCGATCAGGACAAAATCGAGAGCTACAGGCCGGGGTTCGGTCGCAGCATAGCTATTGCTGTAAGCCGCGGCTGGCAGGTGCTGAAACTGTTTGTTCTTGCCATCATCACAATCTGGCCTTTGTGGCTTGTTGGCGGCGGACTGACATGGTTGGGTATTTACCTGTTCAACAGACGGAAAAAATCGAAACAACTGCCGAAGTAGTATTAATGAATTGATTAAACAGAAATGGCACGGTCCTGTTTGATATCGGGACCGCGCCATTTATTATATTGCTTTTTAAAGTCAACGGCGCGGATTTGCAATCCGTGCCGTTGTTATTTCTAAAAACATTTATATTTTAATAATTCTATTGTGCCAGTTCAAAAGCAAGCTTCGTAATTTCACGGAGCGACATGTTTCTTTTTTCTTCTGTAATCTCAAACAGTTGCCGCGCAGCCGGTACAAATTGTTGGGTTATGCTGTGACGAAAGTACCTGATATCCGGTTCATCTTCGCCCAGACGGACACGATCGAGCCCATCAGCATCTTTCAGTAAATTAATCACTTCAATGCCGTTGCAACCGGCTGGTGGCTCATCGGAGCGGGAATGCCAGCGGACAGCATCGCTGACAACCTGATAGTCGGAGCCGGACAAACCGAAATATTCAAACAGCTCCCGGTACTTGCCAAGGCACAGATCGGCAGAGCGCTGGCCGTGACCGGGTTCTTTTCCATCGGTCAGACGACCCAGATCGTGAACTTTAGCAGCTAAAAAAGCCAGTCTTCCCTGCCCGTTCATCTTTAGTTTAGCAGACAAAACACAAACCCATGCCATCACACGGTGAGTGTGCAAACGGCCATGCAACAAAGACTCATGAGTGAAATCATTATCGCTGACTTCGAACTGTTCAATGCTGCTCAGTATCTCATTCATCGGTTCCTTCAGGCTTCCAGTCGCGCTTCAGCAAAGAATCAAAATCAGGAATATACGATCTGATTTTCTCTGCCAGTTTTTTAACATCACCTTCCATGTTGCCAAATTCCTGACCTCCGCAATAACCTATTCGGCCATCGAAAACAACTTTTTCAGCCTTGTCCCATACTTTGAGCGCAGCACCTGTACCTCCGACACAGCCTTTGTTTTCGTTCATGGCTTTGTTGCGGAAAGCGAGAGTAACGTACTCTTCACTGATCTCGTTGAATTGTGCTTCAGTAATAGCAATATTGGTATCCGTCAGCACAGTTCCGTAGCTGTCGACCACCACATGAATATTGTTTCCGGTGACCAGCAATTCGTAGCTGCGATGATATTGCGGTGCCACCGACGAGGCCTGATATTCATACAGAATGGATCCGATTTCCGTTTTTTCGTTTTTCATTTTCTTCTGACTTTTGCATGAAAGGAGAATGACCGGGAGAATTAAAAGTATGTATTTCATTTTTCAAAGGTATTAATTCATTTTCAGAATCAGTGGCTGATAAGGATTCTGCATTTCTGAATCCCCGACGCGGTGGTGCAGGTTACAATATACATGCCGTTTGCAAGCGACGATACATCGGCACGGACTGCAGTTTCTGAAACATGTTCGAATATTGCAGGCTGCTTCCTGCCACTGATATCAAACAATTCAAAACGGGCATCTGAATCAACCAGGTTTATTACAAAAAAGTCCGACACAGGATTGGGTAATACGGTCAGAATTTGTTCATTTTGAATCAATCCTACAGTTGATGGGAAAAGAATTTCATTGACCCAGCCCAGAAACAATGCTGCATCAGCAGCCGGATAAATAGTCTCGAAAGGAACTGCCAGATAAACCAGCGAACCTTCTACAAATACACCACATCCCGACGACGGGTAACCAGCGTATGTGCCGATAAGCTGAACTTCGGCGGTATTCGTGTCGGATGGAGCCACTACATCCGGATAAGCGACGTTGTAAAGTCCATGCGATCCGTCATCGAAACTGAAAGTGCCCGGAACTGCATTAAAAGAATAAACAGCCGATGCCAGTCCGCCTGGTGCATCATCGATGTAGCTTGCATGCAGCACCTGACTGTAAAACGCCGAATCAGCACTTGTACCGAGATGTCCGAGATCCCATCCGATTTCGGAACCTGAAACGAATAATTTTCCTCCGTTGCTCATGAAATCAGCTACAACCGATTGTTCAGCACTGTTGTAAGATTCCGTCAGTGAACTTTCTTCGCCCAAAAGAAAATCGACGGCTCTGAAGTCAGTCAACTGGACAATTGTATCGGTTATAGCTTCGTTGCTGCACGAAGAAACGCCAAGCGTGCCCGGCAGCCTCATCAGGCCGGGAGCATGAAAACGTACAAAATCATATGAATTTACAGTTGTTGCTCTGTCAAAACCATTCACAATCAGCCACTGATCCGACAATGGGGCCACTCCGGAAACAGTAGCGCAGAGAACTTCGGAATAGGGCGACACACCACCGTTTGCACCAATTGAAGCCAACCTTATGTAAACAATGCTGTCTGCCGAAAAATCAGAAAATGAAAAGTTGGCGGAAGTGAAAAAATCAGGAAGTGAAAAATGGGCTGCATCGAAAGAAGCTGTGATTTTATAGCCACGCATGGGAGCAACAGGCCTTACCGACACATTTACGCTGTTGTCGCCGGCAAATACCGCAAAAGACTTTGGAGAAGAGAGTACATCGGCCGCTACCGGATAGCGTGGAATTGATATCACACCTTCGTCAGACAACAAAACGCAGTTTGTTGCTGAAGCAAGAACATCTTCTGCCCGGACAAGACTGTCACCGAAAAACATATCGCTCAGCACAAGTCGTATTCCATGGCTGTAATCGGCATACGTTTCCTCATGCCCGTAATACAATGGCTGAATCGGTGTGCCGCTCAGATAATGCCATCCATAAATCACTACACGTCCAGGAGCAGGATGACCATAAATTTGGTTGGAAAGGATAACATCTTTTTTATCACCTCCGACAAGCTCTCCGAGCGGATGAGCAGCAAGAACGGCTGAACGCGAATTCCACACCATGCTGTCGTGATCGGCAAATACTGGGACAGTAACCATGGCCCCCGAAGGCGGAATTGTTTGCGGACTCAGTTTACAGGTGGCTTTCAGCCATATCTGGTTCACCATTTTTCGTGTCGGAAGAATGCAACTGGTATAATCACATATTTTCTGAGCCAGCAAAGGTGTCATTGGGCACAGAAAATAATCACTGTCACAGCCGAGTGCAAGATAATCAGGGATAACATAATAACGAATGATAACCGGTTGGGAGCTGATCATTTCAGTGTCGGATACTTCAACCAGATTTCGCATAAAATCAGGTATGTTCCCGGACATCACCTGAGAAAAAATACTATCCTCGCGCACGGTTTGCGTCAGTGGTGAAAGCATATCAATCACCTGAGTTCCGTTCAATGCAGATGCAGCGCGGGCTGGCAGAAACAACTGCTGGGCATTGGTTCCGGCAAGTGACATTGCGAACAGAAAAAAAATAAAGATTCTCTTCATCCCCCTGTGAATTAATAAATGCAAAATTAATGAATTAGCAAATATTGTCGCTTATCAAATAAATTTAAATGATAAATCAGGGCGATAAAAATACACAAATGAAACTACTTTGAAATCCGTTTCAACGCTTCACGTTGGCTAAGTCCGGACAAAGGAGTTGATGCAACAAATTGTGTCACCGCTTCGGGATTGACTTTGCTGTATTCGCGCAATGCCCACCCGATGGCTTTGCGAATAAAAAACTCTTTCTCATGTGCAAGTAATCGGCAAGTGGCAAACAACCGTTCCTGATTGGTGTCGCGTTTGTATTTCAACTGATGCAGAATGGCGGAGCGGCGCATCCACATGTTTTCATGTTTTTGCCAGCGATTTATCACATCGTCAACAATCTCCGGATTGTTTTTCAGTACAAAGCCGGCCAGTGACGGTGCTAAAAAATCGACCGAATCCCACCAGCCTTTCTGCTGAATCAGTTTTTCGAATAACGGAAGATGCTCCGGAGTGAATTTCCGGCGCACACGATACATGATTTCCATGCAGCAGTATTGCATTTCGCGCTGCGGAGAATTCCAGCAAAGTGCTGCAAATTCTTCAATTTGGCTGATATCCGGAAGTTTGTTCTTTGTAATAAAGCTGCTCAGAATTTCTTTTCTCACCGGCGATTTTACACCGAAAAAATCCGACTGATCCTTCATGTATTTTTTTGCACCGGCAGCAACCACCGGATTGGCTGCAGCCTGCAGATCAAGCGATAATTGGTTGTGATATTCTTTGATGTTCATGTCTGAGTTTTGTATCATCTGAGCTCGCCCCTCAACTGACTACTGGCCACTAACAACTGACCACTGGCAACTGACAACTGGCAACTATCAATACCTCATCCACTTGAACAATTCCCGCAATGTCGGTTTCTTGCCATACATCAGAATTCCCGTGCGATAGATGCGGGCTGCGATCCATGTTGTGAATATAAAACCTGCAACCAGGAAGAGCATTGAGAGTCCGATTTCCCAGTAAGCCACAGGCGGATTGAATGGGATGCGCGCCATCATCACAATCGGAGATGTAAAAGGTATCATCGACAGCCAGAAAGAGACAGGGCCATCGGGATTGTTGAGAACAAAGTTCAGACTGACGAGAGCAAGAATCAGCGGCACAGTTACAGGCAGCATAAACTGCTGTGTATCGGCATCGTTATCGACCGCCGATCCGATTGCTGCAAACATTGATGCATAAAGCAGGTATCCGAAAAGAAAATAGAAAACAAAAATCACCAGAATATTACCAAACTGAATATGGGTAATCCCTTCAAGGATCTGATTGGATTTGCTGTCTGAAAGCTGCATTGCCATCTGATTTTGCGCAATATCGCTTTGCGAAAGTCCCTTGTCATGAATTTCGACTTTCGGTGGTTCCTTGTATTTGAACAACGCAGGATTGATGGACTGAAGGCTGAATACAATCATTGCCGTCAGACCAATCCAGAGTACAAACTGGGTCAGCCCTACCAGCGCAACACCTATAATTTTTCCCAGCATCAGCTGGAACGGTTTTATACTGCTTACGATTACCTCAACAATTCGGTTGGTCTTTTCTTCAATTACGCCGCGCATCACCTGCGATCCGTAAAGGAAAATAAACATATAAATCAGGATACCGCCCAGCAGTCCGAGAATATAGCTTATTTCCGAATAGCTGCGCTCTTCCTCGCCTTCACGAAGGATGAAAGTGTTGATTTTGACATCAACATTCACGTTGTCAAGAATGCTTTTGTCAATACCGGACAATGCCAGCCTGTGTGCTTCGAGTTCCTGCTTGATCACTCCTTCAATCAAATCGGTCAGCCCAAAACCCATGTCTTTTTTCGAGCTCATCTTCACAGCATTCGGGTTGTTGATCACCGATTCAGGAATATAAAGAACAGCATTGTATCCGAGATCGTCCAGATTGTCACATGCAGCCTGATACGACATATACACGTTTTCAAAAACGAACTTGTTTGAACTCGGAAATTTGTCGTGAAACAAACCCGTCTCATCAAGAACAGCAATCTTCTTAACCTGATCAGAAACATTGGCCAGATAGACCGGAACCACAAACAACGCAGCCATGAGCAACGGTCCCAGAATCGTCATTATAATGAATGATTTTTTCTGTACACGTGACAGATATTCCCTGCGGATAATAATAAGTATCTTTCTCATTTCCGGTTCATTTTGTGGATATTGTTCCCGGTTACTTTCGAAATAAAAATATCGTTCATCGAAGGCAGCATTTCCTCAAAGCCAGACACATGGCCAAATTCCAATGCAGTTTTCAACAGATCGTTTGATGTGACTCCCTTGTTGAGCTCAACTCTGAAAGAACAAAGATCGTCGTGCTGATCAATAATATTCAAACGGCCAAGATGACTCAGATCGAATTCTTCACATTGATTCAGACCACGCATTTTCAGTTGGTACACATTCGATCCGTATTGACGTTTGATATCCTGAACATTGCCGGACAGAATGACTTTTGATTTATTGATAAGCGCAATATCATCGCAGAGTTCTTCAACTGAAGCCATGTTGTGTGTTGAGAAAATAATGGTTGCACCTTTCTTTTTCAGTTCAAGAATCTCGTCTTTAAGCATTTCTGCATTGATAGGATCAAAACCACTGAAAGGCTCGTCGAAAATGAGCAGCGACGGGGCATGAATAACGGTAATGATGAACTGAACCTTCTGAGCCATCCCTTTTGAAAGTTCTTCCACCTTTTTATTCCACCAGTCTTCAATTCCGAATTTTTCAAACCATTCCTTCAGCCGGATATAGGCTTCGGATTTGCTGATACCTTTCAGCTGAGCCAGATACAATGCCTGCTCGCCCACCTTCATTTTCTTGTAAAGTCCGCGTTCCTCAGGCAGATAGCCGATATCCTGCGTATGATGTTCCACCAGCGGCAGTCCTTTGATCAGCACTTTTCCGCTGTCAGGTCCGATGATCTGGTTTATAATTCTGATAAGGGTCGTTTTTCCGGCTCCATTGGGCCCCAGCAGTCCGAAGATGCTCTGCTCCTTTACCTCGATTGATACATTGTCGAGTGCACGGTGATTGGCAAAATTCTTACAGACTTCCTTAGCTTCTAAATAAATCATACTGCAAGGTTAATCAAAATATTCCTTCATCCGGTCAAAAAACGACTTTTTCTTTTGCGAATTGTCCGGCTGAAAACTCTTTTTCATGTTCATCTGCTCGAGAAAAGCCTTTTCGTCTTTGGATACATTCTGTGGTACCCATATGTTGATGCTGACGATCAGGTCGCCCCGGCCATAGCTGTTGATGGCCTGCAATCCCTTGCCTTTGAGCCTGAACATTTTTCCGGGAGTGGTCCCTGAAGGAATTTTTATCCTTGCTTTGCCGTCGAGTGTAGGCACATCGATTTGAGTCCCCAGCACTGCATCGGCATAAGAAATATTGTGTTCGTACAAAAGATTTATTCCGTCGCGTTTGAAGAGTTCGTGTTCGCTTTCCTCAATAAGCACAATCAGGTCGCCCGGTACACCTCCACGGGGAGCAGCATTTCCTTTTCCCGACATGCTGAGCTGCATTCCGTTTTCAACGCCCGCCGGAATTTTGATGCTGATCACTTCTTCGCCTTTGGTGAGGCCTGTGCCGGAACAGGATGTACAGCGATCAGTAATAATGGTTCCTTCGCCGTTGCAATGCGGACAGGTCGA
>VSSQ01000911.1_pt1 | contig 13634 bp, 12 predicted proteins | sample 4763081 | NCBI WGS metagenome assembly VSSQ01 (sample SAMN12137344, study PRJNA551015) | bioreactor metagenome | isolation source: SDC9 anaerobic chlorinated ethene degrading culture | place: USA: Knoxville, Tennesee | collected 2015-01-01
ACCAGGGAAGAGGGCGGCGGACATGAACGTCTATCTTTTTGAGCTGAAAGCGCAGCTCAAAAGCGCAGCTTTGTGGACTGCCGTCATTCTCGCTTTGCTTTCTCTGCTCATGGCGGCGGTCTACCCCGTCTACTATGAGAGCCGCGCCGAGGCCCAGGCCGTGATGGAGGGCTTTCCGCCCCAGTTCGCGGCGGCCTTCGGGCTGACTCTGGAAACGATTTTCAGCTACCGGGGATTTTACTCCTTCGGCTTTTTCTATTTGTCCCTTCTGGGCGGTATTATGGCAAGCGGCCTGACTCTTTCGGTGTTTGCCCGCGAAAAACGCTCGAAATGCGCCGATTTTCTCCTGGTGAAACCCAGAAGTCGTTCTGGCGTTTTCTGCTCCAAGCTGCTCGCCTGCCTTACGGTTCTCACGGCGGTAAATATTCTTTTTATCGCATTTGGCGTCGTCCTTTACCGGGTTTACGGCAGGGGAGAGGCGAGCTCCTCCAGGGCCGCGCTTGCCTCTTCCGCCCTCTTCTTTACGCAGATCGTTTTCCTCGCCGTTTCGGCGTTTGCCGCCGTGTTCGCTAAAAAGGTGCGCTCGGTATCCGGCGCCGCCACGGCCATCGGCTTGGCCGGCTTTCTCCTCTCCGCCCTGCACGGCATCCTGCGTGGGGACGCCCTTCGCTATATCGCGCCGCTCAAATATTTTGACGTGAGCCGCGCCTTTTCCGAGGGGGCCTTTGAAACCCGGTACGTTGTAACGGCGGTGGTATTGACCGCCCTTCTGCTGGCGGCCTCCTTTTTCCGGTACCTGAAAAGCGACGTTCCGGCAGCATAGGAGAAGTGAGAATGAACATTTTGAAACGGGAGCTTCGCGTGGGCCTCAGGCCCTTCCTGTTCTGGACGCTTGGACTCTTTTTACTGGTGTTCTCAGGCGTGGTTAAATACACCGGGGTGGAGGCGGGCGGCGAGAGCGCGAGAAAGCTCACCGAGTCCTTTCCCCGCATCGTGCGGGCGGTTCTGGGCGTGGTGGGGCTCGATATCGGCTCCTTCGGCGGCTATTACGCCATTTTAGCCTATTATGTTCTCGTGGTCACGGCGGTGTATGCGGTGTCGCTTGGGGGGAGCGCGGTTTCCCGGGAGGCTGTGGACAAGACCTATGAGTTCGTATTCACCAAGCCCCGCTCCCGTGCTTATATCCTGGGGTATAAGCTGCTTGCGGGAATTTTTTACCTCGCCCTCTACTGTCTGCTCTCTTTCGCGTTCTCCGCCGCGGCGGTCCCGGCGCTGAAGCTTGGGGAGGATGTGAGGCCGGCTATGTTCTTGTTTTCTTTGGCGGCCTTTCTCTGCGGCATGGTATTCTTTGCGCTGTCCGCGCTGTTCGCGGCGGCTTCCGCAAGGAGCGAGCGGGGCGCGCGCCTGGGGAACCTTTTCATCCTCGCGGCATTTGCTCTGGGGGTCGTTTGCGATATGTTGGAAAACAGCGGCCTTCTGAGGATATTTTCACCCTTTCAATACTTTGATCCGGCCGAGCTGTTAAGGGGCAGGCTGGACCCCATTTACACGGTACTTTGTCTGACAATCGCCGCCGCAGCGCTGTATTTCGCTTTCCGCGCCTTTGAAAAACGTGACCTGACGGCTTCCTGAGTGCCGAAAGTTCGTGCGGCGTTTGACAGAACACGGCACGGCGTATTACAATATTGTCTGCCCAATCAACCGCCGGGCGGTTGATTGGCGCGGCTGTGCCGCAGCAAAACACAAGCGGTTGTCCGTTCCGATCAAAAAAATAAGTTTGGGGGAAAGGTATATGAAGCTTAACGTCTCCGATACGATGCCAAATTTCAGCTTCCAGACTCCGTCTCAGAATTGCATGAATTTAAAGGACGCGGTGGGCGGCAAAAAGACGATCGTCGCGTTTCTGCGCTATTTCGGATGCAGGGCCACCCAGGTGGATCTGATCGACTTCACAAAGGGGTATCAGAAGCTATCCGACGCCGGCGCGGGGCTGCTGCTTGTCCTTCAGTCCGACCCGAAACTGCTCTCCCAAGTATTTAAGAACCATCCCGCGCCTTTTACGGTCGCGGCCGATCCGGAACAGAAGCTTTATCATGAACTGGAAATCGCTCCCGCCGAAACAAAGGAAATTTTGCTCGGCGAATCGGAAAAATGGGAGGCAAAAAAGAAAAGAATCGCCAAGCTGGGACTTGTCCATGGGGAATACGAAGGGGAAGAGCTTCAGCTTCCGGCGGTGTTTGTCGTGGACCCCGGCCTCAAGGTTTTATACGCTTATTACGGAAAAAATATCGCTGACGTACCGGGCGTGGAGGAACTCCTGGCGGTCTGCCGGGACTGAAGGATGAAGGGTGCAGCCGAGGGTCGAAGGCCCGATAAATATAAAAAATCGCCGAAAAGCACTTGCTTGCTGGCAATTGATTTCATTGTTAGGTAGCTCGGAACCTCGATATGTACCCCCAATTGCAGCTTTAAGCTGTGATTGAGGGTGCCGGAGAACGGCTAACCTGACATTTTGTCAGAAAATTGCGGTTTGCTGCCGCTTTAGTCGCAAATGCCCTGGGCGAGAGCGCTCAGATCAGGCTTAACGACTCTCAGAGCTTTGAATTCGCCCTTTACTTCTTTGGCTTTCACGATGATTTTATATTCGCAGCAATCCGGGCATGCTCTGTCGCAGAAAGTCACGGTGAAGGGTTCGCTGATTTCCAGCTCAAACTTCTCAACGCCGCAGAATTCAAATTCTTTTTCGTATTTCCAAGTCTGAAGGACCTCTTTTTCGCCTTTGCAGCTTCTTACCAGCTCAAAGAGCAATTCAACTTCAATTTCTTTTTCGTAGCAATCTTTGGTTTTCGCTTCAAAGACCACAAGGCTTGAAAATTCAATCTTTACAAGTGGCCTGCACAGACAGGTGGTGTCGACGAGCACGGAATCCAGGACAAAGGCTTCCTCATGTTTTTCATAACCGTAGCCATAAGTCTCAAAGATTGCGTCCTGCGGACGGCAGCCGCATTCCAGCAATATTTTCTTGGGTTCGGGATGCTTTGGAAAGATGCAGCAGCTTTTACTGTCGCCGCCGCAAGCATCTTTCTTGTCGCCGCCGCCGTAGTCATCTTTCTTATCTTCTTTTTCCTTATAATTTTTCTCGATGGGAGCATAGACTTTATCATATTGACAAGGCACTTATAAGCACTCCTTAAACAAGCATTAGAAGAGGATTCTCCTCTGAGTTATTTTATGCGATGCAGACAGATGGGGTACCGGAAAATGAGATAAGAACACCGGATTCGACATTGCGGCATTGAAACGAGGAGAAAAAAGTGACCTAGATTACACGGGTAAATTAAAAAACCGGGCTTTTGGCCCGGTTTTTTATGATTCTTCGGCTGTTTTATAGTCTCAGAATGACAGACTATGGGTATGGTGGCTTTCCCGACGGCCGGTTCAGGAGGGCAAACGGAGTTCGGAGAATCCGTCGTCCAGATCGTGATAGTAGATGGTTCCCTGGGAATCGTAGAGAAAGCGGTTATCATGGCGGGGGTATCCCTTACCGGTTCCTCTGTCTCCTCATAGTACCAGTCCGGTTCCATAGGATCAACCGCATCCGGGTCTACAATTTCTACCGGCTCCGCTGAAGGCCCGGTTGCTTCCGGCCCGGCGGTTTCCGGGGAAGCAGCCGGAGTTTCAGAAGCAGCTGCTGTGGGAGAAGGCGAGCTGCTTTCGGACGGGCTGGGCGAGCCTGCGCTCCCCTGGGGGGAACAGGCGGCCAAATAAGGCAGAAGCAGAGAACATAAAAGAATAGTAACGAAAAGGTTCCGGGATGTGCATCTCATTTTCGTTTCCTCCCGTAGCGGCTGAGGCGCAGCCGCTGTTTTTTTCAAGGACATCATAAACGCCGAATTATCCTTCTTTTGCAGCCGAGCAGCTTTCAATCACCGTGACGATGCAGGTTGCCGTAAGGTTGCCTGAGGCAGCTGCGGTCGCCGTGACAGCCGCCGTACCGGGCGCGATGGCGGTGACGGAGCCTTTCTTTAACTCGATTACGAAATAACGGTTTCGGTCAACATAATTAGGCGTGTTATAGTTGGCGGACTTCCAGTTTATCACCATGTTGTTCGTGTCCGGGGGAGTAAAAACTGGGGTGATTGTGAAGACCGCTCCCGCCTCCACCGTGCAGGCGGATGGACACAGGACAAGAGAAGGGCTTTCCGGAGCGGCCGCCACCGTAACGTCGCAGCTTGCCGAAACTCCGTCAGCCCCCGTGGCGGTGACGGTCGCCGTGCCTTCGTCGGCCGCGGTGACGGTCCCGCCAGAGACGGATACCACCGACGGGTCCGAAGTTTGCCAGAATACCGATTGCTTTGTGGTGTCGGCGGGAAGAAAAGAGGCGGTGAGATCTATTTTTATGCCCTTACAGAGGGTAACGGATGAGAAATTGAGCGAAAGAGTTTCTCCCGGTATCTCTTTCCGGAGCGTGACCGGTTTCCGGAGCCCCGGGTCGGCCATGCGGGCCGCGATGGCCGCGGCGGCGCTGCGGGAGATGCCGTTTTCCGGGGTAAAGGTGCCGTCCGCGTCGTTGCCGGTGAGGATGCCCGCCCGGTAGAGCTTATAGACGGCGCTGTAATAAGAGGCGCCTTCTGGGATGTCCGGGATCATTCCGTCGTCCACAGTGTTGACGATTCCGAGAGCGCAGTCAGGGAGCGCGTTTGCAAGGATCGCCGCGAACTCCGCTCGGGTAGCGGTTTTCGTATAGTCGGGATAAGGGGAAGGGATAATCACGTTTTCTAGGGCATAGTCCGCATAAGCCTGGTACCAGGGGATACTCTGGGTGAAGCCGTCCGTTCCCGTTTCATAGATCATATGGATTCTGGAGGCCAGCGCGACGGCCTCGGCGATGGCAACGCTGCCGGAAGCCCCGAAGGCGCCGCCGCCTATTCCTTTCATGAGGCCGAAATTACAAGCGGCTGAGACGCTGCCCGAGTACCAGTCGGACGCATTCACATCTGAAAACTGGCCTTCCTGATATGCCTCGTTTGACGGAAAGCGGAAAACGCTGTTCACGGGCACAAAACCGAACCGGTCCGCCGAATGGATGCCGGCTATTTCATTGAAATCGGCCCCGCAGACGTAAATCTCACCGCCTTTAGTAACGACAGCCGTGTGGTCATAGCCGCAGGAAACAGAGCTTATAGCGGGAAGCCCCTTCACTTCTTGCGGTATAAATTGATCTTCCGTGGTCTCAGTGCCCAGCCCGAGCTGTCCGTGATCGTTGCGGCCCCACGTGTAGAGCTTGCCGTCCAGAGTGACGGCCGCGCCGTGCGCGTTACCGCATGAGAGAGATACGATATCGGTAATATAGGAGAGACATCCTGTGTTGTCTACGTTGTCCAGCGGGTATTTAATTCCACCTTTAGTAACCGTTGAATTACGCCGGCCAAGCTGGCCGTGATCGTTGAGGCCATCCGCAGAAACATGTCCGGCGGCCGAAAGGAAAAGGGTAAAGTCCTCGCCGGTACAGACGGTCGATGTGTCACTGCTGACTAGGATATCGCGCCCCGCTAAGTCAAAAAGTGGGCTTTGCGGTAAGGTTACGGTATCAATATTGTGGGTGTAATAAATGCCGAGCTGTCCGTTAGTGTTATCGCCCCACACGATACTGCCGCCGGAGCTCGTAACCGCGACGGCAAAATCGGACGCGAGGTCTACCGAAGAGATGCTGGGAATGCCGGTGATTTTCGTGGGAGTGTATTTATCGGCTGTGCTTCCCAGGCCGAGCCGCCGTTTATCGTTGTTTCCCCATACATAGAGATTTCCGTCGCAAGTAACTGCGGCGCAATACCCGCCGGGGCCGACAACTGCCGACTTCACACCGGTAAGGTTGACTTTTTCCGGCGTATCATGATAGAAGTGCCCTGTGTTGCCGAGGCCGAGTTCCGGTCCGCCGTGGCCCCAGGTATAGAGATCCCCCTTGGAGGTGACGGCGGCGCCCATGGTTTCCCCCAGACTCACGCAGACCACGTTGGAAAGCCCCTCGACTTTTGTCGGCCCGGCCCGGTAGGCATGGTCCCCCAGTCCGAGCTGGCCGTAATCGTTGCTGCCCCAGGTATAGAGATTGCCGCTCTTCGTGATGGCCGCCGCGAACCTGTCTCCCAGGGCGACCGATTTATATTTTTCCGTGATGGAGCCTGAGGCGGTATTGGCAAACGCTTGCGTTGGCAGCCAGGCAATGCAGATTGAAAAGATTAAAACAAGGGATAAGATTCTATTTTTCAGCATCTCTCACACCTCTTAATCATGATCCCTTGAAATTATTCCACTCAATTCCACATTTGTCAACGATAATAACTTAAAGAAAATAACGGAAGAGACCAAACACCTGGCGGTGGAAAAACAGAAGGGGAGAGGTAATCCCTCTCCCCTTGAACCTTTTGCAGTGCCTGGTTATACTGTTTTTTTTAATAGGCAGATAGAATCTACCGAGTAATACCGCCGCATTTTGCGGCGGACGGCGGCAAGCCGCCGGCAAAAGCCGTTCAATACTGATTTTGCAAAAGTGCAGGCACTTTTGCAGCTCGCCATCGGCGAGTTTAGAAAGTAGATTTTGTCTGCGTGCTAAGTAAAAATTAATAGTATCAGTACTTTCCGAATTCGCTGTCGTTCAGACAGATTTTCGGTTTTTCAGCCGCTGCAAACGTTTTGTCGCGGGGACCCGCCTCGTTTTCCTCTGATTTGTCTTCAAGGTTCTTTCCTTGTTTTGATTTATTTTTCGATTCGATCATTTTTTCAATTTCATTGAGGAGGTCCGGATCAATCCCGAGATAGTCGAATTTTGGCTCTTTTATTTCTTTCAGCTTGAAATTATTGATCATCTGCTTGAGCGATTCGGACTGGCCGGACAGCTCTTCGCTTGAGGCGGCGGTTTCCACGGCGGTCGCGGAATTGGACTGTATGACCTTGGAAACCTGACCGACAGCCTGATCTACCTGAGAAAGCGCGTTTGACTGATCGTTGGAAGCCAAGGCGATTTTTCCCACGAGCTCCGATGTGGTTGCGATGCTCTTGACGATTTCCTTGAGAGACTTCGCAGTTTCGGTCGCCATCTTGGAACCTGAATTGACTTTTGAGATGGAGCCGTCGATCAGTTCCGTCGTTTCCTTTGCGGCGCTTGCCGATCTCCCGGCGAGCTTGCGGACTTCCTCAGCCACGACCGCAAAGCCCTTTCCGTGCTGGCCAGCTCTTGCCGCTTCCACCGCCGCGTTGAGTGCCAGTATGTTGGTCTGGGACGCGATGTCTTCAATGACTTTGATGATTTTTGAGATATTGGCGGACGAGTCGTTGATATTTTTCATCGCGGTGAGCATTTCTTCCATCTGCTGATTGCCTTTTTCAGCGTTGGTACTCGCGGCAAGGCTGATTTTATTGGCTTTTTCTGCATTCGCGGCGTTTTCTTTTACCTGCTCCGCCAATTCCGTAATGGAAGCCGTAACTTCTTCAATGGCGCTTGCCTGTTCCTCGGAACCCTGCGACAGAATCTGACTCGACTGGGAAATCTGGACGGCGCCGGCGGCCACCTGTTCCGCGGCGGTGTTGATATTGCCGATGGTAATATTGAGCGATTTTACGATTGTTTCCAAAGATTCCGATATAGACGCGTAATCTCCTTTGAACTCTTTTATGTCGCTGATGTTCAGATCGCCCTGCGCAATCCTGGACAAGGTGCTGCTGATCTGCTCGATCGTGCTGCTCAGATTGTTGATCAGCTTGTTCACGCAATTTGCCATGATCTTATAATCGCCCTTATAGTTTCCGGTAACGGTGGTTTTGAGAGAACCCTGGGCCATCTTCACCATAACGTCTTTTACCTCGCGGATCGGAATGACCACGGCGTCAAGCGTACTGTTTATACCGTTTATGATACGGACATAGTCCCCATGGAATTTGGACGTTTCGCCCCTGACTTCCAGCTTTCCTTCCACGGCCGCGGCGGAAATTTTTGTCGTCTCGCCGACCAGTTCTACAATCGCTTCCATCATATCGATAAAGGCCGGAACAAGGTGATCGTTTTCCGAGCGTCTGCCGATTTTCTTGAAGTTCTCAAGCTCGCTGGTATCGCCCCTGGAAATCTTGACCGCCACATTCTGGGCGCTGAGGAGCCTCTTCTGCACATCGTTGATGGAATTGGAAATATTCAGAAAATCGCCTTGATAGGCGCCGCTCATTTGTTCCGTAAAGTCGTTGAGGGCCATCTTTTTCAGGATTTCCTGGGTTTCGCCCATCGGTTTAGAAACCGCGTCTAGCATTTCGTTCATGCCGGAGACAATTTCCCTGAACTCTCCGCTGAATTTATCGGCGTTTCCTCTTACCCCGATGTTCCCGTTCGTTACCTCATGAGTGAACCGATCAGTCTCCCTGCTGATGTCCCGGATGGTATCCATCATGGCGATTGTGGCCGGCATGATCTTGTCATTCTCGCTTCTCTTTCCGATCTTCCGGTAATCCTCAACGCGGCTGGTGTCCCCGTTTGCCAAATTCATAAACACGTTCTGAAGGCCCACGAGACGGCTCATCAGCGTATTCATGGAATTGGAAAGAACCAGATACTGTCCTTTGAAATCTTTGGACATTTCCGTGGTGAAATCGTTTGAACACATTCTCCCGATGGTATCGATTGCCGTGTCGAGAGGCACCGACATGGCGTCGAGCGTATGGTTGATGCCGTTTATAATAGTGACGTAATCACCGCGGAAATTCGACGCATCGCCTCTGACGTCAAGCTTTCCTTCCACAGCCGCGGCGGAAATTTTCTCAGTCTCGCGAGCGAGCGCACGGATTGTCTCCATCATATTGATGAGGGCCGGAACAAGCTGGTCGTTTTCCGAGCGTTTGCCGGTCTTCTGGAAGCCCTCCAGTTCGTCGGTATTTCCCTCAGATATTTTAACGATTACATTCTGAACATGAAGCAGCTTTTTCTGTAAATTGTTGACTGAGTCTTCCATGAGCAGAATATCGCCTTGGTAATCGCCGCTCATCTTCTCGGTAAAATCATTCGCCGCCATCTTTCCGAGGATCTTACCCGCTTGCGTGATTGGCGCGGATACCGTCCGGACGGAAGTGTTCAGGGCTTCTCCCACCTTTGCGTAAAAACCGCCATATTTTCCGGTGTTGATCTGATAGCTCAGGTTGCCTTTCTCAACGCTTGAGGACAGATCCGCGGCGTCGCTCACAAGACCCTCCAGCGAACTTTTTGCCTGGAGGAGATATTGACCCATTCGGATAAATGCTCCGTTTTCGTCCGGGTTGGCAGAATCCGCGAAATTAACATCGATATTGAAATCTCCATCTGAGAGTTTCTTCAAAGCAGTTTCCAGTTTGTTTATTTTTTCATTTTGACGGCGCAGGATTTTTTTGCATTTAAAAAACATGATAACTCCTCTTTTCCGAATTTTCCTTTTTTGATATCCGGGGACTGATCTCAAATCGCTGTAACTTCGAAAAACGTGAGCACTGCTGCTGAAAAAATGGTCGCATAAAACAAGAGTGCCATAATGTTACATTTTATAATTCGTCAGTTTTCTGCAAATGATTAGCGCTTTCTTTGAATCAAAAGAACATGATTCCGATTTTTCATCTAAAATGCCGTCAACATAGCTAAATATCATAAAACCAGATAACATTGATGCGGCGCCTCCGTCTGCGCAAGATGCCTTGAGAAGAGATTGATACGCGCAGAGTATTGACGTCCTGACCCCGAAAGGCCGCTTCGGCTGTCGACAACTTTGCAGTTTTGTTGTAAAATAAATAAAAGCTATTTCAAACGGGTTTTCCTGTTAATCTATCTCAGAGCAGTGATTGAGACTCAAACGGCAGAAAACTTGTTTCTGAAAGAAGGGTAAAGGATGGCAGAAGTGATTTTGATGCCGAGGCTCAATGCGTATATCCCCAACGGAGTCATCGACAGATGGAGCAAAAGCGCGGGGGAGAGCGTCGTAAAAGGCGAGACCCTCTTTGAGTCACGCATCGATAAGGCGGTATACCACGCGACCTGCCGGACGGACGGGTTTCTTCTGAAAATCCTCCTGCAAAGCGGTGTGCCCGCGCCGTCGGGGACTCCCGTGGCGGTCATCGGCGAGGCCGGGGAGGACCCCGAGGCCGTCCTTGAGGCCTGGAAGGAGAACAAGGCGCTGCAGCAGGAGATGGATGTTCAGCACGTGGCCTGCCGCCTAGAGGACCGCCCCAAAAAGCGCAGGTGGTGGTCTTTCCTCTACGGGAAAAAGTAACATAATAAAATGCAGAAAAAATGCCATTCTCCGGCCTGTGGCCTGGGAATGGCATTTTTTTAGATATTTTCTGCTAAAAAGGTCTTTTCGGAAAAATCGCGGCGCGCCTGTCCGTGCAGTCCCGAAGGCGGGTGGAGCCGGCAGCGCGTTTCGTTCATGCCAGCTTCCCCGCGAGTCTCCGGCAGAGCAGCCAAATCCATGCTGCCGCAGTCAGCAGCGCGGGCGGAAGGAAAAGCGGATTGCTTTCCAGACAGAGCTTCGCGATCCAGAAGGACGGAAGAGGGCAGAACAGCCAGGAAACGCCGGAGGACAGGAAGAAGGGGACCGGAAGCCCCAGCATCAGAAGTCCCGACATCTTTGCCATCGCCATACCCTCCACCCTGTTATGGGAGAAGGAGAAGATGAGAAGGGCGGCGGCGAGGCTCGAAAGGCTGGTGAGCAGGCAGGTGGTTACCGCTGGCAGCAAGCGCCACCCGGTGAGGGAAAAGAGCCGGAGGAAGAGCAGGGATACGAACAGGGAGGCAGCGGCAGGGAAGACCAGCCTTGAGACGATATACCCCCTTTTCCCCACGGGTGTCACGGCCAGGTAGCTGGATAAATTCTCGTCGTATTCACTGAGCATCACCATAGCCGAGACGAAGAGAAACAGATAGGGGGTAATGAGACTCAGAAACAAATCGAACAGCAGGTAGTAAGGAGCGAGGATGGCCGCCTTGCCGAAATAGGAGCACAGGACCCTTTCCAACACGGGAACGCCGAAGCGGAAGAAGAAGGCGGCGAGAACACAGCCCGCCAGGGCGGCGGAGAGCATGCTGTCTTTATAAATCTGTCTGAAAAACATCAGAAAGGACCGGAAGAGAGGTTTCATAATTTGATCCCTCCCAACGACCGGAAGCTCCTTCCGGCGCTGCGGCCGGAGAGTAGGGCGAAGACGGCCGTCCAGACGAGCAGGATGAGCGCCGCCGGAAGGGCCAGCTCTCCGTTTTCGCACAGCTCAATGACGCACACGCCGGGATGCAGGATGAGGAAGCTCTTGCGCCAGCCCAACAGGTAGGCGATGGCCGGGAGGTTAATGAGGATCTCCGCCGGGATGGTCGCCACGATGAACTGATTGAGGGTTTCGATGTGAAGCGCGATGATAAGCCCCATGGCGGAAAACAGGCAGGAGCCGAGAAACACGCCAGTCAGGAAGAAAAAAGGATTTTTTACGATTCCGCCGAAAAAGCCGATGGGTAAGCCCACGGCCGTTGAGACGAGCCCCAGGGAGACGAGCTTGGCCAGAGCGTATTCCATGGGCTTCACCGGCGAAACGGCGATGCTGTCCAGCACCCTCTGGCTCTTTTCAAAGAGAAGGATGGCCCCCATGAAATAAAGCCCCATGGCCGCCGGGTCGGAAAAGATCATGAGGACCGCCGCCTTCCCCCGTAAGGCCGGGGGGAAGAGGGTCAGCAGGCACAGGTAGAGAATGGAAAACACCAGGTAGACAAAGTAAAAACCGTATCGGAACTGAAAGCGGATATCGCCGCGCAGAAGGGAGGCTCTCATTGCAGCCGCCTCCCCGTCAGTTCCACGAAGATGTCGTTAAGGGTCGGCTCGCTGCTGTGGACTGAGAGCAGGCGGTTCTCCCGCACCAGGTCCAGCAGAAGTTCATCCCCGCCTGTCTGCCCGAGCGGTACTTCCCCCAGCTCTTCTTTTCCGTTTTTAAGGTAAGCGTACCGGACTTTCGCGGCCCCCCTGGACATAATGAGGCTGTGGGGCGAATCCAATGCTCTCAGCCCTCCGTCCACGATGAAAGCCACCCGGTCGCAGAGCTCGGTTGCGTCGTACATGTTGTGGGTGGTGAGCAGGATGGTCTTTCCCCGGGCTTTTTCTTTCAAGATAATGTCCTTCATCACCCGGGCGTTGGAGGGGTCCAGGCCGGAGGTGGGTTCGTCAAGAAACAGAATCTCCGGGTCGTGCAGAAGGGCCTTCACGAAATTGAGCCTGGATTTCATCCCTTTGGAGAAATCAGCCACCTTCTTGTTTGCGTCGGGGGTAAGGCCCACACTCTCCAGCAGAGGCTCCGGCGCGTTCGACTTCTGATAGAGGGAGGCAAAGAACCGGAGGTTTTCCAGGGCGGTGAGCTTTTCGTATAAACTCGGGAACTCAAAATCGACGCCGATGTTCTCATAAAAGTCCTCTCTTCGGTTTTTCACCTCGGTGCCGTTCACGGTCACGCTTCCGCCGTAACGGGTGAGCAGTCCCGTGAGGATTTTCTGCAGGGTGCTTTTTCCCGCGCCCGAAGGGCCCAGAAAGCCGAAGATCTCGCCTTTGTTTACCTCAAAGCTCATGTCCTCGATAAAGGGCTTTTTCGTATAACTGAAGCGAAGCTCGTTTACCCGGATCATAGGACAACCCCCTCAAAAAGCTGCGCGACGGCGCCGCGCAGCAATATTTTTACCGCGTCGTAGAATACTTCTTCGCCGATCTCCCGCCTGTGGAGCATGGTGCAGAAAATCGCCCGCAGCACGGCGCTGAAGGTTTTGACGTTTTCCTCGGTCCGGACGCCGGGCAGCAGGGAAAGAAGCTGCTCCATACTGAAATCGTCCTCCAGCGCATGGCTGGAAGCGACTTCGCCCGGCAGCTTGCGCACAAGGAGCTCCAGGTCCCCGCTGGCGGCAAAGCGGTAGAGGAAGGTGGCGTCCGCGTCCCTGTATAGGCCGAAGATCAGCTCGGTCACGGCGTCCGCGGTGACATTGCCCTCAAGGGCCTTTATTTTGGAGAGCAGCTCCTCCTTCAGACAGTCATGGAGGGCGCGGAACACGTCGAAAAATAAAAGCTCCTTGGAATCGTAAAACAAATAGAAGGTGCCCTTGGGAATGTTAACACGCCTCGTCAGCTCATCGACCGTGGTTTTTCGCATTCCGTACCGGGCGAGACAATCCTGCGCCTCTTCCATCAGTCGCCTTTTGATCTGGGCCCGCTCGCTTTCCGTAAAGGATTTCGGCATGGTATCAACTCCAATGACTATAAATACTAATATAGTCATATGGTACAATAAACAGCGCGTTTTGTCAAGCGATACTTAGCCGGCAGTTTTCTTAAAAAAATTAAATGAAATAAAATAGACAAAGCTATCTACAAATGGTAAAATAAGTGAGGGGACGCCGCCGCAAAAAGCGGAGAAATAGTTCAAAACAATTCCGGCGGCGCGGGAACATACGAAATAAAAACACGTCTAAAAAATAGTGATATTATCTCTCTTTCCAGGCGGCTTATGATTTGCCCGTCTGGAAAGCGAAATTTTAGGTGAAAAATGCTTTGCGTTGCTTGAATGCGGGGAAAACGCAATACTTGTAGGAGGAATGTTGTGTGAAAAATATA
>VSSQ01000913.1_pt1 | contig 13631 bp, 11 predicted proteins | sample 4763081 | NCBI WGS metagenome assembly VSSQ01 (sample SAMN12137344, study PRJNA551015) | bioreactor metagenome | isolation source: SDC9 anaerobic chlorinated ethene degrading culture | place: USA: Knoxville, Tennesee | collected 2015-01-01
TCATGATCCGTCACGGTAAGTCGGAGCATGAATCCGGTGGCGACAATCCTGAATTTGTAGGTTCGGGCTTCTGGGATTCGTGGAACAGCAACCGCCGCATCAGTGGATCAATGAGTAATTTCCTGAGCGAAGCCGGCAAGAAAACGGCCCAGGAACTCGGTCTGGATTTTAAAGTAGCCGTTGACATTCTCGACAAAGCCGGATATCCGATGTGGTCGTGGTCGAAAGACAATCCTGTTCAGGTATTCGGAAGCGAATCGGAAAACACCGAACAGACTGCACGCAATTTCCTTCAGAATGCCGGCTACAACAACATGCAGTTTCACGCCATGTTCGGACTCAACTCGCAGAAATACGGTGCGCTGACATTCAAACACAAGAATGAAATCATTGAGCAGCTGGCCCGCATTCATTCCAACGGAGAAGAGCCGACACCGGAACTGAAGGCTAAAGTTTCAAAGATTTTCAAAAACCGTTTTTATCATTATCCCGAAGGCGAAACCCTTATCGAAGCCGACTGGCGCATTGCCTATTCGTTCGTCAATCTGCTGAATCAGAATCTTGGAAAGCGGATCCTGCTGGCCGACCATTCAGGTGCCATCCGGGTTTTCGAAGCTGTTATCCGCACGCTTGATTTTGCTGAATACAGCACCATCAAAGAAGCTCAGGACAGTATCATGGCCATGTGTTATCAGCCGGGCCGGAATTTAAGATACGATTATCTGCAACGAAAAGACTTCCCTTTACGTAAACGCGAAAAGAAATAATCCCGATGACTTTATTACAGATCGTTTTGTTGGTTGCAGGCGGAATTTTGTCCGGTGCTTTTGTTGTTTTGCTGATTGGAAGGCCATATGTGTTTCGTCTGCGCCGCAGACTTCTGACCGATCCGACCTCGGGATTGCCCAATTTTGAAGGATTTCACAGGTACATGAAAAGGCATCCGCACGAAAAGTTCATGCTTTTTCTGCTCGATCTGGATGATTTCAGGCGTTTCAATCATTTGGGCTATGATTGTGGCGATGAAGTACTGAAGCGGTTTGCAACAAAACTATCACATGAACTCAGCGGATTTGCATTTTGTGCGCGATACCGGCTTGGCGATGAATTTTTGGTCGTTGCAAGAGAATACGAACTCGACAAGGTGAGAAAAGCGCTTGAGAAAATCAACAATGAAGTTGTTTATAAGAACGATCCGGTGCATTTCACTTTCGGAGTTGCTTCGGTCAATTCCATAGACGCCGATGGTTGCAACGCCATCCGCATTGCGCATGATATTCTGATCAGCAAGAAAGTGGCGCAATAGGGGAACGTTGATATTGTAAGCATTAAGTTTTAAACTATTTAATTAAGCTCCCGACCTTCCGGAGTTACAACTGTGTCATCACGTAAAACGTAACAAGCTGTTTCACATGAAGTATCCTGGAAGAGTCGGACAGTGGAGACTTATCTGACCTCAATCAAAGCATCCGTTTTCTCTGTAAGAATTCCCAGCGGTTGAAACGGCATGTTGTTGTTTTTCAGAACATCTTCCATCTGTTCGCAATACTCGGGCTCAACAGCAATCAATAATCCGCCGCTGGTCTGCGGATCGCACAACAGCGATTTCCAGGCTTCGTTTTCAAGTTTTATGTTGTGTCCGTAGCTTTCCCAATTGCGGATTGTGCCGCCCGGAATACACTTCTGTTCAATGTAATCATCAATGGAACCGAAGCGAGGAATTTTTGCGTAATCAATCACTGCTGAAAGATTGCTGCCATCGCACATTTCGCGCAGATGGCCCAGCAGGCCGAATCCGGTAACATCGGTCATGGCTGTGATTCCGGGCATTCCGGCAAACTCTGCTCCGATGCTGTTGAGTCTGATCATCGAATCCGTGGCTGTGCGGCTGTGTTCGGGTCGAAGTTTTCCCTGTTTTTCAGCAGTAGTCAGAATGCCGATTCCCAGCGGTTTTGTCAGGTAGAGTTTGCATCCCGCTTTGGCTGTATTGTTCTGCTTCAGCTTACTGATATCAACGCGACCGGTAACAGCCAGTCCGAATATGGGTTCGGGGCTGTCGATGCTGTGACCGCCGGCCAGCGCAATACCGGCGTTTTTGCAAGCCTGGCGCCCGCCATCCACCACAATCTGTGCAACCGACGGATCAATTTTTCCGATCGGCCAGCCGAGAATGGCAATGGCCAGCAAAGGAGTTCCGCCCATGGCATACACATCGCTGATGGCATTGGTGGCGGCAATCATTCCGAAATCGAACGGATCGTCGACAATCGGCATGAAAAAATCGGTGGTGCTTATAATCGCCGTTCCGTCGCCGAGGTCGTAAACCGCAGCATCATCGCAGCTTTCATTGCCGACGAGCAGACGTGCATCAGTTTTCATTTCAATCTGACTTTCGAGAATGGTGCACAGCACTTTGGGTGAGATCTTGCATCCACAACCGGCTCCGTGGCTGAACTGAGTCAACCGGATGTCATTTCCTTCTTTCATATTCGCTGAGAATTGCTTCAGTATTTTTGTTGGTATCAATGCTCCCGACCGGGATCACCACAACCTTTTTGTTATCGTGATATTCAAGTCCGCGCTGATAGGCTTTGTCGTAATACGACAACGTGAGAAAAGCCACTTCGTAGAGATTGCCTTCATCCAACTGCTGCAAAGCCAGATTGACATTCTGACCGCCCAGCCGTTTCGTTATTTTCTGCACCGATTCCTTCAATTCATCAATGCTGGCTTCAGCATAATCATTAACAAGATAGCGGGCCCTGACTTCGCGCGGAATGTCGAGAAAACAGGTCGGAGCCAAACGCATCTGTTCGAACAGGTCCGCCGGCAATTGAATTTTTCCGATGTTCCGGCTTTCATCTTCGAGCCAGACGGGAAGGGAAGGGTCGAACCGGCGCCAGATTTCATACAGATCATTTTCGAACTGCTCATTTGTTGGCTGAGGTTGTTGCCCGATGGCTCCGAAAGCAGATCCTTTGTGACAAGCCAGACCTTCGAGATCGATTGCCTGATGTCCGAGGTCTTGTAAACGTTTTATAACCGGTGTTTTGCCGCTGCCGGTATAACCACCCAGAATGACAAGATTGTGAGGTATGCTCCAGTGCTCATTCAGCAATCTGCGCCAGGCTTTGTATCCGCCGGTGATGAGTAGGATATTGTCAAACCCGTTTTCGTGCAGGTGTTCAGCAAACAGGTGGCTGCGCATGCCGCCGCGCCAGCAATGGATTGCAACAGGGCCGGCCGGAGCCACTTTCCGGACTTCGTCGATGTACCACTGTTTTTTCGGATCGGCGTAATTATATCCGATCTGCATGGCCTCTTCGCGAGAGCGTCGTACATACACTGTTCCGATATGGGCGCGTTCATCATTGCTGAAAAGCGGCACGCTGACAGCGCCCGGAATATGTCCCTGAGCAAATTCGCCCGGTGAGCGCACATCGATCAGCGGCACCGGATCAGCAAGATAGTCCTGTATGGTGATGTTTCGGATCACACGGTAAAAGTAGTGAAAATAGTTATAGGTGATAGGCTGGGCTTAGTCTATAAATAGTTTTGGTCGGACTTGGTCTGGAGACTGAGCCCAGCGTCCCGCTTGAAAAACTCTGTCGAAGGGCACATATCTCCGATCGATATTCTTAAATCATCCATTCTTGATCAGCATTATCTGAACTTAAAACGATTGAAAAGTAAAAATTTCTGTATCAGCATATCCTTTTTAAGGCGCAGTCTAATTTTCACAGACTTATCTGAAGGATGCAGAATGACTCTTTTTCCTTTTACAACATAAAATCCAGAAACTTTCATTGTAACATGATCATACACACATCCTGACAAAATGTAATAATAAAAAGTATAGTTTTTGCCAAAATACAAATGGCGGCTGTCGGGATTGATTCTGTGACTTTTTACTGTTGCTGTAAACGTTCCGGAAATTTCAGGAAGCTTGAATTGCCTGTAGTTTATTGAAACTTTTGACCGGTCAATATTCTTTCCTCGCTGCTCAATTGTTTTAAAGACCTGAAAATAATCTTCCTTCTGGATTTCATTCAGTAAAACAGCTTTTCCGATATAAGAATATATGTCTGGGTATATGGAATCACACATATTCAGAAAAGTCAGAGAATCGCGCAAGGTATCATTGATTGTTTTGTCCAAAAATTCATTTATTCTCTGGCTGTTTTGTATGAAAATGTCTGCTGCCGCAATTTTGCTGTCGATATTGAACAAGTAACTATTGAAGTACGATTGCAGCGATATGATCAGCGCACTGTCTTTCGAAATACCATAGTTATATTCAGTAGTGTCTTCGTAAATTCCCTGATAGATCAGTCCTTTCCAGAAATGCGCTTTGGGATTATATTTGAGATAAGCATTACAACATAATTCATCAATAAGAGGTTTTGCCCGGTCATATTTTTTCTCATTCAAATATTTATAAACCGAGACCGATGAAGGATACGCTGGTTTTTGCGCATATGAGATGATTGCGCTACACAGAAAAAAGCAAATTGCCAGGATCTTTTTCATCATTTCTTTACCTTCAGTCCGATTGCATCCTTTCTGACTGATTTTCGCCATCGCTTGCCGTATAGTTGATCTAGATGACGGAATATTTCACGGTTATAACCAACATTATCCTGTTCCGGCAAAACCTCACAACCTTCAAAACGGTACTCAACCTGATATTTGTTTTCAAACAAAGTGTCCTTTTCTGAAAGCGAATAATCGCGTGCACCATTTATTTCAAGAATAATTTCCATTGTTTTATTTTCTATGTCATGCAAAGCACCTTGGGTATTGTAATGCGAAGGATACAGCCAATATTCTCCCAAACTGCTGTCGCGCACCTGCGGCAAAATAAACTGCTCAATATTTCCCGAAACAGTAATTGTTGTATCGAATTTATAAAAATGAAAATATTGTCCATAAAGGCGATAATTTCCTGACAGCAGACTATCGAACTCAAATTCTCCTTCAAAACCGGAATACATGTGCTTATTTATTCCCATTCCTTCAATATTTACAATCACAAAAGGAACCGCTTCAAGCGTTCCGGCATTGATTGCTTTCCCTTTTAAATAAAATGTATCCTGAGCAAACACAGCACATATCATTGATAAAGTCTGCAACAGAATGAAAACAATAAATTTCTTCATCCCAAAATGTTTTATTTCTTTCAACAAAGCTAAAAAATAAAACCGGTAAAAAGCTAAACCGAACCGCCTCAATAATATAGAAAAGCGTTTCAAAATCTGTCAATGAATTTCACTGGCTAAACCTTTCACCCGATCCTGATCATCGAAAAGGCCATGTAGCGTTTTGCGTGCCGGTCACAAGTGATGGCGGGCGACAGCAGAATAAAAATGATACTGCCGTATTGAAGAATTCTGATTTTTATCCGCTGGTGAAAAAGTCTTTTCGGGTATGCTATCTGATGCCGGAGGTCGAGCCGGATCAGATGGAGATGCATGGTTGTAAAGACAAACATGATCAGGTCTGCAATAAAAATGCTTTTCATCGCATTCAAAGTGCAAAACGGTGCAGATACTACCAATGATGATAAAACGATAACTGAAACCAATAGCAGGAATAATCTGTTGTATCTTTTTCTCAGCTGTTTCAGTGCTCGCTGATTCAGCTGCAAAGGAATAGGATTGCTGCCCGGCGAAGGACAGCAATCCGTTTTAATTAAAGCATGATCTATTATAATATTTGTGTATCGGGTATTCAAAGCAATGTCTATAAGAATTTGATCGATTCGAGCACCTGCCTGATGAGAGCATCGGCATTGGCTGCGTCAGCAGGAGTAAGCTTATAAGCAAGTTTATAGGGATACTCTGTCAATTCATCTTCTACACTTGCCAATGCAATATATGTGTTGCCCCCATGTTCGAAGAAATAGATTTTTGCATAGTAACCAGCGCGAAGAGTTCCGGAATTGGCATAGTCGGTTGCAGCAGTTGCTTTCTGATACCAGGTAAATTGCTTGCCACTGATATTGCCTATGGTGAAATCGGTCATCACTTTATCTTTTACATCATTGAACTTCGTTCTCCATGTCGGTTCAACATATTGATACATGATTTTCGGATAATAATATTTCGGATTGATGAGCTTTCCGTTTGCCCAGTTTGTGAAGTCTTCAACCAGCATGTTAAGCGGATATGTTGATCCGTTATTAACAAGTACCCTTATTTTAACCGGATGCGCGGTGCTGTTGTCAATAATGGTTGCCTGCGAAAGGTACGGTTCGCCATAGCCCGGTTCGCTGTTTTTGAAGGTTGAAGTGGCGAGATTCGGTATTTTCAGACTGATGGTACCTTTTGTATCGGTTACACCTTCCGACAATGAAGTCTGAATAATGGTGAATTTCGATTCAGAATAGCTTTCGCCATTATCCCAGATCGGAATGTCGCGGGTGATGTAGGAGTTGCGGCCTTCATCCCATTTTGTTTCGGTTTCGTAACGCAGTATCTTGAAGCCTTTGGTGTAAACGGTCACTTCGAAATTGTCAATGCCTTTGTTTCTCGGGACGTTGCACAAATCATTATAAACGGTTTCATCGCCGAAGCTGGTTTTTGTTTCCTGCGGTCCCAGCACAAACAGATCTATATTATCGCGACCGACCAGTTCCTTGGCAATCCGGTTTTTATCGAACGATGCTTTCAGATTATAATCAATGGTACTCAGGTAAATAAATACAGTGAAGTTGTCATAATCTGTAATGTCGGAGGGAACCGGGACCTTGACCCACAGTTCACCCATATCTGAACACTTTGCTTCATGAATGCCCGAAGCGCCGTCTTTTATAAAAAATACGAGGTCATCTTTCTGGGCATTGGCAAAAAGCATCAGACCCAACATAAAAAGGAAAAAAAGTTTTGCTTTCATTTTGATTTTTGTTTTGGTTTTGAGACAAAGGTATCTTCATCTCGGCCCCGGCTGTTAACGCTCCGTTGTCAAACAATGACGCTGGATGGTCACGAACATAAATCAATTGAATATCAGTTATTTGGAAATGATATCGGAAGGCAGAATATCAAATTTTTCCTTGAAAATCCGTGCGAAATACGACAGATTTTCGAAGCCGCAGAGGAATGCAATTTCGGAAACCGATCCGCTTTGGGCCGAAATCATTTCATAAGCCTTCTGCAAACGGTAGTTTTTCAGAAATTCACGCGGGGTGGTGCCGCAGATGGTTTTCATTTTGCGATGCAGCGTACTAAGACTCACATTCAGTTCATCGGTAAACAGATCGGCATCGAATCCCGGATTGGAATAATTCGTTTCGCAGCATTTCAGCAGCTTTTCCATAAAACGCTGATCAACTGATTGCAGACCGCTGGCAGTAGTCAGCGGTGACGCCGCAAATTTTTCGTGAAGCAATTTGGTCCTGGCAACAATGTTGTTCACCCGCAACTCAAGTTCTTCAATATCAAATGGTTTCCGGATATAATCGTCGGCACCGGCTTTGAGTCCGGCAATCAATGATTTATCGTCGACCCGGGCAGTGAGTAAAATAAGAGGAATGTGACTGGTCTCAACATCCGATTTCAGGGCCGCACACATTTCAATGCCATCCATTTCAGGCATCTGAATATCCGAAATGATCAGATCGGGAAATTCACGGCGCGCCAATTCAAGCCCCTTTTTCCCATCAGCAGCTGAAAAGACTTTGTAATCAGGCTTGAAGAACCTGACAAGGAATTTACGCAGTTCATTGTCGTCTTCCACAATCAGAATGCGTCCTTCGGCTGAGCCCGGATCAGATTCTTCTTCAATGGCCGGTTTGTAAATAACAGATTCCGGTGTTCTGCGCGGTTTTTCTCCGCCGGAGCTTCTAAGCTGGCTTTTGTCAAACCAGTTGTTGCCGGCAGGGATGAAGACAGTGAAAATACTTCCGCGGCCGGGTTCACTGAAAAGCTTTACATGACCTTTGTGGAGTTCGGAAAATTCCTTCACAACCGACAATCCAATTCCGCTACCGGGCATCCGCGCTGTGGCCTCATCGCTGCAGCGGTAGAAACGGTCAAATATTTTTTCATGCAGTTCCGGTGCTATTCCCGGACCGTTGTCGCTGATGCTGAAACGAATCCAACCGTCGGCATTGGAGAAAGGTAAACCTGAAACATCATCGGAAATCACAGAGACATTGAATTCAATCATTCCGCCTTCGGGAGTGAATTTGACGGCATTTGATAAAAGGTTGGAAAGCACTTTCTCCATTTTGTTGCTGTCGATCCAGCATGGAGTGTTTTCGCTGTTGTCGTTCAATGTGAAATCAATATTCTTTTCTGCTGCAAGTTCGCGGAAAGGCTGGGAAACAATTTGAACAAAACCGCTCAGATCCAATTGCTGAATCTGCAGATCAAGCATGCCTTTACCGGCGCGGGCCAGATCGAGCAACTCATTTACCTGATCCAGCAGTTTTTCTGCCTGACTTTCGATCAGTAATGCCTTTTCCTTTTGCTCAGGACTCACTGCTGCATCGCCCCGTATTTCCTGTGCAGGACCAAATTATCAACGAAAGCGGCGTTCTGAACTCGTGACTTATAAGGTTGAAAAAACGGTCCTTGAATTCGTTCACTTCATTCAGATTGCGGTTTTCGGTCATCAATGCCTTGTTCAACCGTTGCCGGATGCGGAGAAAATAATAGAAGAAAAGAATAAGAACGGAGAGAAAGAATATAAGCAGAAAATAGATCCAACGGAGGTTTTTATCGCGTTGAATCCGTGTGTTTTTCAGCTCATTCTGCTGTTCAAGCTTGTCTATTACATGCTTCTGACTTTCGGATTTGTATTTAACTTCAAGTTCATCAAGGGTTTGCAAATGTTCCTCGTTGTTCAGACTGTCGCGGAGAACATAATATTCCTTGAGGTATCTGAGCTCTTTGATTGGCTCGTTTTTCTGATCGTACAGTTTTGCCAGTGATTCGCAATTATAATATATGAGTGGTTTCAGCTGAAGCTTCCGGGCGGTGGCAAGACTGCTGAGATACAGTTTTTCCGCTTCGTCATATTCATGTTTCGCCATCTTTGCATCGGCCATATTGTTAATTATCTGGCACTCAGCATAAGGATCAGGGTATTTTTCAAGTACATTAAGTGCTTTGCGGTAATATTCTTCGGCTTTGCCGGCTTTACCAAGTTTCAGCAACGCATTTCCGATGTTGTTGTACCGTCCGGGTAACAGCGGAAAATTCCCTTCCTTTTCATCGGTTTCAATGGCTGCAGTGAAATACATCAAAGCTGAATCAGCCTGATTAGAAATGAAATAAATCATCCCGATGTTGTTCAGACTGATTGATGGAGTCATGTGAACTTTCTTTGTTGTACACAACTCCAGGGCTTTCAGATAGGACTGAAGCGCAAAAACGGTTTTGTTCTGCTCGGCATAAACGCGGCCGATGCCTGTGAGACACATAATCACGTTATCATAGTCGTTGTGTCTCGCAAACCAGGGCAGCAGTTTCATCAACAATGAAAGAGATTCCTGATAACGTCCCATGTCGAAGCATGCAAGTGCAATCACAAGCTCGCACTGACTCTGTTCCTTCTCATCACCAAGATTTGCAAACAATTCTCTGGCTTCAAAAACCTGAATAATACCATCGTTGATATCGCCATTGAAAATGGCAGACTGACCGGTTCCGGTCAGCAGATAAGCTTTCCATAAAGCGGGCAGGGAATCTGCATCCAATGCCGCAGCAAAAAACACATCGGCCGAATCATAGTTGTCTTCATACAAATACGAATACCCGTCAGTGATGAGCTGCATACAGCTTCCTGCAGCAAATTCCTTAGCTGCTTCTCTCATGAGTGAAGTGTAATGCAGCGTACTGTCAGAATTTATTCCCCAGAAATAATAGGCTTCGTCTTCGAACGGGATTGCCGGACCTGCAGAAATATTTTGGTCTGACTGTCCAAAACTGGCAATCAATACAATTTGCAATAACAGAAAATGGATCAGTTTAATCATTAACGTGTTTAAAATCCGGATAAGCAAGTGTAAATATCGAAGAAAATTATGAATAACTGCAAAATTATTAATTGCCGGGATAAATTCTAAAAAAAATACTAATAATCATGTAGTAAGAATAACCTCCTTCACGGATAAAACCTATGTAATTTACATTAAATCAGAATTTTCATGTACAGACCTGACGTTTCGTTATGCACAAAATAGCATATCTTAAGACCTTGACATAGCCTCATTAATCACTATCTTTGCAAGCTTTGGAAAATTGAAAAGAAGATGGAAGAAAACAACGAAAGAAAAGAAGAAAACTCAGGCGGGGAAAATATAGAAAAGACTGCTGAGAACAATGTGGAAGCCAATGCGGAAAACAATGCTGATTCGCAGCCGATGGTCGGCTCAACAATAAAAGCACTTCTGGTGGATGTTGGCACATCGATGTACAGGACCATCCGCTATCCGGTGGGCGATTTTTTCGGACCGGTTGATCTGGGACTTCATCATGCAACAAAATTCAACAGCCTGAATATAGGCACAGGTCTGATGTCCGGATCGATTTTCCCGGGGTCCAACCGCCTGATATTTTCTGGATTCAGTCCCTGCTGGACAGGATTTTACATTTCGAGCATGGGCGGCGCCGGTCTGGTTTTCAACAACCTTGGTATTGACATGCTCAGCATTACAGGGCGCGCAGCATCTCCCTCGGTGCTCATTCTCAACCGTATTCATGGTGAAGAAATCCAACTTCGTGTTGAACCGCTCCGAGTCCGCGAGATCTGGAATTCAGGCCGTGGCGGAGTCTATTCAGTTATGGATTATGTTAATGAAAAGTACCGCGATGAATATTCCGATTCCTATCGGATACTGGCCACCGGTCCTGCGGCCGAAAGCACTGACTTTGCAGGTGTTGTGAGCGTCCCGATACGAAAAAGGGAACTGACCTTTGTGGATACCTGGGCCGGTCGTGGCGGGTTTGGTTCGAAGCTTTTTCAGGAATACAACATCGTTGCGATCATCTACGGTGGTACATACATCGACGTTGACTTCCGCGACCGCAAGGTGGCCGATAAATGGTTTCAGGACCGCTATCAGAAGAAGCTGGCAGCCAAGGATCTTGAAGCAACTACCAAATATCGCTTCGATCCGAAATTTGAAACGGGTGGAACATTCGGGGTGAACTTTGCAACCATGAAGGGAAATCTGTTTGCATTCAACTATGACTCGATGTTCTGGCCCGAAGAGGATCGTAAAAAGGTTCACAAGGAATTTATTCTCGATCATTATCTGAAGCAGTTCAATGATGAAACCATCAAGAAAAAACAGAACTGGACCTGCGGAGAGCCATGTGTGGCTGTATGCAAGAAAATGAACAACGAGTTTAAGAAGGATTATGAGCCCTATCAGACCATGGGCCCTTTGTGCGGAATTTTTGATCAGCGCGCTGCAGAACTTCTCAACCATCATGCCGATATGCTTGGATTCGATGCTATTTCGGTGGGAGGCGTTTTGTCGTGGTTGATGGAACTGCTGGCTCAGGGTCTCGTTTCCAAGGAAGACATGAGTGTTACCCGATACCCGATCTGGCACCGTGAGCGCTTCGATGTCGAAAAGGACTCAATGCACAATGCACGCCTTGGTGTTGAATTGCTCGACTCCATTGTTCAGAAACGGGGAATCATAGATTTTCAGTATGGACCGCGACGCTGGGGCCGCAAGCTGGCGCGCGAACGTGGCCGCGAGATCCTCGATGGATTTCTCTATTCAGCATTTGGGCGTCGCGGCTGGATGGTGCCAAACCAGTATTGGGTTCCTGGTGTATTATCTCCGATGCCAATTGTCGGCAAATACTATATGTATTATGGCAGCGATTTCATGCATCCGCGCGAACTCGGACACACCAATACCAAACGATTCCAGCAGGAACTCATCATGGACAACCTCGGACTGTGCCGCTTTCACCGCAACTGGGCCGAGGATATCATGCCTGATGTAATAGGGCAGCTCTATGGCGAGGAAATTAAAGATAAATTCATCGAAAGCCTCAAAAATGTGGCCTATAACATCAATAGCCGGAACAACAGTACTCTGTGGGAATCATGGCGCAACGTGGATCTGGTTGAGACTTACCTTAACCGGAAACACGAAGTGGATGGCGATAACAACCCCGATCTGATTGGCTGGATTGATTATTTCAAGCGTGACCGACGCACAGCCGCCATCGATTTCTGGTATGAGATTCATAAGGGTATCTGTGAGTCGATGAATGAATTCTAATTAATGGTCAGTAGCCAGTGGTCAGTAGTGTCCCGAAGGCTCAATAAAGCAGCGCAGCACCTTTGAGGGAACTCCGAAGGAGTTCAATATCAATAGCCTACCGTGTCACGTTGCACATGATGGTTGCAAAGCAACCTCAGGTATATGAAATGTGATTGTAAATACCCAATAAGAGGGGAAATTTCAATAGCAGACACATTTTCCCAATGACCTTGAATAGTTACAAAAAGCGCATTTGATGCGGGTTTTGTGCAGTTTTTTATTAAAATCAAGTCACTGAGATTTGAATATTGACAATTTGCACGGTATTTATCTGTAATTAGTAAAATTTGGAGAGGGTAGAGAATAACTACCTGGCCGGTTTAGAATTTTTCCTGAAGCAATGATTTCTGATCTCTCAACCGGATGGAAAAGGTTTTTGTATTGTGATGAAATATGCAGTAAAACGTAGATGAGTTACAAATGTCAATTGTAATCAGGACTGAAAATCCGTTTACACATGTAATTACACTTGTAATTTCTTGTTGATTTTTGTACTAGCTTAGTGGAACATTAATTAACAACATGATAATATTGTAATATATTGATATACTTATACATAATGTTAGTTACTGAATCTGATTATTCAAGTATAATAGTATCAAATGATATTACAAGAGGTGCAATATACTCATTAATGACATCAAAGAGAATCAATGCTTTACAGCACTTTGTTCAAGCAATGAATACATCACCGATTGTTTACAGTTGTAATTACATTTGTCACCCCACATTGTGTATGATTGTAATCTCAGATTGTTTATCTTTGTAAACAAAAACGTCATGATAGAACGGATTCAGCTTCTCATGAAAATATACCAGTTGTCGGCCGCCGACCTGGCCGATAAGCTTGGAACAGAAAGATCCGGCATTTCACATTTTTTGTCCGGACGAAACAAACCAAGTCTGGCATTTATTACAAAACTGCTGGAAAAATTTCCTGAAATAAACCCGGACTGGTTGCTGTTGGGTACAGGTCCAACCATGCGCGATGAAAGCAGCATACCTGTCATTGAACAGAAACCGGTGCAGCAGGAGGTGGTACAAATGAATGCGGGCCTTACATTCAGCACAGTTGAACCTTCAGCGAATGATCAGTTTACTGTAAAGCAGGATGATAATACCAAAAGTAAAACAATACCGCCGGAAAAAACAGCAGCAGAAGAAGTTAAAAAAGTTCCTGACCCGGTATCGGAAACAACCAATCCGGAAATAGAAAGAATAGTCATCTTTTTCAATGACCATTCTTTCAAAGAATATAAAATGAGATAACTACCTGAGGACGACTCTATTAGTCGAAAAGTTCTTCGGGCTTGAATATCAGATTTGTCTCACGGAT
>VSSQ01000914.1_pt1 | contig 13621 bp, 9 predicted proteins | sample 4763081 | NCBI WGS metagenome assembly VSSQ01 (sample SAMN12137344, study PRJNA551015) | bioreactor metagenome | isolation source: SDC9 anaerobic chlorinated ethene degrading culture | place: USA: Knoxville, Tennesee | collected 2015-01-01
GCCGGCATTCTCTCGTGGCTTGAGGCCGCCGGAATTCTCGGGCTTTTCACCCTGGCGCTGACCTGGGTCGCCGTGCTGCCCGGCCTCACGGCAAAGTCCATGGAGGGGGCCACCGCATTCTCCTACCCAATCATATTCCTGCCCTTTATCAGCTCGGCTTTTACACCGACGAACACAATGCCCGCCGCCGTGCGCGCGTTTGCCGAAAATCAGCCCGTATCCGCCATCGTCGAGGCGGTGCGCTCGCTATTAAACTCCGAGCCTGTCGGCAGCGAAATATGGGTTGCCCTCGCCTGGTGCCTCGGGATCCTCATCACCGCATATGCGCTTGCACTGCGCGTTTATAAACGCAAAACGGCTTAACCGCCACGAACAGTCAAAGAGCCGATACCCATGTCTGAAGATACGGGTACCGGCTCTTTTTTTGCATATTCTCAAATCGGCTTCGCACTTATTTTTTCGGATCTTTTGCAAGCCAGGCTTCCAGCAGTACCCCGTACACACCTCCGGCCAAAAAGCTTACGAGGTCCGCAAACCCCGTGGCGCAGTAAAACGCAAACGACACCATAATTCCCAGCACCCCGCCGCGAAGCAGTGCCTTGCTTTTGACAGTCTTACCCCAGGGGGCGCCCACCACAAGCCCAAGCACCACCCGGTTGTACCAGAGTGAGAAAATAAACGTGGGCGTTGCGGTAAACCCGGAGCGGACATAGGCCCCGATGACACACAGAATTCCGAGTACCGTCCCACCGATCAGGCCCTTTTTTAACCTTGTTGTCATGACTCAATCCCCCTTTGCTTTATCTCTTTTTCAACTCTTTTCGTCCATTTTATCACGGCAGGAAAAAAATAGCAATCAAACACATACTGCCGACCCACTTTTTTTCACTTTTTCCGGCATATTTCGAGTTGTCACTACTTAAATGTGATCGGATGTGATACACTATAGCATGCCCGTTTCAACCTCGGTAAAAAAGGGCGCAAATCAAAATCTCAGAGGTAACCCATGATTAAAATTATCGCCGACTCCACATGTGACCTGTCCGATGAGGTTCTCTCCCGCTATCACATCGGCATCGCGCCGCTCATCATTCAAATAGACGGCAGGGATTATAGAGACCGCATTGACATGAAGCCGGACGAATTCTACCGCATCATGATGGATTTAGAAGAGAACCCGACCACCGCCATGCCAAGCCCCGAGGAGTTTTTGCGCCGTATGGAGGAGGGCATCGCGGAGGGCTGCAGGGAGATCCTCTGCATCTGCATGTCGAGCGGCACCAGCGGCTCCTATCAGTCGGCCATGGTCGCAAAAGAGCTCTTTTATGACAAATACGACCCGTCGGAATATAAGCTGCATGTCGTCGATTCTCTCTCCATGAGCCACGGCAGCGGCTACCTCATTTTGAAGTCGGCGCAGCTCAGGGAGGCCGGATACACCTTTGAAGAGCTCGTGCACTTCAACGAGACCTTCAAGAAGCACGTCAAGCACTACCTGTCGGTCGACGACCTCGACAATCTCATTCGAAGCGGCAGGCTCACAAACGCCAGCGCTTTCATAGGCAAGCTCTTAAAATTAAAGCCTATCATGACCATGAAGGACAGCCGCGGCGCCATTGTCGCCAAGGAGCGGGGGCGGCGAAACGTCCTCGAGCACTACGTCCGGGAATTCAAGCGGCGGGTTGACGAGGAGCTGACGACCTTTATCATCGTCGGCTACACCTCCGACATCGCCTACGCCGAAAATTTGAAGACAAAGCTTATGCAGGAGACCGGGTTCAAAGGCGATATCTACATCATGCAGATGGGGGTATCGGTCGGAACCCATGTAGGGCTCGGTGGGCTTTCCATGTTCTTCATTGAAAAGGACGGGAATCACGACGGACTCCTTGTCAACGAAATAAACAGCTTCAAGCTCAGCCGGGACGAGTTCATCGAGAAATTCAAAAAAAGACTTCACCGGTCATAAACCACAAAAAAGTGCTGCCGAAATCCTCGGCAGCACTTTTCATCTACAGCCAGTTCCTACGCAAAACCAGCTGTAAGCTACGAATCAAGCTCTATCCCCAGCACCTTTTCAATGAACACCTTCACAATATCCGGATCAAACTGCGTTCCTGCATTTTTCTTTAGCTCTTCGGCTGCTTCATTCTGACTTAGCGCCTTGTGATAAGGCCGCTCACAGGTCATCGCGTCAAATGCGTCGGCGACCGCAATCACCCTGGCCTCAAAGACAATCTCCTCTCCTTTTGAGCCCTTCGGATAGCCTGTGCCATCCCATCTTTCATGGTGCGCAAGCACATATTCCGCAATATTGTTAAATTCTGCCGTAGCCCCGAGCAGCCGGTATCCGATTTCCGGATGGTGATTGATCTGCACCCATTCCGACGTGGACAGGGTACTTGTCTTGTTCAAAATCGTCTCATCCACTGCAATTTTCCCGATGTCATGCAGCTCGCCGGCCGCGCTGAGCTCCTTAATTTCATCGAAACTCAGCTGATACGCCTTTCCAATCTCTTCACACAGCTTGCTGACCCTTTTTGAATGACTGCCCTCCCTGGGACTCTTGACAAGCAGCGTATTCAAAATGGACTTGATGATACCACCCCTTTTGCTTGAACTGTTCAGGATTTTCCGCTGATACATCAGGTTTTCGGCGCTTTTCATCACTTCCATTGCGGGCTGCGCCGCCTTTGTCTTTGTATCCCAGCCAAACGAAACGGATACCTGAACATTCATGATGCTGTGCCGGTTAATGATCTCGGAAATTCGGCCGACAAGCTTATCAACCGACGGTTCGGGCGTTTTGGGCAGCAGGATGACAAATTCGTCCCCGCCGATTCTGGCGATGATATCGTCGGCCCGGCACTCTGTTTTGAGCACCTGCGCAACCAGTTCAATGAGCTCATCCCCGGCCTCATGTCCAAACGCATCGTTAATCATTTTTAATCCGTTGACGTCGGCATAGATAAACGACAGCGGCAGGTTTCTCGCAACGTCGATTCTTTTGAGCTCCTCCTCAAAAAACCTGCGGTTATAAAGTCCTGTCAGCTGATCGTGGAAACTCAGATATTCAATGCGCCGCTGTTTTTCCTTGCGCTCACTGAAATCCCTAAATACAAGCACGCAGCCGATTAACTTCCCGCTTGAATCTTTGATGGGGGCTGCAGTATCCTCAATCGGTGTCTCGGTGCCGTCCTTTGAAATGAGCAGTGTATGGTTTGTCAGTTCAATAATGTTTTCTGTTTTGTAGACCTGGATCACGGGACTTTCAACCGGGTCTCTTGTATATTCGTTGATGATATTGAATACGCGCTCCATCGGGACATTTTGGGCTTCGCTTGATTTCCAGCCGGTGAGCTTTTCTGCGACCGGATTTAAAAATTGAACCCTGCCGCATGTGTCGAAGGTGATGACGCCGTCTCCGACTGAGATGAGCGTGGCCTGCAGCTTCTCACGGCTCTCAATAAGCGCAGTTTGCCTTTGTTCTATTTCACCAAGCAGGCTGTTAATTGATTTGCGCAAAAATGAAAACTCATCCGTTCCGCTCTCCGTCAGTCGGCCCGACAGCTCATTTTTATTCCCAAGCGACTTCACGTCCGCAATCAGGTCTTTGAAGGGTTTCGTGATGTAGGTACCCAGCAGGACAAAGACAAAGAGGGCGGCCGCTACGCAGACAATCATGTTGAACAACACGATCCGGTACACTCCCTTGGTGCCGGACATATACAAATCCCGCGGCATTGCAAGCGAGAAGACAACCGCGGACTTTGGCTCAAGCATATTTACAGCCGCAAGGTCAAAATAGACGGACGAGCGGTCGTGATTTTTATCAAAGCTCCCCTCCAGAATATACACCCCGGCATCGTTTTGCGGCTCGATATTCTCCCGCAGTTCGATGGAGTCAATGCTGCACCTTGAAGAGCGCTCCATGTCGCGAATCTTCCCGCTGCAAAGCTGTCTGCCGAAAACCAAAGTTCCGTTTGCCGTCTCCTTCTCTTGCGAATCGGTCACGTCGGTTGCACAAACGAAATAAAAGGCTTCCCCGATTTTCAAAATTCCGGATGTATCCTTTGCGGTCCTCGCAAAATCGGTGACCTGCGGGACATCTTCCGAAAAACCGGCCGGAAAGTCTATAAAGCGGCCGTTGTCCTGCTGGTAAAACCGCCTAAACAGGACATTGCCGTCCCTGTCCAAGATTATGATAAAGCTGATGTCGAGGTAGCCAAACGAGTTCTCAGACATATTTAAGTCAATGTATGCTTGATTGTTGTTTTCTATATACAGATATGTATCATCCCAGTGGCCCCAATCGCTGGCCATCCCGGAATACTTTGTCAAATTTTCTTTTATGTAGGAAGATATTCCGGAAACCGAAAAATCGACTTGGCTCTTCTCGCTCGCGAGCACAAAATTGCGGAAAATCAGCCCAAAGACCAAATTCTCAAAAATAATTGCGGCTATGATAATTGGAACAACCGTCATCGCAATTTTCGTTTTTGTTCCCATTTGCTTCCTCCTTCAATTACATATTTCAAGCAAGGCTGTTTTGCGTTCTTTCGTTGTTTAGAATATTTCGACATTTAAATGCAATTCATAAGTGGATAACGGCTGAGTGTCATGGGTGTACGGCATTTTTTTACAAAATTGGCAGCAGTTTTGTATATTCTACCATACTGCCGCACACTGTACCATACCAAAATTTTACAAATATTCTTACCATCCGCACTTACATAATCAAGCCAGTTCCTCCCCGTACGGCATTGGTGCAAAAAGCAGAATAATACAGGCGCCCCTGAGGGGCGCCTGTATTATTCACAAGGAGGTATGCGCTATAGAAGACCGACCGGGCTCAACCCTTTTGCTAATTTATGCAACCCCGCGGCGTTTTGTTCACATAAGCGCAGTCAACCGGACGCCGGGCTTAGTTTACACAAACAAGATGCATCTCCAGGCGAAGGCGAGCACTGACCCAATCACGTTTTGTAACCGTATCGATACTGTCAGTGAATTAGATTAAAGCCCGAATGCGATCACTCGTGCACTTGTCTTCCACGCGTGAAAGAATTTACAATCATCAGAAGCACAACCGCGCCGACCGTCGCCACGAGCAGGCTCCAAAGATTAAAGCCCGTGACGCCGTAGCCGCCGAGCAGGTTCATCACAATGCCGCCGATGATTCCGCCGATAATGCCGACCAGAATGTTCGCACCGGCGCCCATTCTGTTGTCGTTGCCGGTGATCATGCTTGCAATCCAGCCTGCAAGTGCACCGAGAACAATCCACCCGATAATACCCATATTCCACCTCCGAATCATTTTGTGTTATTAGTGTCTCATTTTCCCGGGAAAATATAACTTCGCATACACTCCGGGTGACAGCCTCATGCTACTGGGCCATTGTTTTGCATTCACTTGCGCAGGACTTGCATTCAAAGGCGCATTTTACGCAGTGGTCGTCCTTGAACATTCCGCATTCAGCGGCACATTTTTCGCAAACAGTGGCGCACAGCTTACACAAGTCCTTTGCGTGCTGCGCGTTCATGGCCATAAAGCAAGCCGACTCTTTGCAGATTGCCGAACATTCAATCAGCCCGCTGATACAGTTCTTCCGCGCCGCGACATCCGGCTCATTCAGGCAGAGCATTGTGCATTCCTCACATGCCTGGGCACAGCGGTTGCAGGCGTCGATACACGTCTGGTGTTTGTCCGTAAGGTTTGTAACGATTCCCATATTCAAAATTCCTTTCGATTTGCATATTTTGCGTTTTATCGACCTTGGTAGTATTTGCAAAAACTCCTGCCAAAATTCATTTGATGCTACTTCAAAAAAAGCAGGCTCCCTTTAAGGGTGCCTGCTTTTTTTTGAAAATAAGGCCGCTCTCATTCCTCCACAATGCGGTAGCCCGCCTTCACAATCGCCTCTTTGATTTCATGAATGTGCGCCTTGTTTTTTGTCTCCATTGAAATATGTAGGTAGCAGCCGAAAATGTCGGTATTTTCGCCGCCCGGGTTATGAATGACCTTCGTGACGTTGGCCCCCATATCGGCAATGATGGCTGACACCTCTTTGAGCTGTCCGGGCTTATCGAGCATCGCGATTTTGAGCTCGGCAAGCCGTCCTGTCGTCTGCAGTCCGCGGGTAATGACCCGAGACAGCATATTGACGTCGATGTTTCCGCCTGAGACGACGGCGCAGACTTTTTTCCCCGCCAAGGGCAGCTTGCCGAACATGACGGCCGCAACGGATGCCGCCCCTGCCCCCTCCGACACCAGCTTTTGCTGCTCCATTAAAGTCAAAATTGCCGTCGCAATCTCATCGTCCGTCACCGTCACAATGTCGTCGACATATTCCCGGCAGAGCTCATAAGTGACTTCGCCCGGCGATTTCACGGCAATGCCGTCGGCAAAGGTCGTCACCGCCGTCAGGCATTCCCGCCTTCCCTCTTTGAAGGAGCGGTACATCCCGCCGGCGCCTGCCGCCTGCACACCGTACACCTTGCAGGCGGGGTGCAGCTTTTTCACCGTGAAGGCAATGCCGGAAATGAGCCCGCCGCCGCCAATCGGCACGACGACGGCGTCCACCTCCGGGAGCTTATCTAAAATTTCAAGTCCGATCGTCCCCTGCCCCGCAATGACGTCCTCATCGTTAAAGGGGTGGACAAACACACCGCCCGTCTCCTTTTGGTAAGCGACCGCCGCCTCATAAGCGTCGTCGTAGACGCCGTCAACGATCTTCACCTCGGCTCCCATGCGCCTTGTCGCCTCAATTTTGGAGATGGGCGCAATGCTCGGAATGAAAATGGTGGCGCAGATCCCCGCCCGCCTTGCCGACAGCGCAACCCCCTGCGCGTGGTTTCCGGCCGAACAGGCAATGACGCCCTTCTCCTTCTCGTCCTGCGTCAGGGCCGACATTTTGAAATAGGCGCCTCTCGTCTTGAAGGACCCCGTCACCTGCAGATTTTCGGCTTTGAGGTAGAGCTCGCAGTCAGGGGCGATTCCCTGCGATAAAATGAGGTCGGTCTTGCGAATCACGCCCCGCAGCGTGTGTTCGGCCTGATATACCCTGTCAAGTGTCAGCATATGCCCTCTCCTTTTGTCCGCAGCTTTCTCCGCCGCGGTCTTTTCATTTATTCCCGCAAAACAAAACGCCCCTTGCAGCGTTTGCTGCAAGGGGCGTCAAACTTTTGATACCCTCACTTCGCACAACGCAAAATCGCATTATCATTCATAATAATGATAATGCCGATAATGCTGATTATGCCGACGAATATCAGGTTCATTTAGCGGCTCCTTTAAAAAAGGTTTTTGTAACTGTACCACAATTTTTTTTAGCGGTCAATGGCAAAATTGCATAAAATTCGAGGGCTTGCAGAATATCCTCACAAAAGAAGCAGCCCGGCTGCAATATACCCCGCCGCGGCAATCGCCACCCCCGTGAGGACATAGGGCAGCGTCGTGACAAAGTGCCTCCCGTACGGCAGTCCCGCCATTTGGGCCGCAATGGGCGATATGGCGTCGGTCACGGCGCCCCCTCCCCAGACAGTGCCGGCCATCACCGCAATGTCAATGCCGGAGCCTACGGAAAACCGGACGGCAATCGGCATCATCAAGGCCCATGTGGCCCAGGCCGAGCCGATTGTATAGGAGACCCCGCCCGTCAGTAAAAACAGGGTCGCTGGTATCAGGAATTTCGGCATACCGGCAATCAGCCTTTGACTCACAAGGCCGCTAAAGCCCATGTCCTGCGTAATTCTCGTCAAAACCCAGCTTAAGGTCAAAATCAGGATGAGCCCCAGCACTTTTTCCGCGCCCCGCACAATATGGGCCTGAATTTCACCGAGGCTGATTTTTTGAAAAAGATAGAACACACAGGTCAAGAAAAGTGTGGCAAACGCCCCCGTAAATATAGAGACGCTGAAATCCGCATTGCTGAAAGCCCCAAAAAAGGAGGCGGATTTTTCCCTGCCCGTCCACCAAAACAGGAAAACCGTGCTTGCAATCAGCATGACCACCGGAACGATCAGGTTCATGACCCGTTTCGGATATTCCTCAATCGGCCGGTTCAGGCAGGCCTGCCGCTCCATATGGGCCTTTGTCAAATCGTCCTCTTTTTCTTTCCCAAGTCTTATCCTGCCAAACCCGAGGGAGAAAAAAGTCACACATAAGGCAAGAAAAACCATTGCCAAAGAAAAGTAATTCCATAAAACGCTTCTTGCCACAATCATATACGGATTTCCGTCCATACCTGCCGTTTCAAGGTTTTCCCCCGTCAGCGAGACCATGTAGCCGATGTTGGCGGACGCGATGGGGATTAAAAGAATGAGCTGCAGGCTTGTGACCGACAGGACAAACGCGAACTTTTCGCGCGATGCCTTCGTCTTTTCGAGCAGCCCATTCATGACGGTTCCGACCGCGATGAAATGAAACGAACTGTTAAAGAAGGTCGGCAGGCTTAAAATCCAGCTCCACAAAAGCACATCCTTTTCCGAATTGATTTTCGCTCCGATTTTGTCGGCAAAGCCCGCAATGCCGCCGGCCATCGCAATGAGCTCCGACAGCGCCCCATACAAAATCAGAAAGCTGAGCGAATAGGCGCTCCCCTTATTCGCCAAAACCTCAATCACATATCCCCCGACAGACGACAGGCCGCCGAGCAGGGACCCTGCATGAAGCACCGCGCCAACGGCAATGCCCGTCAGCAGCGCCGGAATGAGCTTTTTCGTTTTGAAAGTCAAAATGATGGTGATTAAAGCCGGCACAATCGATAACCATTTCATATAAACCCTCCAGTTAAGGCGATGGGAGTCGAACCCATGCCGCCTGTCGGCGGCACTATTCGGCGCTTTTCACCTTGCCCGCCCTTGCTTTGCGTAAACAAAGCGGTGTCCGCCGCGGCGAAAGTCTCTCGAATATTGCTCCAGGGCAGGTGCAAAGCAGTTTTCACGGAGCCGATTTTTGTCCAGGCGAGCGAAACCGCGCAGTGAATACTGGCGTATTTACAAGCGGTTTATCGAAGCATGGGCGTAAATCCGTCCGTGAAAACCGGCAGCGGTTTGATTCCCGTCGCCTTAAGGATAGTTTACCGGCTTTGGGAGGAAATATCTGATTTCACCTTGCAGATTTCAGCTCTTATACCGGCTTTGCAAGTTCAAAACCGGCCAGCCACCTGTGATAGTCGCCGTTTTCAAGAATCGAGTCGTAAAATGAAGTCGGAAAGCACCGCACGATTTTTACTTTCGTCCCTACCTTGACATGCGGCGGGTTGCCGTGCCCTTCGTTACTTGTGACGGTGGCGTATTTCCCCGGCTCAAAGGGGCAGCTTGCAAACCTGTCTTCGGGGCACAATTCAAACGCGGCAAACCACCTGTGAATCTTCCCGTCCGGAAGCTCCACGGCACACAAGTTCCCTGTCCACAGCTTCACGATTTTTACGAGCTCTCCGGGCTCTATCTCCGGCGCATGGCTTACGAGCACCAGCGCTTTTTCCCCGGGAGAAAACTTGGGCGGCAAGTAGCAGATATTCATACGGACAGCAGCTCCAATCTGATCGGTTGATGCCACATACTATGATTGATAGCGGCAAAAAGTTTGCCGCTTCACCTTCCTCACCCCCAATCAAAATAATAAAGGACGCCGACAGGCGTCCTTTGCTCTTATGTCCTTAAGTCCCATACAAAATCCCGTTACCCCATATGCTTTTCGAGAAATTCAATCGCCCTGTCCTCATCAAGCGGCTCGCTGATGAGATACCCCTGAATTTTATCGCAGCCGTGGGCAGCCAAGTACTGCAATTGCTTTTCATGCTCGACACCCTCCGCCACGACGCTGTGCCCAAGCCGGTGCGCCATGGAGATGATGTCGCCCGTGATGGCCTCCTCGTCCTTCAGGTACATGAGCTTGTCGATAAACGACTTATCAATTTTCAGACAGCTGACTTTCAGTTCCCGTTCTCTCGAAAGAGAAGAGTACCCGGTGCCGAAATCATCAATGGAACACTTCATTCCATACTCGCACAGGCGCCCGAGAATCTTGTTGATTTCATCTAACTTTGATGAGAAAATCGATTCCGTCAGTTCAATCACGATGTGCTGCGGGTTAATCTTCATCTGATTGATCTTGCCAAGCAAATTCTCAACAAAGCCTTTGCTCAGCAGCTGAATGGCCGAAATATTGATGGCCATATCGACAGAATCATACCCGAGCCCGCTTAGCTTACTTAAAAATGCGCATGCCTGATGAATGATGCTGTTTCCCATTGCGACGATTTGCTTTGTCTCCTCCGCAATCGGTATAAACTCAAGCGGTGAAACAGCGCCAAGCTCGTGACTGCGGTACCTTGCCAAAGCCTCAAACCCAATCACCCGATTTTCATGAAGATCAAATATCGGCTGGTATTGCAGGTATAAGTGTTCATCATACCCGTCTTCGTTTATGACAGAGAGCTTACTTTGCAATATTTCTCTGCGAATAATCCGCTCCTTAAGCTCTTTATTGTAAAAACAAATGCCATTCTCTTCATCGTCAAGATGGAGCGCCTCTTCGGAGGTGATTAAAAGGCTTTTGAGCATTTGCTCAATGTCACAAGAATCTTCCTCTTCTATTTCAAGAACACCAATGCCCGCATTGATTCGCTCAACCGTAAGCATCGCACTTAGGACGCTTGACACCCGCTCACAAAAAGCCGACAGTTCCGCCCTGTCTCTATATCCCTTTACATAATAGGCGAAGCGATATTCGTATGTACTGAACAGCAGGCACCCATCGCTGCAAAACAGCTTTAAGGCGTCCGCAACCTTTTTAGTCAGTTCCTGACTGTACTCAAACCCATATCTGGTTGTCAAGGATTGCATGGTGCTGAGGTTAATGCTGATCAGCGCCTTTTTCTTCTTTGACTTTGCGCGCAGTTCCCGCGTCAAAATCACATCCAGGTAACGGCGATTATATAAGCCCGTCCACTCGTCATGTTCACTGTTGTATTTGAGGGCGTTCTCCATCCCCTTGCGGTCTGAAATGTCAATGATAATGCCTTCGAGCGCTTCGACTTCTCCTTTGTCGTTATAAATCCCCTGGCCGATTTCGAGCACCCATTTGCGGCCGCCCTTCGCCGTTTCAATTTCATATTCAAATCTAAAGGGCCGTCTCTGCGTCAGGATTTGATTCCATTTTTTCCACAGCGGCGTACGGTACTCCGGTGTAATAATTTCATTGAATGAAATATCCTTATTGTATAAGAGGCTCTCCGGTTTGTAGCCCGTCAGTTCGTAGCAGCCGGTTGAGACAAACTGCATGGTCCACTCATGATCGAAATTGCACCGGTATGCCATGCCCTGCAGGTTTGACAGTAGCACCGATTTGCTGCGCTCGCTCTCGGTAAGTGCGCACTCGATTTGTTTTCGGGCCGTGATATCCTGGAGTAAAACGATATATCCGTATTTATTTTGTTTGCTCATAGGCAGGCGGGCCACAACCACATAAACCCATATGACAGAGCCGTCCGGCCGAATCATCCGTTTTTCAAGTGCATAGCTTTTGATCTTTCCGGCCCGGAGCTTTTGAAAGTTATCCAAATCTTCTTTAACATCATCGGGATGGGTAATTTTAGCCCACCCGATTTTGTTAATCTCCTCCTTGGTCCTTCCGGTGATCTGCTCATATGCCGGGTTTAAGCTGACAATATCGTAATTATCTGTGGCATAGGGCTCATTGCTTTGAGAAATCGAAATTCCAATGGGCGCCTCTCTGAAAACCGTATCGAGCGCAACCTCGCTATCCATCAGCTTGTCTTCCAGACGCTGCTGCATTTTGAGCAGCTCTACATGAACGACGATTTTCGCTTTCAGGGTCTCCATATTGATTGGTTTGCGGATATAGTCCACGGAACCAAGTTGGAGGCCATTTATCTCATCTTCCAGCTCGCCGTAGTTGGTTAAAATAATCGTGAGCAGCCTTTCATGCCGGTTGACCGCTTTCAAAAAGCTGAGAACCTTAAAGCCGTCCAGCTTTGGCATGTTCAAATCGAGTATCATCATGTCAATATCCGGGTCAGTTTCAATGATGTGCAGCGCTTCGTCTCCATCGCATGCAAGATGGACCTCATACCCATCCAGCATGTTTTTTATGGTCATCCGATCCGCAGCGGAATCTTCAACCACCAGAATTTTTGTGGACATCATTTCACCTTCCCGCTCTTTTCTTACGCTTTCTTCAGTTCAATATTATATATTTCGTCAAACAGCCCGCTTAAGTTTACACATAAATTCATCATGCAGGCGCTCAATTTCAACAATTCCCCGATTGTCCGGCGCTTTTGCAGTTTGCCGCCGCGCCGCAAAAATTTTTAGAGCATGTTCAATAACAGCCCTCGCCGTGTCGTTCGACAAATATGCATAAATGAAAAGTATACATAATTAATGTTACCACCAATTTATACTAAAAACAATTACATTCAGACAAAATACCCGTCGCCGTCCGCCCTTTTTCGCTATGGGCGCAACCGGCAGCGCAGCTGCAAGCAGGTCATTGCGGCAAACACACAGTCATGCCGCAAAAAAGGCGCTCCTGCCGCGCGTAATAAATTTGCGCCTCCAAAATAACAGGCGCCCTTTTTAGGAGCGCCTGTTATTTTCACATCGGCCTAAATTTAACCCGTAGGCTTATTTTCATAAAATTCACTGTGCTTTGATGACGATGACCCGGATTTGCCCGCCGGTTGTAAGGGTACGGTCATAATAGAGGGTCAAGGGCATGTCGGACGACACCGCGGTCAAAAGCCCCTCTTCACCCCCGAGCCATTTCTCCACCGACTCGACATAGACCTCTACCGTGTCGCTCACCGGCACCTCATGTCCATCCGCCGTCACATACCACTTGTCGTCGCTTTGGAAAAATGCCCCGGTATCGTTTTGAGGCAGCGACGTCAGGACCGACACCGCAGCCACCCGCAGGTACGGGTCACTGACGGTCGCGCCCAGCACTATTCCCGCATATGTGCCTGTGTAGACGGACATGGCGTCGAGGTATTTTGTGCTTTCCCCGGGGGCCTTGCTGTTTGTCATCGTCGCCGCGGTGTTCCATGCAGGCACTGCGCCAGTGCCGAGGTTAATGCCGGCCTCATCCTCATAAATTGTAATTTTGCCGTACTCGTAGCTGTTGCCAGTCACGTTTTTTAGTAGCAGCACATCGACTTCGCCGGCCGAGTTTCTGTGATAATAGCTCACATCGGAGGACGCGAGGGACTTCGTCCAGGTGATTTCGTCAAAGTCGGAGGAACTCTTTCCAAGCTCTCCCGAAAGACTATACACATAGCCGCTTCCGGCCCATTCGTAAATGGCGCAGCCGGGCGCGATGCCGTAAGTGCCGACCGTCATTGCCGCAAGGTCCGCCTTGGCCGAACTTTGCGCTGTATAGGCCGAGCACTTCAGCTGCGTCTTCGCAGACGCGGACACTTTGACGAGGGTTCCCCGCAGTGAGGAGTCGGCCGTCACGGTGTCGGCTTTCAGCACAAGGCCGCTGCCGCTCAGGGTGACACGGCTGCCGTCCGGCGACAGGATGCCGATCATATCAGCCGAAAGTTTTGCTCCGGAAACTGCCGCCGCCACCTTGCCGTCATCGGTCAAAAG